>JAABUV010002483.1_pt1 | contig 24866 bp, 18 predicted proteins | sample 5559971 | NCBI WGS metagenome assembly JAABUV01 (sample SAMN10711881, study PRJNA513362) | rock metagenome | isolation source: Antarctica rocks | place: Antarctica: Victoria Land, Knobhead nord | collected 2015-12-19
CAATAAGTTGTGAAAGAGTCTATAGAAACAATGCGAAGGCATTAAATAATGACAAGAAGAAGATAATTTCGATGAACACCTGGATCAGAGGGAAGTTTCGTTGAAATGTTTCGTAATGAAGTACTATTAGCGTGTGCAGAAAGGTTTAGAATCCTTGGCATTCATTTTTGCGCTGCCCCACGGTGATCCGTTTGTATGAGGAATTCGAAAATCAACCCCACCGCCCCCCCAATTGCCCAAAATCGCTCAAAATTGAAGCTATTCAGACCTCTTTGTTTGTTGACGTTCCTGACGTTCTTTCAGCTATGCCGAAACCACTTCCTGCAAGCCTTCGCTTCAGAATACTACGCCTTCTGCTACTTCATTGAGCTTCTTGAGCAATCGCTGAAGAGGTTCATTGTTGCTCTGCCACTGTATACAATATTCAAGAGAATCTCTTTATGTATAACTCATCTTTCAGATCTCAGTTTCGTTCAAAAGAAGTTCTTTGCAAGATGTTTAAGATCGCTGAAAATGATCTCATAGTCTATCTTGAAGAGCAGTCATGAGTCATGCAGAAAGAGATAATCTGATACATATGAGAGAAGCGAAACATTAATGTGCATTGATTCACGATATCAAGAATTCTGAAGAGAAGACGCTGAAGTAATAAGAAAGAACAGCGTGTAGAGATCAGACAAAATGATGAGCTTTGTTTGAATTGAATAGCAGACATGCTTCATTTGACGATTGAACAACTCATGTTCATAAATGAGTCTTTATTCAATAAGATCACAGACTGACGTCATCAAGCCTATGCTTTCGTTGATTAATCAGCTCGCTATCAAGTCTTCAAAACGAGAGAGCATTGCTGAAGTGTTCTTTCAATTTATACAAAAGATGAATATCTATTCTGTACAGACATTCGTGAAAACTGATTCAATGACAAGACTTTCTTTCAATGATTAGCAGATGAACTGCTATTTCTATGCAGTTTCTTTTCAACTTCAAGAAGTGTGATCATCATGAATAATGCAAGTGTTCATTGCAATAGTCGAATTGAAAAGCTCATCATCTCACATGAATATCAGATAAGCTATTTTATTTATCTTGTTGAATTGATGATCTATCACTGATATGAATGTCAGATGTGATATTTATCTTCATACTCGTTGAATTACAATCTCATAGAACTCATCTTCAATGTATTAAAGATCTGAGTTTGTAAACACTTTGATGAGATATGATCTCATTTTGAAAACATCTTTGATGACTTTCTTCATTATGCTGTTGAATGAAGCAAATGTAATAAATATTCAAAACAGCACTTTAAACATTCAAATTACATCTTTGAAACAGATATCAAAGCTTTGAAATGAGAATTGAAGATAGAAATTCAGAAATTCAATTCTATTTAATAACTTAGTTCTAATAAAGTCTTTTAAATGTGATAAGAAAGTCATCTAGATAAAGTGAGAGAATCATTTAGAAAAAGTGAGAGAATTATTTAAAGAGAGTGAGAAAGTCATTTAAAGATAGATTTTGACTTCAACGTTGAAACATTTCAAATAAAAATGATTAGTTACAAGAACATCAATAAATAAAGAGATCTGAATAGCTTCAATTTTAAGCAATTTAAGCAATTAAGAAGATGATGAGATTGATTTTTGAATTTCTCATACAAATGAATCATCATGAAACAGCATAAAAATGAATGTCAAGAATTCTAAATCTTTCTGCACACGTTAATATCATGTTACATAGTTAGTTGCAATCTTAATTAAAATTCTCAGTCTATTAATTGCAGAAACACTATGCATATTATTACAGTCACTCTCAATGTAACAATGTACTAGCATCTTATAAAGTTGTTAAAATAATAGATACAATACTTTCTTTTAAAGAAGAATATTAAAGAGTAAAGTAAAGCGTTTACTAAAATCTGCAGCAGAAATCATGCGCAAAAATTACAATTAATTAACAATTTATTATTACTTTAATTGAGTTTAAATTTTATTATTTATGTATATATTTATTAATAATAAGAATAAATTCATACACTCTTGTGACATTGATTTAGAAATCAATAATGATCGTCATTTCAATCATATGACAAGTCATATAATGTCAAGTCGTGACATGAATCTGATCTGATAAATGACATGACAGCAGTCTAGTCAGATCGAGTTTCGCGCTAATCATTTTAAGATAGAACTATAGACTAGCTCATTTTTGTTACGAGCGTATCAAGATTGAATAAAGCTAGTCAATGTTTCTAGTCAAGATCTGATCAAGATCTGACTCAAATCTGACTCAGTCTCTATTTTCTTTTCTCAACATTTTTTTGTTCAACATCATCTTTCTTTCTACATCACATTCTACTCATGTCACAAACACATTCTCTTCAAGCTTAGCGCAGTCTCTGAATATTACTTAAATAAAAGCTTTTGTACTCATCTTTTTCTGTATTCTTAATATTCAGTTATAGCTATTTTTAAAGATCAAGCACTATCAACTCTGAACTTCATTGATTGTATCATTTAAACACGATTCTGATATTATATTAAGAATTCGTTAATCACATTATACTGATCTCATTACTCATTCAACATACTCGTCTAGACAGAACAAGTCTAAAGAAATTCATTTATCTGATGATCGACGATAATCGAAAGATTGAACAACACTAGAGAGTTTGATAGAATCAACGACAAGATTGTTTGAATCGCTAGACAATTTATTGCTCACTAAGTATGTAAAGTTCATTTAATCAAGAGAATCAATTCATTCTTATGAAGCAGACGAGTAAAAATAAGCTGTTCAACTCAATTAAGAGAATCATGATAAAGAATCTTCGTGAATTGCTCAAGAATCAAATCGATCGATAAATTCAATGACAAAGAATCTTCGTTGTTTGCTAGAGAATCAATCAAATCAACAAACAAATCTCATCTTCTTTGTTGAAGATTAAACATCACTCTATACATCTTTCTTCTTCAATCATTGAGCATCATCACTTGTTCAATCTTTCTTTTTCAAACAAATCTCATCATGCTTAATCATTCATTTACTGAAGAGCATTTCAAAGAATTTCGAAACCGTTTCTCTCAGATCTCTGATGCTGATTCATTGAAATCACGAACGAAATCATCAAGTGCTGCATCATTCATTCATGAAGATAATGAATCATTCACTGAAACAATGATACTCTTCATGTTCTACGAAATCTAAAAGACTTGAAGTCTAGCTCTTGATGAAGAAACAGATCAACTTTATGAGTTAAATAAACAACAAGAAGATGAAATCAAAGAGTTGAAAATTAGACTTTAAGCTAAAGAAAACACTTCTTCTGATTTCATTTACTCTGAACGTTCTAGATCTCAAAAAATACCTGATTCTTCACTGTTTACTGATGAAAAGAACTCTACTTGAAAGAACTGATATGAAAAAATTCAGAATAAACTAGAGATTAACGTCGATCTCTTTTCAAATGAACGAGTCAAACTGAGCTATGTACATTTCAGATTATTCGATGACGCAGCTGAGATCACTCAATTCAGATGTGAACGTGACTATGTTAATCTTTATAAGATTATCAATGATCTTTTGAAAGAACTAGCTAAGTTATTCAATGATTCAAATAAGAAAGTCAACTTTCATAAAGAATATTACAACTTGATTTAAGAATCAAAGAAGTTCAGTGAGTTTTACACTCAGTTTCAACGATTATCTTTCTATCTGAAGTATCACGAAAAGCAACTGATCATTGATCTGAAAGATAAAATTAATTCTCGTCTTCAATTCATTTGAATAAATCAATTAGTTCAATCTGATTCTCTTAAAGAGATTCATTTCTATCTGATTCATTTGAATAATGATCAGCAAGTTATTCGAGAAATCAAGAACAAAGTCAATCTCATTAAACATGTCAATGATTTGTTAAAGATCATCTTTCATAAAGCTGTTGTTACTCAATCAGTTGATCATTCAAAATCTGATCATTTAAAGTCGCGTGATGCAATTTTAACTAACATCAAAGAAGCAGACGTTATAGTTGAAATCTGTTTCATATGTCATAAATCAGATCATAGCTTTAAAGAATGCTCTGATTGATCTACTAGAATCAATGCAGTGAAAAATGAATACAATCATTTTGAGTTCAATTTTGATTTGAATTTCAATTCAAAAAACTAGTCATTTTTTTAAAAGTCATTAAAAAAGTAGAGATTATATCTTTGTACAAACTAGACGAAATTCTATCAGAAGAGAATTACTTTGAAAAGTCATTTTTAATTAATGTCTTTCTCAACTTTCAGAATTGATCTTTTAGCCTTCGTTCTTTGATAAACAGTGATTCAGTCGCTCATATGCTCATACATGCTAATCTAGTCAATAGAGTATGCAAGAAACTAGAAATTCAATTTATATCATTGACAAAAGAGAAGTTAATAAGAGATTATGATGAAAAGATATTTAAAAAGATCATCATTCATAAAATTCTATTCAATCTCATCATTGAAAGTCATAAGAAATTGACTGTATCAATGCTGATAGCTGATATTGATCATCATAAAGTCATATTGAGTAAGTTTTAAATGAATAAAAACAAAATATTATTGAATATGTAAAATGACGTCATTGTTTTTTTGAATCAATTAAATACTTCTATTTCGATTTTTTTGATTTCTCTCAATTCAAAGCATTCAAGTTAATCGCGATCAATTTTGCTCTTTTCTATCATTCAGACTAAGATCTTTATTATGCTCAAATGATCTGTTTCAACTACAACTAAGAAAGAATTATTCTTGATTCAAAGCATAAATGCAACTTCGTTCAAAACATTGTTGAATCATTCAAAGAAGAATCAAACTGAAGTCTTTGCTTTATCAATGATTGATATAAATAGAGAAATCGCGTACAATACTCAGTGCGATTTGAACGCTTTAAACGTCTTTTCAATTAATGAAACGACTCAGAATTTGAAAGTTATTAAAGCGAAGCTGTCATTGAAATATCATGAGTTTCTGAATGTTTTTAATTGAGCTTAATCAAATAAACTACTCTTTCATCGCTTCTATGATCATAAAATTGAGTTCACTAGTGATTCAATGCTCTCTTGCTGTTGAGCATATTAAATGTCATCTGTCAAACTTCTGAAAGTAAAGAAGTATCTGAACGAGAATCTGTCTAAGAAATTCATCATTCTCAGTCAGATCTTCTATTTCTCTTTCGTTTTATTTGTTTTTAAAGCAAATGAAGATTTTCGATTCTGCATGAACTATTAAAAGTTAAATGTCATTTTCAAAAGAAATAGATATTCTTTATCGCTAATAAATGAGATTATTGATAAAATAGTGAGTTGCAAGTATCTGACAAGATTGAATATCATATCAACGTTCAACAAACTTTGAATGCATCTCGATAATGAGAATTACATCACTTTTATCACTGCTTTAAAAGCATATAAATACAAGATGCTATTCTTTGAACTGACTAATGAATCAATCTTCTTTCAGCAATATATGAATGACATTTTATGAAACTTTCTGAACGACTTTTGTCATGTCTATTTAGATGACATTCTCATCTATAGCAAAATGAGAAAGAAGCATAGAAATCACGTCAAACTAGTATTGAGTTGACTACATGAAGCTGAACTGCAGATAAATATTTGAAAGTGCAAATTTAATGTGAAAGAGACTGTCTTTCTAGAAGTCATTGTATCAGAACTAAATCTTTGTATGAACTTAAGTAAGATGACAGTCATAGTCAGCTGAATCACTTCAACAAATCTAAAAGAAATTCAAAGCTTCGTGAAATTTGTTAACTTCTATCGTCATTTCATTAAAAACTTCTTGAAGCTAGTTAAATCATTCATTCAGCTGACTAGAAAAAACATGTCTTTTGTTTGAAACAAAGTTTGCATTCAAGTCTTTGACAATCTAAAGAAACAAGTCAGTTTGACTTCAGTACTACGTCACTTTGACTTCAAATGACAAGCTATTCTGAAGATCAATGCTTCAAACTATGTAAAAGATGAAATATTATCTCAGTATGATGACAAGAGAGTTTTTCACTCAATGATCTTTTACAGCAAAAGCATGATACTCGCTAAAATCAATTATCATATCTATAACAAGAAATTGCTGATCATCATTTGATGCTTCAAACATTGACGACTCAAGCTGAAATGCACTGAACTACTCATTCAGATATTCATCAATCATCAAGCTTTGAAAATCTTCATGAAAAATAAACAGTTAAGTCAATGACAAGTCAACTATTTGAACATTCTGTCAAAGTTCAACTTTCAAATCATCTTTAAATCAGATAAAATGAATACTAAAGTCAATGCTTTAACTTGAATGTCTTTAATGAACATCTCTGAATCAGCTCAACGACTTAAAGATTGTTTTCAGACTATTCTGATTCTTGATAGAGTTAATGTTTTATTCATTGAATCGAAAGTAAATCTTTATCAACAAGTGCATATGATTAATTAAATGAATAAGCTCTGCAATGAATATAAACAAGTTATGAACAAGAACAAGCTCAAATTTCATATCACTAAATTGAAGAACTGTGAAATCATTGACAGCGTTCTCTTTAGAAAAGACTTACTGTGAGTCTTTGAGAATATGCATATGAAACTGCTACAGAAAATTCATGATCAGTTCTCAATCTTTCATCTCAACAATAGATGAACTATTGATTTAATTCAACGATTCTACTATTGATCAGATCATTAAGTCATAGTCAGACAGTACATTTGAAACTGTCATGCCTGTCAGCGAAGCAAAGTCTCTAGAAATAGCATCAATGAACTTCATCATTTTCTATTCATTTTACAAAAACGCTGAAAAGATATAACTATGAACTTCATTACTGAGCTATCTCTATCAGAAGACTATAACGTCATTTGCATAATTATATATCATTTCATCAAAGAACGTCACTATATTTTCTGTCATTGAGAAGACGATGACATTTCAGTTGAAGAAATGATTTGAATCATGCTATAAAACGTTTATCAACTGCATGATTTACTCAGTTCTATTGTTTTGAACAGAGACTTTCAATTCATATCAACTATGTGAAAAAGTCTTTGCAAGCAACTGAGAATCACAGCTAGTTTATTCACAGTTTATCATTTGAAGATCAATGATCAGATGAAACAAGTCAATCAAAACGTTGAATGCGAACTTAGAATTTACTGCAATTACATGCAGAACAACTGAGTCAAATGAATATCTATGATGAAATTCAGCGACAATTTTAATATCTTCTCAATCATTTCAATGATTTCTTTCTACTTCAATAAAGATTTTCACTCTCGAATGAGTTTCAATTCAAATACAACTGACTACAAAATCACTTGTGAACGATTAAAAGCTAGAAAAGCAAATGATATTGTTATTCAAATGAAAGAGTTACTGAGCTTCAATCATTAACAATTGAAAAAGACGAAGCTGATCATCAAAGTTCAGATCAATAAACATAAACGAAACATTATTTATGAAGTAAATGACTGAGTTTAACTATTTTTTAAAAACATTAAGATAACAAGACTCTGCAAAGATTTGAAAGATAAACAGCTAAATCTTTATCAAATCACTGTCAAAGTGAGTATTTTCTATCATCTTCATTTATCAGTTAGCATGAAGCATTTGCATTCAATGTTCAGTTCAAAGTTATTGCAATCATATTCAGAAAATTCTCTATCAGAACAGCATTCAGAATCACTCAAATCAATTACTATCAAAGATGATGAACATTGAAAGATAAATAATATATTGAACTTCAGACGCTATCAAGATTGAATACAGTACAAAGTCAAATGAACAAATATAAATAAAGATGATGAATGATACTATGTCGATAAAGAAAAATTCAATGACTCAGAGAAAGTTTTAAATGAATTTCATAAGTTATATTCAAACAAATCGCGCTAAATATCGAAATAACTATCAACAAAAGCGAGCAAATGAACTACATTCATGCAAACATGAATTTTCGAAGAGAGAAATAATGTTACGAGCATATCAAGACTAAACAAGGCTGAAGCTTTAATCAATTCGCAGTGAACGCTAGCAAGTTCTCTGCGTAATGATTAGAACTAATCAGCGAGCTAGAACTCAGATATGACTCAAATATAACTCAAATATGACTCAACACTCTTTTTCTTTCTTAACACTCTTTTCTTTTATCAACATCTTGTTTATTTACATCACATTCTTTTCATGTCACAAACACATTTCTTTCAAGTCTAGCACAGTTTCTGAACATTACATAAATAAAAGCTTTTGTATCAATCTTCTTCTGTATTCTTAATATTCAATTATAGTTATTTCTAAAGATCAAGCACTATCAATTCTGATCTTCATTGATTGTATCATTTAGACACAATTCTGACAAAGATTCATGTTAAGCTCATTCTGCAAAAGCTGCAAGAAGCAAATCTTCAGATGAATATAATTAAATGTAAGTTTCATGTCACTTAAGTTTCATATTTAGAATTAATAATCATCATCAAAGAAGTCAAGATGAATTTTTTTAAAATAAACATCATTATCAACTAACTTATCTTGATCAACGTTAAAGACATTCAAAGTTTTCTAGATTTTGCAAACTTCTATAAAAGATTCATTTATAATTATAGTAGAATAATTATCTCGCTCACTCATCTCATCAGAAAAAATGTACTCTTTGTCTGTGTTAGAGATCTGCTTAGAGCGAATCAGATAGAAATGTCATTTAACTAGAAGATAAATGCTAAGAAAGAAAGATAGCTACAGAAAAGAAGCTGACTACATATGTATGTTTCTCAGTTGACGTTAGACTCAATAGAAACTAATCAAGATGACGAAGTGAGAATAAATCTGACAAGACTAGAAGACTGAGTCTGACAAGACTAGAATTATGACATTATCTTTTTTCTTCAACAATTCATGTTCACATAAATGTATTTTCTGCTTGACTCGATTGATTGCTCAATCATGATTTCACAGACTCAGATCTGTTAAATCATGATTGATTGAATTGCTGATTAGTGTAATTTGTTCAAGTATCAAATATGAAAATCATCAATAATCTTTTGAGTGTTTATAAATTCATCATCATCAGCGTTGTATCAATTGAGATCATTGTCATAGTCATTTCATTTGACTCTATACTGAAGTCATCTTTGATATCAACGAAAATTCAATATATCATCGATTTCTCACTTGTCTTCATCGTTTATCACTATTAAATCTGAGAATTCATTCTTTTGATCAGACAAGAGATCATCGACGACAGAGCGAAGCAGATCAGAATGAAATACATCATGAACATGCATAAACTCTGATAATTTTAGTTTATATGAAGAGTTAACAAAATTTAAATTGATGAAAGAATTGAGCATTTTGTCATTTAACTTCTTAAAAGATTTCGCTGTAACAATGTTTCTTTCATTCAAAAACATCTTTGATTTGATCTTATAATCAACTTCTTTTCTATGTTTATTGACTTGTTTCATCATTTCTTTTCATGTTTTGACTAGCGACTTATGAGCAAACTTCAGTGTTTTGTTCATATGTTCAAATATATTCTTGACTTTAATCATCTGCAAACGTTCACAAGAACTTTCATATTCAATGACATTAAGTTCAAAGCTTATATGAGAATGAAAGTCTTTGTTTAGAAAGAAAGAAGTCAAGAAGATAATTGAGAACAGAGCATTATTGTCAATGAACTCAATCATGAGTAGTAGCTTAGCTCAGTCATTCTGCATATATGAACAGAAGAATCAAAGATATCTTTCAACGTTCTGATTGACTCATTCACTTTAATCGTTGATTTGAGAGTAATAAACTGTGAAAAGTTGAAAATTAATGTTTAGTCTTTTGCAAAGTGACTTTCATAAAATAAAGATAAATTGAAAGTCTGTTACGAGCGTATTAAGACTGAATAGAACTAGTCAGTGTCTTTAGCTCAGATCTGACTCAGATCTGACTCAGTCTTTATTTTCTTTTCTCAACATCTTTTTGTTCAACATCATCTTTCTTTCAACATCACATTCTACTCATGTCACAAACACATCTTCTTCAAGCTTAGCACAGTCTCTGAATATTACTTAAATAGAAGCTTTTGTACTCATCTTCTTCTGTATTCTTAATATTCAGTTATAGCTATCTTTAAAGATCAAGCATTATTCAACTCTGACTTTCGCTGATTGACTCATCTAGACATGATTCTGACATTATATTAAGAATTCATTAATCACACGATATTGATCTCATTACTCATTCAACATACTTGTACAGACAGAACAAGTTTAAAGAAATTCATTTACCTGATGATCGACGCAATCAAAAGACTGAACAACACTAGAAAGTTTGATAGAATCAACGACAAGACTGTTTGAATTGCTGAACAACTTATCACTCACTAAGTATACAAAGTTCACTCGATCAAGAGAATCAATTCATTCTCATGAAACAGACGAGTGAAAATAAGCTGTTCAACTCAATTAAGAGAATCAACGATAAAAAATCTTCGTGAATTGCTTGAGAATCATTCAAAAAACTCGCAAATCAAAAATACTCTTCTAATCAACAACATTCTTTTCTGAAGATTGAACACTTGATCATACATCTTCATTAATACTGTCGAGCATCATCATTCGCTTGATCTTGTTCTTTCTTCAAATTTCACCATGTTAAAACATTCATCTATCGAAGAACATTTCAAAGAATTTCGAAATTGCTTTTCTTAAATTTCTGAGACTGATTCATTGAAACTCTCTAGTGCTGAATCATTCATCAATGAAAACGATGAGTCATTCACTGAAACAGTAATATCTTCTGTTTCTATTGAAAACTGAAAGACTTGATGCATGATTCTTGACAGAGAAACAGATTGACTCAACGAGCTGAGTAAATAACAAGACAATGAAATCAAAGAGTTGAAGACTAGACTTCAAACTAAAGAAATCACTTCTTCTGATTTCATCTACTTTGAGCGTTCTAGATCTCAGAAAATACCTGATTCTTTCTGATTTACTGACGAAAAGAATTCTACTTGAAAAAACTGATATGAAAAAATTCAGAATAAACTAGAGATCAACGTCAATCTTTTTTCAAATAAATGAGTCAAACTGAGCTATGTACATTTCAGATTATTCAATGACGCAGCTGATGTCGCTCAATCTAGACGTGAACATAACTGTGTCAATCTTTATAAGATTGTCGATGATCTTTTGAAAGAACTAGTTGAGTTGTTCAATGATTCAGATAAGAAAGTCAACTTTCATAGAAAATACTACAACTTGATTCAAGAATCAAAGAAGTTCAGCGAGTTTTACACTCAGTTTCAACAATTATCTTTCTATCTGAAGTATCACGAAAAGCAACTGATCATCGATCTGAAAGATAAAATAAATTCTCGTCTTTGATTCATTTGAATAGATCAATTAGTTCAATCTGATTTTCTCAAAGAGATTCATTTCTATCTGATTCATTTGAATAATGATCAGCGAGTCATTCAAAAAATCAAGAACAAAGTCAATCTCATCAAATGTGTTAATGATCTGTCAAAGATCATCTTTCATAAAGCTGTTGTTACTCAGTCAATCGATCATTCAAAATCTGATCATCTAAAATTGTATGACGCGATTTTAACTAACGTCAAAGAAGCAGACGTTCTAGTTGAAACCTGTTTCATATGTCATAAATCAGATCATAGCTCTAGAGAGTGCTCTGATTAATCTATCAGAATCAATGCAGTGAACAATGAATACAATTGTTTCAAATTCGATTTCGATTCAAATTTCGATTCAAAAAAATAGTCATCTCTTCAAAAGTCATTAAAAAGATAAAGATTATATCTTTGTGCAAACTAGATGAAATTCTATCAGAAGAAAATTACTTTGAAAAGTCGTTTCTAATTGATGTTCATCTCATCTCGCAGAATTAATTCTTCAGTCTTCGTTCGCTAATAGACAGTGATTCAGTCACTCATACACTCATACATGCTAATCTAGTCAATAGAGTATGCAAGAAACTAGAAATTCAATCTATACTTTTGACAAAAGAGAAGCTAATAAAAGATTATGATGAAAAAATATCTAAGAAGATCATCACTCATAAAATTCTATTCAATCTCATCATCGAAAGTCATAAGAAATTGACTATATCAATGTTGATAGCTGATATTGATTATCATGAAGTCATATTGAGTAAGCTCTGAATGAATAAAAACGAAATATTACTGAATATGCAAAACGACGTCATTGTTTTTTTGAATCAATTGAATACTTCTATTTCGATTTTTTCGATTCTTCTCAATTCAAAGCACTCAAGTTGATTGCAATCAACTTCGTCTTCTTTAATCACTCAGACTAAGATCTCTATGATGCTCAAATGATTCATTTCAATCACTGCTCAGAAAGAATCATTCTTGATTTGAAGCATAAACGCAGCTTCATTCAAAACACTGTTGAATCATTCAAAGAAGAATCAGACTGAAGTCTTTGCTTTATTCATGATCGACATTAATAGAAAAATCGCGTACAATACTCAGTGCAAGTTGAATGCTTTAAACGTCTCTTTAATCAATGAAACAACTCAGAATTTGAAAGATATTAAAGCGAAGCTATTATCAAAATATCATGAGTTTCTAAATGTTTTTAATTGAGTTCAATCAAATAAACTACTCTCTCATCACTTCTACGATCATAAAATTGAGCTCATTAATGATTCAACGCTCTCTTGCTGTTGAGTTTATCAAATGTTCTTTGTTAAACTTCTGAAGATAAAGAAGTACTTAAACGAGAATCTGTCAAAGAAATTCATTACTTCTAGTCAGACTCTTTATTTCTCTCTCGTTCTATTCACTCTTAAAGCAAATGAAGATCTTCAATTCTGCGTGAATTATCAAAAGCTAAATGTCATTTTCAAAAGAAATAAATATTTTCTATCGCTGATAAATGAGATCATTGATAAAATAGTGAGTTGCAAGCATCTGACTAAATTGAACATCATATCAGCGTTCAACAAACTTTAAATGCATCTCAATAGTGAGAATTACATCATTTTTATTACTGCTTTAGAAGCATATAAATACAAGATGCTATCATTCAAACTGACTAATGAATTGATCTTCTTTCAGCAATATATGAATGATGTTCTATGAGACTTTCTGAACAACTTTTGTCAAGTCTATCTAAATGACATTCTCATTTATAGCAAAATGAGAAAGAAATATAGAAATCACGTCAAACTAGTATTGAGTCAACTACGCGAAGCTGAACTGCAGATGAATATTCGAAAGTGCAAATTTAATGTAAAAGAGACTGTCTTTCTAGAAGTCATTGTATCAGAACTAGATCTTCGTATGAATTCAAGCAAAGTGATAGTCATAGTCAGCTGAATCACTTTGATCAATCTAAAAGAAATTCAGAACTTCATGAGATTTATTAACTTTTATCATCGTTTCATTAAGAACTTCTTGAAGCTAGTCAAATCATTTACTCAGCTGACTAGAAAAAACATGTCTTTTGTTTGAAACAAGATCTGTGTTTAAGTCTTTGACAATCTAAAGAAACAAGTTAGCTCAATCTCAATACTTCGTCACTTTGATCTCAAACGACAAGCTATTCTGAAGATTAATGCTTCAAACTATGTAAAAGATGAAATACTATCTCAGTACAATGACGAGAAAGTTTTTCATTCGATGATCTTCTACAGTAAAAGCATGATTTTCGCTGAAATTAATTATCACATCTATGACAAGAAGTTGCTAGTCATTATTCAATGTTTCAAACATTGATGACTCAAGCTGAAGTGCATTGAACTACTCATTCAGATATTCATTGATCATCAAGCTTTGAAGATTTTCATAAAAAATAAACAGTTAAGTCGATGACAAGTCAACTATCTGAACATTCTGTCAAAGTTCAACTTTCAGATCATTTTTAAATCAGGCAAAATGAATACTAAAGTTGATGCTTTAACTTGAATGTCTCTAGTGAACATCTTTGAATCAGCTCAACAACTTGAAAATCATTTTCAGACTATTCTGATTCTTGATAAAGTCAATGTTTTACTCGTTGAATCAAAAGCAAATCTCTATCAATGAGTATGTATGATCAATCAAATGAATGAACTCTGCAATGAATATAAACAAGCTATAAACGAGAATAAGCTCAAATTTCATATCACTAAATTAAAGAACTGCAAAATCATTGACAGCGTTCTCTTTAGAAAAGACTTACTGTGAGTCTCTGAAAACATGCACACGAAATTACTACAAGAAGTGCATGATCAATCTTTAATCTCTCATCTTGACAATAAATGAATCATTGATTTAGTTCAGCGTTTCTACTATTGATCAGATCATTGAGCTACTATTCGATGATACATTTGAAACTGTCATGCTTGTCAGCAAAGCAAAGTCTTTAGAGATAGCATCAATGAACTTCATCATTCTCTTTCGATTTCACAGAAACGCTGAAAAGATATAGCTATGAACTTCATCACTGAACTATCTCTGTCAGAAGACTATAATGTCATTTGCATAATTATATGTTGTTTTATCAAAGAACATTACTATGTTTTCTGTCATTGAAGAGATGATGACATCTCAGTTGAAGAAATTATTTGAATCATGTTATAAAATATCTATCAACTGCATGATTTACTCAGTTCTATTGTTTTGAACAGAGACTCTTAATTCATATCAACTATGTGAAAAAGTCTTTGCAAGTGACTAAGAATTACAGCTAGTTTATTCACAGTTTATCATTCAAAGATTGATGATCAGATGAAACGAGTCAATCAAAATGTTGAACGCGAACTTAGAATTTACTGCAATTACATGCAGAACGATTGAGTCAAATGAATATTTATGATGAAATTCAGCGACAATTTCAATATCTTCTCAATCATTTCAATGATTTCTTTCTACTTCAATAAAGATTTTCACTCTTAAATGAGTTTCGATTCAAATACAACTGATTACAAAATCACTTGTGAACGACTGAAAGCTAGAAAAGCAGATGATATTGTCATTTAAATGAAAGAACTACTGAGCTTTGATCATCAACAATTGAAAAAGACGAAGCTGATCATTGAAGCACAGATCAATAAACATAGACAAGACGTCATTTATGAGATAAATGACTGAGTTTGACTATTTTTCAGAAACGTCAAAATCATGAGATCATGCAAAGATTTGAAAGATAAACAACTAGAATTATATCAGATTACTGTCAAAGCGATAATCTTCTATCATCTTCATTTATCAGTTAGCATGAAGTATCTGCATTTGATGTTCAGCTCGAAGCTACTGCAATTATATTCAGAAGACTCTTTATCAGAACAGCATGCAGAATCTTTCAGACTCATCATTATTGATGATGATGATGATGAATACTGAAAGATAAATGATATTCTGAACTTCAGATGCTATCAAGGTCGAATACAGTACAAGATCAAATGAAAAGATCTAAATAAAGATGATGAATGATACTATGTTGATAAACATGAATTCAATGACTTCAAGAAAGTTTTGAATGAATTTCATACATTATACTCAAGAAAGTCACGCTAGTATTAATATAACTCAATAAGAAAGCAAGCAAATGAGTGATATTCATGCAAACATGAATTTTCAAAGAAAAAAGTAATGTTATGAGCATATCAAGATTGAATAAAACTAGTCAATGTCTTTAGCTCAGATCTGACTCAGATCTGACTCAGTCTTTATTTTCTTTTCTCAACATCTCTTTGTTCAACATCATCTTTCTTTCTACATCACATTTTACTCATGTCACAAACACATTTTCTTCAAGCTTAGTGCAGTCTCTGAATATTACTTAAATAGAAGCTTTTGTACTTATCTTCTTTTATATTCTTAATATTCAGTTATAGCTATCTTTAAAGATCAAGCACTATTCAATTCTGACTTTCGCTGATTGACTCATTTAGATATGATTCTGACAAAGTCTTGATTCAAAACAATGAAATTGAGTAAATCATGTATTCAATATATTCATTGAAACATTAGCTCAGCTGTTTTTTCTGTCGTGATCTTCTCATTATCAATGAAGCAAGAAATATAATGTTGTTTCTTTAATAGTTTACATATCATTGTTAGTATGATGTTTTTGTCTTTTAAAGAAGATAAGTCAATGATGAAATTCATAATTATGTTCTTTCATTGCTGTTCAAGTATGAGTAAAGAATGTAGTAATTCATTGAATTTATCTTGAAAAGTCTTTAATCGCTAACAAATGTAGCAGTTTTAAATATATTGATTTATTATCTTTTGCATTGAAGATCAATAGTAGTATCTTCTTATGATCTTCATCGTTCTGAGAATTTCAAGATGATTAATAAAAGATTGATCATGAACTTTCTGAATTAACTTCATTTGAAGATGCTCATCAAAGAAAATTCATAGAAGATCATCTTGATATAGTATTTTGTTCTGAACTCGACAATTTCTTAATTTAATATCTTTGTGATCAGCGATGAAACTCATCTGTACGCGATGCTGACTATGAATCTACTGTCTAGCTACAGTAGAGTTTAGAGATTATCAAAAGTTTGAATGACATCAAGACGCTGCGTGATGATGAAGCGCTGTGCGTTGATCGCGTGCAGAGTTTTCGCGATCGCGCAGACTTCGATAATCTCAATGCGCATGCTACAAGCAATCTGCACGCAGATGAGAAAGTCAAATAGAACGCAGAACTACGAGGGAAATCGCTTATGAAAATCATTCGATTCAGTATCTCGTCGTCGCGATGACGAGAACTGAGACAGAACATTCTCGCGTTTGACCTGTTGAGAGTGATTAGCAGAAAGAACTCGAATCACGAACATTCTTTAGATCTACGTGCTAACTACGTATAGATCTTGTTAAGACTGCGTGCCTGTTACTACGACACAAGCAACTCACGAGACTCGTTAAGTTCGACACGAGCAAATTCAAGAGTCTCGTTAATATCGTTTAACAGACGTTCAGACACAGGCATTCTATACGTGAGCGATACGCTGACGAGAAGACTTCGTTAAGAGAAGAGAAACACAAGCGAATTAGTAGAGAATGATCGAACTACGCTGCCTGATTAGAAGTGTAGCATATGAACATCTCTGCAAGACACGATCGATCTGCACGAGAAAGATCTCTACAGATAACGCGAAACAGATGAGTCGCACGCCTTACAAGCGAAGCGAGCGTCTGCGAAGCGTGATATACAATGACGACGACTGTCGACCTCGAGAATCTCATCCCTTCACTGAGCTCTGACTCTCGAATGCCTTGGTGATAGAATCAATCTCTAGCCGAAGACATTGTCTGTATAGCTCGAGAGAACAGTAGCGCGTGTCGATGTGATTAGAGAAGAAATCGACTGCGATACGCCTGCGACTCATGCTTAAGAAGTAAACTGTCGAAATCTGAGCAGTGAGAGATCTCGTTCGCCTTGAACTGTGAATCTGTCGCGAGAAAACTCTCTGAGTAACCTCTCGAGCCTAAGGAGGAAACCAGCATAGAAGTCGTGCTCTATGTATGTTGCATGCAACGTATACAACATATTTTCGATAGATGGTCGAAGAATTTGCGACTCGTCGACTGCGTCGATATACTGAAACGTCTTCATCACATCGACAGTGCCGTTGAGTAATTGATGAAAAGATATCAGGTAGAATAGTCGTTCTCAGTCTGAGAGTCGTGACTACAGTGCTTGAAGAAGTAGTGACTCGTCGATCACGCTGATATACTGAGAGAGCTTGAGCTCACCTTCTTTACTTGACGTCAAGTCATTCATCTATCTACGTGAAAAATCGAGAGCTCAAGAGAACGATCAGAACGCATTCTCTTTCATCAATCAGAGTCAAACATCGAATGATTGCGATCGCACGTCTATACTAACAATTCATTCAACGTCTACGTGACACAAGTCAAGTCAAGAGAAGGAAAGAGTTACTCAGTACAATCACACTCTATCTTCTCATCGTGTGCATCTCTCTTTCATCACATATTTCTCTGCTCAATGAATGACAATCATTGAGTAAGAGAACACAGCTCTACGTACGTTACAATCACGAGCATCACGAATGCAAAGAAAACATCTTTCGTCTTCGAATCAAGAATCGAATCGAAACATCGTTGTATAGAATATCATCAATGAAGAGCAGAGCAAAGACGATGCATCATAATCAAACAGCACAGACACTCTCATCAAGAGTTTACTCAAGCGTCACGCACTGAATAGAAGCTATAGATTCATTACTTAATAACACAGTGTCAATCTCATTGTTTCGACTGCGTGAAGCAGTCGTGTAGATGACGAGTGATTTTCTTTCTCAGAGAGTTTTGTTCACTCGATATAAATAGCATAGAGTTTCTCATGAGTCGAGTCTAAATCGATGTCACAAGAGTGTATGAATTACAATTACAATTAATATCTTTGTATTAAGCTTCATCTTTTAATATAACTTCATGAAGTAGAATATAATTCTTGTTGATTCTGTTAACTTTTAAAATCAATCAATAAATTGATTCATTATTCTCTTTCTCTTTGTCATGATGTCAGATCATCAACTCAATTTAGAACATAAATCATTGATATCTTAAATAATCTTAATTCATTGAATCAAGTCATTAATCTAATCATCATCATCTTAATCTAGTCTCAGCAATTCTGTTTCAATCATCTCAGTCATTCTGCAATCTTAAGTCAATAAAACTACTGTTTAGTCTTGATTCTGCTCAATTCATGTATATAAAAGTCAAGTTTTCATTCTTTTCTTTCACTTTTTGTCTTTCATCTTGTATATTATCTGATGTATTGTTCTGTATCTAGTTCAAGTAATATAATAATCAATTCTCTATATTAATAAAATCTTTAGTTTAGTTCAGTTTCTGACATTATGAAAGATCTACACTTTCTGCAACGTTTTCATACATTGAAATCTCGTTTAATTATTCTTTCGCTCAAATGAAGTTATCTCATAATCTTTCAATTGACGATGAGTGTGCTGTTGAATAGTTCATTCAAAGTATGATCGAAAATTCAGTTAAGATCTTTCGCGTAATGCAAGAGCTTCAAAATCAAGTTTGATAATATAATGTTATCATTTCATTCTTGTTCATCATTTTCAGTTCTTCAATTTATATAAAATTGAATTCTCAGTTTCTTGCAATGATAGCTCAGATCATTGCACAAATCTTGAACAAACAATCTTCTTTCATCATTCAATTCTTTGCAAACTTTGTTGCTGTTATCATTGCTTTTAAATTCAAGAAGCTTCTCAACATATTTGAATATGAGAAAAACAAAGATCAATTAAATGCATGAGAGCAGAGTCTGATACAGCGCATGAACATGAACAATGATCATTATCTTTCTCATCAAGCTAAGATTGTTTATGTCGAGTCATGACTCATCATAGATAAGAAGACTCACAATCTAATGAATCAATATCGAGTCAATGATCTTTGTATCATTTTCATCTTTGCAGATTAATGACATAAGTTGCATTATTGCTGCAACAACTTTTTCAAGACAGAAGATGCTCATTTATATTTTCGTGAAATTCTGAAGCAAGACATGAATAACTTTGTTGACTATTACAATCTCTTTTATCAAAAGAAAGAATGCTCTTTGATGAAAGATTTCTTGTTGACTGACTGTCTGAAGTGCAATGTCAATTATTTCACTCAAGTCATCGCTTTCTTCTGATGAAATCTTGATGAAACTCAATCATTCATTTTTCATCAATGAATTTAAGCATTCTCTGACATTGATGAAGAGCTTCAGCAACTTAAGCATCATCAATCTTACTTCATCTTTGTCATCATTTTGTTCATCAAAGTCAAGAGTATCTCTGCATCAACTAGTAACTTTTTGAGTTCAAAGATCATCATTTCTGTGATTGTCATTCTGACAGTATCTTTGTCTCTCTCTCTCTTGTTTCTTAATGAGTCAATGAATTTAAACTTCATCATTATCATCATTCAAGATAAGACTTTGATCATTTCTGAGATCAAGAAAATCTGCAACAAGTGAAAGCTGTGCTACTACTGCAAGTTGCAACATTTAAGCAAAATTGCTAAAGAATGCTCAAATAAGAAGCTTTTCACTCTGCATATCATGAATGTCTACGACAGTGACATCATCAGTATAAATGAAGAAATCTCGCTGTCTGCAAGAAAAGTTTAGTCTCTGAGCTAAGTCACGCTTAGAAATCTGTATACATATCATCTTGTCTATTAGTCTCAATCTTCTCACTCTCACTTCAATCATATAGAAAGTTTTCTGCTAAATCTGTCTTGAAACTCTTTGAATTCAATTCAACATTCAAAAATAGTCACATGATAGTATTTTGTATTTTACGTCAAGCTCAATTTAAAGTTCTCACTTTCGCTTTGATTGATAGTGAAGTCTTTGCTTATGTTTTTATGAATAAATTCTTCACGTAACAACATCATCTCTTCTTGCATTAATTAATTCACTTTTGCAGACTTTAAGAATTTGATGATCAAGTTGTTTTAATCAATGACATTACTTATGTCATTGAAATCACAATGATTCTTGATAGACACATTAAAAAACTATTCTTTTATGTCATTGAATTAAGTCTGTACTTCATCATCATGAGTTTGTCATGACTTCATCATCACGTCATTGATGTCAATTTTGAGCACAATATTCTCATCTTGTTTTTCTTCTTCTGTCTTAATTATTGTTGTTTATTTCTCATCAAGATCTATGATTTTAATCAACAAGAAGAAAATTTCTTGTTCAAAGTTAACAAAGTAACTTCTTTTCAATCTAGTCTTTCATTCGCTTGAAAGAAGCAACTCAGTTTTCAGTTTACTTGCAAGAAGCAACTCAGTTTCTCATTTGTTCAAAAGAAGCAACTCAGTTTTCAGTTTACTCATAAGAAGCAACTCAGTTTTCAGTTCGCTCACAAGAAGCAATTCAATTTTCAATTCACTTGCAAGAAGCAACTCAGTTTCTCATCTGCTCATAAGAAGCAATCTAATCTCTCATTTACTCACAAGAAGTCAACTAATATTCAGCTCATTCACAAGAAACAAATCTCGTTCAGTCTTGTTTCTTGTCTGAAATAAGAAGCTTTTAGTTGTATTCTTCAAGTCATTCAAAAAGAATACTCATTAAAAATCAAATGTCAAAATTCTTTTCTTTTTAAAACTTCTGTTGTTTCTTGAGCAGATCAATTCAATCAATCTTTTATACAACTTAACATAGTTAAGTTGAAAGCTCAAAGCTTTGATCATGCTGCTTATGTCAAAGACATTGAAGTGTTTAGCATCATTCTAAAAGAAATTGATGTCTTTTTAAATCTTGAGTCAATCTCGTCTTCTAGTTTAAATTCTGACGAGTCAAAATCGCGTCACACGACTTTGACTGTTCATTCAAAAAACAGTTCAACTCTTGCTCAGTTCTCATCTCATTCTCAAAATAGTACATATGATAAAAATCATCATTTGAATCTTCATTAAATGAAAAAGAAATTTCATTTGATTGCATTTACGACACAAGAAGATCTTGAAGTTTATTGATAAAGTAAAAACGTTGATTCAGTCATAATTTTATTGTTCAGATATTTCAAGTTTTTAAATGTCTTCTTTAAGAAGAACGTTGATATTTTGTCTTTGCACTGAGCTCATGATCATGTCATACATTTTAAAGAAGATGCTCAATTCTCAGTCTTTGCTTTGTACAACATGAGTCGTGACAAAATTCTAGAACTTTGTCGTTATCTGAATGAAAATCTGAGCAAAGATTTCATTCAAGTCAGTTGCTCTCAAATGATCATCTCTGTTCTCTTCATCAAGAAACTTGAAGAAGAACTTTGCTTCTGCATGAACTATTGAGATCTGAACACTATCACAGTTAAGAATTGATATTCTCTGTCTCTGATTTCAGAAACGCTGAATTGTCTAAGTTGAGCTAAAATCTTTATCAAGCTGAATATCATTTCTGCGTTCAATTGACTTTGAATTAAAGAAGAAGATGAAGCTCTCATCGTCTTTTGCACTCGATTTGAATTATTCAAGTATTTAGTCATGCTCTTCAATTTATGTAATGAATCTGTCTCATTTCAGAAGTACATCAACAATACTTTTCATGAACATTTAAATAAGTTCTGTACAGCTTATCTGAATGACATTTTGATTTATTTCGACAATGAACTTGAGCACAAGATTCATGTCAAGCTCATTCTGCAAAAGCTGCAAGAAGCAGATCTTCAGATGAATATAATCAAATGCAAGTTTCACATCACTCAAGTCTTGTATCTAGAATTGATAATCATCATTAAAGAGATCAAGATAAATTCTTTTAAGATAAACATCATTGTCAACTGACTCATTCTGATCAACGTTAAAGACGTTCAAAGTTTTCTAGATTTCGCGAACTTTTATAGAAGATTTATCTATGACTATAGTAAAATAGCTACTTCGCTCACTTGTTTCATCAAAAAAGATGTATTCTTTGTCTGATTTCAGAAATGTCAGATTGCATTCAACATTCTTAAGAAAGTCTTCACTTTCAAGATTATTCTTTGTCACTATAATTCAGATCACAAGATTGTGATAGAAATCAATGCTTCAAACTATGTGTTCAAAGACATTCTTTCTCAGTACAATGAGAATGAGATTCTTCATTCAATCACTTACTTTTCAAAGAAGCATAACTCAATTGAGTGTAACTACAAGATCTACAATAAAGAACTCATGATCATTGTTTATGCTTTTAAGAAATGATGATTGAAGCTTGAAGACTTTATCTACTCTGTTGAGATGATCATGAATCACAAAAATCTTGAGTATTTCATGTTAATTAAGCAGTTGAGTCGTTGTCAAGCTCGTTGAAGCAAGTTTCTGTCTAGATTCAACTATTGCATCGCTTATTGTTTCAACAAGATCAATGATAAGTTGAATGCTTTGACACGTTGCTCAGAAGATCTTTTTAAAGAGAGAGATACATTCGATTCTCAACATCAATATCAACATCAGACAATTCTGAAAACTCATGTTTTAAATCTTGATATTGTTAAGAATCTCACTTTTGACATTTTCAACATCAAAGTCATGAAGCTTCAGTCACAAATCATCACTTTAAATTTAGTTCAGTTACATTTATTCTCAGTTATCTCAGCACTTTTGCAAATTCTAGCTTTCATGAATCTAGAAATCGAAGAATTTGACGTTGAAAATGTCAAGTCTCAACTAGATCAAGACACTCTGAATCTTGATGAAGATTCTGCTAATATTCTCACTCAGACATTGTGAAAGCAAGTTGAAATCAATGACAAATTCGCAGTTCAAATAATCAAAGCACTTTGCAATGAAGCGCAACATCACAACAAGATTTCTCTAATTAAGTGTGAAGAACATGAGAATTATCTGTACTTTCAAAAAAGAAAGTATATGCTCAACTTAAATAAACTACGTCTTTGTATCATTCAGCTCGCTTATGATAATGTTGTTGATGATCACTCAGAAAGAGCAAAAAGCTATGAACTGATCAGTCGAGTCTACTGATGATCAAACATTTATAAGTATGTTCAATGCTTTGTATAAAACTATCATGTGTGCACACGCTTCAAACTTTTTAAACAATGAACTCAAGAATGATTGCATCTTCTTTCAGTTCTTGAAAGTTGTTGATGTAATGTTTTCATGAACTATATAGATTCTTTATCGCTCAGTATCTTTATGAATATCACATATAAATATGTTCTAATCTTCGTTGATTATCTTATCAAAATGAGACATTTAGTTCTCACTACTTCTATGAAAGTTGAAGAAGCTATTAATTGCTTTTATGCTCATGTTTGAAAACATTATGATTTATTCAAGTTTTTCATATCTGATCAAGATACACAATTCATCTTTGATGTTTGAAAGCATATGTGTAAAATGTTGAAGATAAATGCTAAGTTATTAATGATGTATCATTCTGAAATCAATGATTAAATTGAGAGAGTTAATGCTATCATAAAGCATTATCTTCAAGTCTTCGTCAACTACATGCAGAATGACTGAACTAAGTGACTTTCTGAAGTTGAATTCGTCGTCAATAATGCATTATCATTAATCACTTTAACATCATTCTTCTTGATTAATTTGAATCAGAACTCATGTCTAGACTTTAAGTTTTCTGAATCTCTGTTCAAGAATCTTATGTTTCAAGCTTAAGACAAGTTAATCAATGTTGAAAAATTCATCAAGAAGATGAAGAAACTAACTGAGCATCTACATGATGAGATATTTATAGCTCAGATCATTTATGAATTCAATGTCAATCTCTCTTGTCGTTCTTGTTTTAAATACTTCGTCGAAGATGAAGTTTGACTGAATGTTTGCAATCTCAGCATCGCTCATCTCACTCTCAAGTTAAACAATCACAATGTTAATTTCTTCAAGATTAAGCATGTCTTTAAGAACAATTTTCTGATCATTGAGTTAAATCTTTCAGCATTCATGAAGATTCATTCAATCTTTCATGTCATTCTTCTGAATCATATCACAAGTGACTTTCTTTCAAGTTAACGTCAGAAATTTCAAGAACTCATTGTCATCAAGAATGACAAAAGATTTTGATATGTAAACAGCATATTAAACTTCAAACGTGATAAATGTTATAGCTCATCTTTGCTCAAGTATTACATCAATTGAAAAAATCACTTCTTTACTTGAAAATCTTTTCATCTTCTGAATAATTGTGAGCAAGCACTGTTGAAATCGTGCCTAGAATCTAATCACACTGCAGCGAGATAGTGCGTAGCTGAATAGAATGTTTGATCAATAGAGATAGCTATAACTAGAATATTAAGAATACAGAAGAAATCAAAGAGAGTTTC
>JAABUV010002484.1_pt1 | contig 24856 bp, 5 predicted proteins | sample 5559971 | NCBI WGS metagenome assembly JAABUV01 (sample SAMN10711881, study PRJNA513362) | rock metagenome | isolation source: Antarctica rocks | place: Antarctica: Victoria Land, Knobhead nord | collected 2015-12-19
TATCTTTAATACTCTTATAAGATATTAGGAGTACTATTAGTTACTCTAAGAACTCTAACTTATTAACCTAGCGGACCGCTACTAGTATCTATTAAGTCGGATCCTTATATTTCAAGGTTATCCTTATTCGAAATTAAGGTAATATATACCTTAACCGTTCTTTAGTTCGATTTCTTATCTACTATTATCTACTACCGACGTATAGGTTAGAATCTAGTAATATTACTAGTTCGCTTAAACTTAAGTACTTTTCTTCTCTAGTTAATTACTAGGTTATACTTTTCTAATTAAGGCATACCTAATATAATATAATAGGTAGCTATCCTTATAATATTAAAGGATATTTCCTTATAATATTATTAAATTATAAATAGTAGCGAGGTTATCTCCTTATCTACGCTTCCTTTTAATAGCGTTAACCCGTCAGCTATTTATAAGTTATATAAATCCTTCTTTCTTCGCGTTAGTAGGCCTACTAACCGTACTAATACTTTAGAGATAAAGTTTCTAGATACTCTAGAATCTATTATTACTATAGTCTACTAACTATCTATTTTAACCGGTACGTTTATATATATTACGTAGTTTATTAAATATAGCTAATATGTTTTTAGGGTAAGGATATTAATCTCCTTGTACTTCCCCTTAATATAAGGGATTACTCTTTTCCCGAAAAGGATAGGAATCCGGTAGTTCTTTTTATATATATATACTTCTTATAGTTATTATAGAAATAGGTATACTAATTATCTAAGTAGTACTCTAACGTATACCCGTTATACTTAAGGTACTTATAAAGACTACTATACTATCTTTAGTTATAGTTTAGAAACTACTTCCTTAATCTTTTAGTTATTAAATGCTAATAATAACTTATATTATTACAGCTTAACTAAATCTTTCTACACGTTTAGATCCTAATAGATTTCCCTAAGTTTATCTTCGCTTAGTAGTAAACTATATATATTTCGTCGGCGCAGGCTAACTAGTATATTACTCCGTATTATAGATATACTAAGTCGTTCCTAAACTCCTTTTATAGAAGTCCTCCTACTACTTTTTCTTAGTAGAACTCTACCCGTTCCTCGAGTTTTATCTGTAGATCTTTTAATATAAAAGCTCGAGATACTACTCTATTACCTTCTTTCTTAGAAGTCTAGCTAAGGTTTTCCTAGTCGGAATTATCCTCGCTTTCTCAGCTTTATTCGGGTTTTCCCTTCCGAATATAACTACTATTATATTTGTTATTAGAGTCTAATTCCTTAAGTTATTTATAAATATCCGCTAGCCTTTATTTAATCTTTGCGATATTTCTCTATTTCTTAGCTATTTCCTCGCGTAGTTCTTCTTCTCTAGATTATAGTTCTCTATTAATAGGTAGATTAATAAGGGCTAGTAAATTATCTATAATTATATCTAGCTCGGTATTATTATACTCCGTTTCTTATTAATCCCTTAGAGGTTTAGTCTTCCTAACTAGAACTCTTTCTAATATATTTAATTAAGGTCGTTTTACTATATTTTTTAACCTGTAATCTCTAGTAATATAGCCCGGTTTACTACAGCTATAGTAATTTATTACTTTCTTACCCCCTTACTATTTCTTACCTCTAAACGATTTCTTCTTCTCGGTAAAGTCTAACTCTATTAGTATTAGACCGTAAGGATCGCGTAAGAATCGCTTCTTCTTATAACTTCCTCCGGAATAGAGTCTTATATAACTAAGTCTAGAAACTCTACTATTATAACGTAGTTCTATTACTAACTTATAGATCTAGTTATTAACTCGTATTAAGGCTCTTATTAATAAGTCTAAGTTATTATAAACGGCTCCATCTCGTATAAGTTCCTTCTTTATCTAAGGTTTTAATCCTCTCTAATATATTACTATCAGCGCGTTATTATCCTAGTTAGTTCTTATAAAGTACTATTAAAACTGTATTATATACTTAGATACCGATTTTTTTTATATTAGGTACTAGATAACTCTCGTCGCTACGCTAGCTTTATTAGAAGGTCTGAATATCCGTCTTATCTCCTAGTAAAAGAGCGTCAAGCTCTCTATCTATAACTTAATAGAGATATTATTATCGTCGTTAGGATCTTCTATATATTATCTAAGAAATAGGGCGGACTATCTCTAGGCCCGTCCTCTTATATAAGTTATTATAAATAGTAGTTATTTCTTTAGCCTAATAGCGTCTTTATTAAAAGAGAAGTATAACTATATTTATACTAACTACTCTTTAAGTTTATCTCGATCGCTATAATATAAATCTAGTTTAATAACCTTAATACCTTCTTTAACTTCTACTATTACTAACTATTATAGACCGCGTTTATTTAGGGTAAGGTCCCTTTATCCTAAGGTACTTATCTTAAGGGTACTTGAAGTATTACGACCCGTCGTCTTCTAACTAGAAGGCTCCGGAGTCTAGGTAGATCTTGTAGAGAGGAGTATTAAGGACTAGGGTAAATAGGCTTCGTACTAAACTAGTCTAATACAGGTAGAGTATTATATTTAGTATCTAGGAGATATCTAGGTTAATAATATAAGTTAAGCACGAAGCTCCTATCTAAGGGGAAGATTACGCTTTCTATATAAATATAGGAAAGTTTATACTCGCGCTAGTCGCCGGTAATTAACCTGCGTTAACTAGAGCGACTAGGTCGAGTAATTACTCGACCCGTTATACTAAGGTATATTTAACTTTAGTAAGCGCTTATAACGTCTATTAAGGCTCTACTACTAAGGTTATAACATCCTACTACTTAGTATTTAGTAGGTAATATAAATAGTAGGAAGTATAATAGATATATTAGTAGGTAATATAAATAGTAGAAAGTATATTAGATATATTAGCTTATTAATAAGATAGATATTTCCCTCTATTTAAATTAATATCTAATATATTAGTAGGTAAGATAAATAGTAGGGAGTATATTAGATATATTAGTAGGTAAGATAAATTATAAAGATAGCTTTTAAAGTACTATTTATAAGATAATTAAAAAGATTATAAATATTTAATCTTAGTAGTTTAATTCCTTTTAAGCTTTTAAATCTATTATAAGATATATTACCTTATTTAATAACTAGGAGGTATAACTAATAATATTCTAGATAGGGTTAAAAGTAGTATTAAGAATAGGATTAACTTAATATAATTCTTTATTATATATTATATATAAAAGTCTTAGCGATTTAAGTAAATACTTAATATAAAGATTAAATTACTAAAACTTAGATTAGATACTAAACTTAAGTTTAAAGTACTAACTTAATATAACTAGTCTAGATAAAGTACTCTAGCTACTAAGCTTAGAAGTAGATATTACTAATTATAAATAAGGAAATCTTTATAAGTTTACTACTTTAATTTAATACTAGGCTAATAAAGGGAAAGGTAAAGAAGACCCCCTTTAAAATATATATATACTAGAAAATACTAGTAAAAAGTTAAGGTTTTAATATAAGAAAGATATACTTAAAAGTATAATTCTTTTATTTCTTTATAAGTAATAGTAACTTTAAGGTAATTATAAGATAAGATAGGATAGATATTTCTATAAACTTTTATAAATACTAAGACCCTCTTTAAGTATTATAAGAGTTATAAGGTAGAGGTTAGTAAAAATATTAATTTTAAGTTAAAGGGGTTATCTAGAATAGTTACTAAGTACTAAAGTATTAATAACTAACTAGGGAGCTTACTTATAATATTACTTTATAATAATATTAGGGTCTAGAGCTAATAGAGTATACTATTACTAAATAACTTATTATACGAGGTATCTTTAAGAAAAGATATTATTATTATTAAAATTAAAGTATAAAAAGATTAATACTATCTACTAGTAATTTAATTAATTTTAAGATATATAGTATAATAATATTTTATATAACCTTTAACTTTTATACTACTTACTTATTTAATATAATCCTTAATTCCTTCCCTTATATAATAATATATCTTAAGTACCCTTATAATAACTATTAATAGTTCTACTAGATATATTATATTAATATAAAGGAATCTATTAAATCTAGAAGTTAAAATAGCTTAATATTTATCTAGCCCTTTAAAGTTTAACTAGTAGTAAGTAATATATTAAATAATTAAATAGCTTATTTAAATAGTTAGAAATCTTATATTATAATCTAATTTAAAGATAGAATTATATAACTAAGTATAATATTAGGCTAGGCTTATACTTCTAATATTAGAGTTAGTATTTTAATAGGTTATAAAGTAGTTATAAATAGGATTTCTTACTAGGATAATTAAGAATTATTATAAGTAACCTAGTCTTTAAGGAGGGAGGGATAAAAAGGGAAGAGTAAGGGTAAAGTTAATTAAGTCTCTAGATATAAGACCTATTAATATTTTATATTAAAAGGTCTTTAATTAGGCCTAGTATAATTAAGAAGGGAGTTAGCCTAAGTTAGAGTATATTAGCTAACCTTCTAGATATAAGACCTCTTAATATTCTATATTAAAAGGTCTTTTATTAGGCCTAGTATAATTAGGGCCCTTTTATATCCCTTACCTATCTCCTATTCCCTTACCTATCTCTTATTCCTATTCCTATTCTTATTCTTATTCCTATTCCTATTCCTATTCCTATTCCTATTCCTATTCCTATTCCTATTCCTATTCCTATTCCTATTCCTATTCCTATTTCCTATTACCTATTACTTATTACCTATTTCCTTATAAAAGGTAATCTAATAAAAGGTAATCTAATAATAAGTAATCTAATAGTAGGTAATAGTAAGATAATTAGTTATACTTTATCCTTATAAGAGTATAATTATACTATATTATAACTAGAATATTAGTAATAATCTTAGCTAGTAGAATTAATCCTAATATAACTACGCCCTTTTCTCTTAATAACTACTTTATAATTATTCCTTAGTAGCTAGAAGGGAAAGTAGCTTAAGGGGAGAAGGAGTTATAAGGGTATATTATCTTCTTCTACTTACTAATATTAGTATAATAATAGGAAAGAATTATTAAAGGAATCTTCTAAAGTAATACTTATAATTATTATAATAATTAACCTTTATATTATAAAATATAAGTAGATTAATTACTTCTACTAACTATTAAAGAATATAGATAGGATAGAAGTAATAGATTTAAAGTAGACCTTAACCCTTTATATTAACCTAAGTTAAGGTTAGGCGTACTAGGATATAAGTAGCCTATTATAATACTACTTAAATAATAGTTAACTAGATTAGGTATTAGTATAATACTTAATAGTTATAATAATATAAGTTATACCTATTATATAATAAGTAGGAAAGAGATATTAAATAATTAGTAGGAGTAATATAAAAAGTATAATTAGTATATATTAAAAAGGAGGAGAGGAGACCTCTTTAAAAGAAGAAAAGGAGGAGGGGGAGCTAGGTATAAAAGGCGGTAATAAGATAAATATAAGTAGGAGGAAGGAAGCGCTATTATAATTACTATAATATAAAAGCTAGGATTAAGTTTAAATATACTTTAATTATAATTATAAGAAGATCTAAGCGCGTAAGGAGTAATAGTAATAATAGAGGGTAGTTAGAGTAGTTAAAAGGAAAGGGCGCGCTATTAAAGATAAAGAAGAAGAGGAGGGCTTATATTAAAAAGGAGGGGGGAAGATTTTAAGATAATTATTACTACTTTATTATAATAATAAAGAATATACTCTTATAATAATAGTAGAAGTAGGAGAGGTAAGTAGTAAGAGGACTATTAAGTAAAGTTACTAGCTATTAAAAGAGGATTAAATATAAATAATATATAACTAGCTAGTATAAGAGTAGAAGTAGAACTTAAAGCTACTATCTTATATATAAAAGGATATACTATAAAGTATATTAGCTACTAGTAGATTAAAGGTATTAAAAGCCTAGTAGAAGCTCTTCTACTATTAGTAGAAGGCTAATTTAATCTAATATATATTTAATCTTATAGTATTAATAAGTAAGGGGTATAAGGATACTAATAAATAGTAGGTATTAGTAATATAATAACCCTATTTATAAGGGGTCTATCCTAACCTTTATACCTTTTATTAGGTATAATACTAACTAGATTAAATAGATATTAATAATACTTTAAAGATAATCTACTATTACCTTTAATATACTACCTTAGTAGATATATACTACTACGCCCTAGCTTATATTATAAGAAAGGGGGAGTCTAGGATTATACTAATAGTATAAGTTAAAGTAGTATTATTCTAGGTTATCTACTTATAATATATAGAGGTAATATTATTAAAAGGGTATCTACTAATTAAAGGCTTATAAACTACTTTTACCTACTAATTAATAGTAGTAAAGTAGTAGGCCTTAATTAAAAAAGCCTTTAAAGTTAAAATCTTTATAATTATACTAACTATTACTTATATCTTTATAAAATAGACCCTCTAGTTTTTATAATTAAAGGTATAAATCTAATTAATTAAGTAATATAATATAAGTATAGTACTAATTAAAGAGATAGCTTTAAAGATAATATAGAAGCTTTAATAATAGAGGAAATTATTATACTAATATCTCTACCTTAAGATAATTATACTAGCTAATTTAAAGTATAAATTAAACCTTATCTTACTCTAAGAGAATACTATTAAGGGAGTAGAGACTTTAATAGATAATAATAGTTAAGTACTATTATAAGAGGGGCTAAGAGTATAATAGCTTTTATAACTAAGGTTTAAGGGGCTAGAGGTAGGGATATTTAACTAGTAGAATATCTACTTTAATAGTAGCTTACTAGATACCCCTCTTCCTCTTAAGCTTAGTATAAAAGGTAGAGGGAACTAAGAGCTTAACCTAGGATTTAGAGGATTAAGTATATAAAGTAGAAGAAGGTAAGAAGTAAAAGGATTAATAGGATCTTAGATATCTTATATAAATATTACCTTAATTATAAAGGTAGAAGAATAAAAGGAGGGTAATATTAACTAACCTTTTAAATAATAGACCTTTAAATATTTTATATTAAGAGGTTCTTAATTAGGCTAAGTATAAGAAGGGAGGATATTATTAAAAAGAAGAATATATTTAATAATTTAAAGGGTATAATAAATAGTTTAATAATACTTAATATCTAAATAGGTATCTAGGAATAAGATAAGAAGATAATAAGACTTTATAAATATAACTACTACCTCGCGGTATCTAGTAAGTACTATATTAGTACTATAGACTTATACTAGATATAGCTACTATAAATAGTTTGAATCTATTAGAAGCTCGCCGCTATCGCGTTATATTAAGCCTTCGGCGTTAGCTAGAGGTCTTTTTACGACGTAGTAATAATAAGGGAATTATCTAATACGTATTCACCTAACCCGTATTTAGGCCTAAAGCTAGCCTCGGGCTAGTAGATATAATATCATTCTAATTATACGGTAGGATACCCTTAAACTCGACTCTATTCTAAGACTATTAGACCGCCTAGCGCGGCGGAGTAGCGAGGATAGGAAAAGATATAATAGCGTACCTTATTCGTACTAAAGCCTGAAGCCGCTACTAGGGATAAAGGTAGCGGTAGATATAGTACTACTTATACTATCGTAGAAGAGCTTAGTTAGTAAGAGTTAGGAATAGATATATAGCTAGGGCCCTAGGGTATATAGAAATATCTACTCTTATAAGATACGGTCGGCTTAAACTAGTTATAACTAGTTATTAAGGGAGACCTTTATAAGTAATATAAAATAGGCTTTCTATAAAAGGCTTATAAGGCGTAGTATATAATAGTAGCGACTATAATTAAATACAGCTTAAAGTATATATATATAACCCTAAAGACCTTAACCCTTTAATAGGCTCTAACCCCTAGTAGATAGTTACCTCCCCTTCTAGATAGTTATAAGTTTATAAGAAGCTTATAAAGGGATACTATTTATATAACCTAAGAAGATAGATATATATATTAGGGAGAGAGAGATACTAGGGCTATATTATTAAAACGGGTTAATAGGAGACGAATTATTAAGATACCTCCTCTACCTCTTAGGGGTTTAAGTCCCTTCACGTAGTTATTAGCTAAGAGCGGCTAGGAGGACGGATACGGGTACCCTCCTATCTCCTTATACGGGCACCCCCTAGTAGGGGATAGACTAGAAAGAGATACCGGGGCTATATTATTAGAACGGGTTAATAGGAGACGAATTATTAAGACGCGTCCTCTACTTCTTAGGGGTTTAAGTCCCCTCACGTAGTTATTAGCTAAGAGCGGCTAGGAGGACGAATACGGGTACCCTCCTATCTCCTTATACAGGTACCCCCTAGTAGGGAAAGGGCTAGGACTAGGTCTAAGGCCTAAGACGCGTTAGGTCGCGCCTAATATTTATAAGGGAAATCGCTTATAAAAACTACCTAACTAGTAGCTACTACGCGTCGTTAATATAGGCTAAAGCTAGTCTTAACTAGTAGATACGCTAGACGGCTAGCTACTAGATAGGGTACCCTTAAGGTACGTAGACTACTAGATATAAGGAACTTATTAATACCGACTCTTATACCTCCTAGGGGTTTAAGTCCCCCCCGCGTAGTTACCGGCTAGGAGCGGAATAAAAAGTAGGTTTTAATATAAGTACGCTAGAAACCTAGTATAATATACCTTAGTTAGTAGGGTAGAAATACTATATTATACTACCTAGTTAGGGGCTTAATACTAGTAGTTCCTACGAGATATAAATAGCTTAAATAAGGGAGACCTCTAATAGTAACGCGAAGTAGGGGTTCTAACCCTATAAGGCGTAGTATTTAATAGCGGCTACTACGGAGACTATCTATTTAGCCTGAGAGGATAGTATACGCGTATTAGTACGTAGAGCTAAGGGAATAATCTACCTAAATAGGGCCTGCGGCGGAGTAGAGAGTAAGTTAAAGTAGTAATAATACCTAGATCCGCTTAGGAGATATACTTAAGGAGTAAATAAGGATTAACTTAAGTACTAATAGTCCGCCTCCGCCGGAAGTATAAAGCCCCCCTGCGGGCGAATAGTCCTAAGCTCTAAGGTAAAAGGTAACGCTTATAAGGAGGGGTAGAAACTAGGGTAAAGACTTAAATAAGTAGGATACTAACCTTATATATCTATCCTTAGTAATACTAAGTATTAAGAGGGGCTAACTCTATAATAATAAATGGAAATAAGATAATTTAGAATAGGCTCTACCGGCGGAGGAGGCGTAACCTACTACCTACTCTAACCTAGGAGAAGGAGAGGTAGGCCCTTAACTCCTTAGGCTACGACTATTAGGATAAGGCGGCTACGGCTACTAGGAAGAAATAGGGCTATACCTTAAGTACTAAAACCGAGGAATACTAGAGTACTAGGGTAATCGACGAGAACGTAAAGTACTAGGTACGGCGACGTTAGATTAATAGGTAGGAGAAGTATAAGGTAGGCCTTTAAGGCTAGCTAATATCCCCTACTTAGTAAGGGGGCCTATTTAATAATCGGCTCGATTACTACTATATATTATAGAAAGTAGAAAGCTTAATAGTAACCTAGCTCTAAAGTAGAAAGATTAGCTTAAACTACTTCCTCTACTATATATATATCTTAATAGTAGATAATAGCGAATACTTATATAGGTAGAGGAGGTAAGATATAAAATATATTCTCTTTTTCTACCCTAAATTTAAGGAAGCCCGGCGGCGGCTTTTTACGGAGGCTAGTACGACTAATACTTAGAGGATACTAACCGAAGTAATAGGTATTAGAGTAGCGGTATAATAGATAGTAGAGACTAGAGTAATTACATCCTTCTCGCTAGTAGGGGAGTAACTAGTAAGGTCGAGGCTCCTACGGGGTATTAAGTAGGAAATCCCCGTAAGGAAAAAGAGGAAGAAGAAGAAGAAGAAGAAAAACGCGGGGGCTAAAGGGGTAATAACCGCCCTAAGACTAGCCGCGTAAATCTAACTATCTTACTTATTCTACCGGCCGTAAAGCGGTAGTTTAGACTATAACGTACTAATATATAAGACTAGGAGTATATATAAGTTCCTACCGTAGTATTAAGAGCCTAGTAGTACTACTATAAAGCTAATAATTAGTAGAAGGGTATAGATAAGAGGGAGTTTTTAACTAGTAATAGTTTCTCTAGCGGCTAACGAGTATATTTAGTACTTAGGGGTAAAATTATAAGGAATACCCTTATAAGTAATATAGTAGTAGCTTAAGTAGGCGTATAAATTAATTAATTAATTAATTAAAATATAACTACTTACTTATTATATTAATAAAAGGGCTTATTTCTTAACTAACCTTCTAAGTAACTAACCTCCTAATATAAACTATTAAAAGGTTCTTAATTAGGCCTTATATAATAAGAGAGAGTATTTTAAAATAAAGGATATATTTAATAATCTTAAGTTAGAATAAAATAACTAACCTCTTAATATAAGATATTAAAAGGTTTTTAATTAGGCTTAATATAATTAGAGCCGCTTTTTATTATAACTATTAATAAGATTAATAAAAGGCTAGCTAAGAAATTATTACTATTACCTAGATTATTAATAATAAGACTTAGGCCTATTTATAATAAGTTTATAATAAGAGGTAGGAGGAAAGGGGACTCTTAAAAGTTAGGAAGATAATAATAATATACTAGAGAAGGTATAAATAGTAAAGAAGGGTAAAGGAAAAGTTAAGATATTATCCTTAATAATAGGGAATTTATAAGAGGGGTTAATAATAGGAAGGGGGGATAAGGGGAAACTTTAACTATCCTTAAGATACTAGGATAGTTAAGGGGCGCTTTAAGGGTATATAAGACCTATCTTCCCCCCCTTTAAAGTCTTATATTAAACGCCTTATCCCTTTATATAAGAATTAAATAACTCCTCCCCTAATTAGTTATACCCTTAAAGGAGGCTAGTACCCCCTTACTAAGGCCTTATTTACTACTTATATATTTAATATCTAGCACCTAGCTTATTTTAATAATCCTAATTATCCTAGCTTTATTAAAGATATTATAAGTAAATTAACTAAGAATAGCCTTAATTAGTAGTAGTAGTAATATTAGTAGATAAATAGTTAAGTAGTAGCTAGTAAAAATTACCTTTAAATCTTATATATATAATATATTAAGATTATAAGGAAAGTATTATTAATAATTTAATAAGAAGGGATTAATTCTACCTTACTTATTAAACCTATTCTAATAGAGATAGAAAAGGTATTAATTTAAAGCTACCTCCCCTCCTCTTATATTAAAGGACTATTTATAAAGAGAAAGGTAGAAGGGGAAGAGGAGGGGGATAAGGGGGTAAGGAAATTCTATTACTAGGAGCCTATTATATTAGATCTTCCTCTATTAGAAGCGCTTCTATATCTAAATCTAATAGAAGCGGGGAAGTAGAGATATTAAAAAGGAGAAGAGGGGGAGGGAAGGCTAGTACTACCTTTATAAGGTTTATTAAATTAAATAATACTTAAGCTAGTAGAGGTAATTATTATATAAGTAATAAAGATCCTACCTTATCTCTTAGGGATTAAAGATATAATAGATATCCTTATCTTATTAACCTTATATATAAAAGTAATTAAAGTTACTACCTACTAGTTAATAGAGATAGTTAGGGTAAGAGAGGTAGAAATAGTAGAGTTATTAGTTAAAGGGTTAATTATTATCCTAAAAACCCCTTAAGGGTTAGAGCCTTTAAGTAGGATACTTATATTATTAATTATAGCTATATTACTAGAAGAGCTAGTTAGAAGCTTTCTTAACTCTCTTAGCGCGTCTACTTATACTAAAAGTTAGTATTATATAAGAGTATTAAGGTAGGGGAAGGAGTTTTAAAAAGTATTATAAAATTAGGGGTATTAATAATAATAAAGATTTAAGTAAAATATATAAATATTTAAGGCTTATTTAAATCTAACTAGGAGGTAGTATATATATTACTTAATACTAAGGTTAACTATTTATTTATTACTAAGACTTAATTTATAAATTATAATTAATATCTCTAGGATAAGAAGATAGTTACCTCTACCCTTATCCTACTTTAAGATCCCTTATATCTAGGTTAATTTTATAGTAGGATCTATCTACTTATAATAGCCTAGGCTTAAAGCTAGATCTAAGGTTAGTATAAGACTACCCCTTAAAGTATTAATTATTAACTTAGAACCTAGTAAATTTATAAGGTCTACTTCCTACCCTTAACTTTTATTAAAGGTATTATAATAGAGCTTAACTAACTACCCCCCCTTATAACCCTTATAAGAGATATTAATACGCGGTTCCCTTATCTTACCTACTAGGATAGGGTATTAAGGCTACTAGATAAGGTAGTAGTATAAAAGTAATAGATATAGTAGGCGGGGTATCTTTATATACTACTAGAATCCTACCCTTAAAGTTAGAAGGAAAGGGTAGTACCTAGTTAATTAATAATTAATTATAAGTTTATTAAATCCTAAGTCTATAATAGTAAACTTAAATTACTATTAAATTAGATAGAAGGGTTTTATATTAATTATTAATATATAATAATCTTAGTCTTAAAGCTAAAAACCCTTAGTATTATAATACTTATAACTACCTATTAATATTAAATCTCCTAGTTAACTAATAATACTTACTAGCTTAAACTAATCTAAGAGGTAAATACCTAGATTAAAGTAGATCCTACCTACTTCTAGATTAAGCTAGTAGATTAGATTAATTAATAAATAATAGAACTATTATAAATAGTATATTACTTAGTCTTAAGAATTATCCTTATAAATAAAGCCTTATTAACCTATTATATATATAATAGCTAAGATTAATAAATAGTAATATAAAGTATAAAGCTTTATAAGGTAGTAGTAGCCTTATTAAAGGAAAATAAGCTAATTATAATTATATAATATATATAAGAAGTAGGGATTTCTATATTATAAGAAAATTATAAGGTCTTAAAGGGATAATATATAGCTCTAATAATAGTAGAGAGGAAGGAGGAGTAATAGAGACCTAATTATAGTAGGGATAGAGAGGGATTTTCTATAACTATAATTATTAAGGAGATTAGGAGATAGAAGGGGAATATATATAATAGGGTAGATAGAATTTATATTTAACTACTTAAGGCTTTAATAGAGACTTCCTTCCTAATAATCTTATAATATTTATATATAAAGTACTTATAAACTAGTTAAACCCCCTTAATATAAAATAAAACTAAAATCTATCTCTTAATAAAAGATATAGCTAAGCCTTATAATATAGATAACTTATATCCTATTACTCTTATCTATATCTTCTAAAAGCTTTTTAAGTAACTCTTATTAAAATAGTTTAATTATTAGGGGTAGGTAGTACTTTAACTAGTATAAGTAGGGTTTTAAAGTTATTACTTAACCTCTATTAATATAATAATTATCTACTACCTCTTAGAAATAGGGTTATATTTATAAGTAGTTTTTATTATTTTCTACTCTACTTTTAATATAGTAAATTATAAGAAGCTAATAAGACTATTATACTAATAAGGTTATCTAGTAGTAATCTATATAATAATTAAAGGCCTAATAGTATAAAAGGTTAAATTATAAGTCTTAGTTAATAAGTAGAAATCTAACTAATTTAAGTAGACCTAGGGGGTCTTATAAGGCTTAGTCTTATTAGTTATACTATTTAACTTCTATATTAATAGATTAATTAAATAGCTAAATACCTTAATAGGAATTATCTTATACTCCCTATTCTATACTAATAATAGAGTATTACTAGGAATATAAGGGGAGGACTTATAACTAATAATAGAGGTTATTAGGGGTTAGTTAGAGTAGTAGGAAATTAATATAAATATAAATAAGTATAACTATATCTCTTAGGATAATAAGGTAGTACTAGTATTATAAAAGGGAGGGAGAATTACTTAAGTAGATAGATATTAGTATCTTAGATTTCTAATAATAGTAACTAGGATTAATTTCTAGTAATATCTAGAGGCTTATATAGGAATAGTAGTAAGTTAGGCGTAGTATCTATTAGTCTATTTAGACTCCTAGGGCTCCGCCTATTAACTCTAGGTATATAAATAATTCCTAGCTCTAATATATAACTACGAGGCTCCTCTAGTAGACGCGTAGATATAAGAATAGCTAGCGAACCTCTAGGCGTTTTATAAGGTAGTTATAAAGCTATTCTAATAACTAATAGTATAGATTACTTATAATAAGGGGAAATAATATTAATATATAATTAATTTAAAGGGCTTAATCTTAGTATAATAGTAATTCTAGCTAATATAAATAGTATATTAAGGGATCCTTAAATAGACTAACTAGAAATATATCCTATAATAAGTTCTCTAATAAAGGCTAAGTAGGAGAGGTTTTATAACGGGCTTTATAACCTATCTAGAAAGGGTTATAAATTAATTAATATTTAAAGTAACTAGTTAATTTAAATTAATAGTAATAATCGCGTTATAATATTTCTTAAGATAATAGTAATTTAAGTACCTTTAATAAGAGGTAATAAAGATAGCTTTAATAAAGCTAATTCTTTAAACTACCTACTATATACCTAGCTTATAAAATATAGATATATATTTTATAAGTTTAGTAGTAAGATAGGAGGTTTTCTTAAGATATTACCTTAAGATATTTATATATAGTACTATATATAAATATAATATACTAGGAAAGTTCTACTAAGAGTATAAATATTATAGTAGATTATAATATCCTATTTAATTAAGTTAAGGGAAATAAAAGATAAAGAGTAAAGCTTAAATATAGTTAAGATAGGATATTACTTATACTAAGATTAATTATCTATTAAATACTAGTTAGTCTAATTATACTTAGAAGGCCTTAATAGGAATTTATATAGAGTTACTTATATTTTTCTATTAGAACTAAGGAGGAGGAGGGGACTAATCCTAGGGATAATAGTAAAAGACCTAGTCCTAAGGATAATAAAAAAAGACCTAGTCCTAAGAAAGATAGAAAAAGACTTAATCTTAAGGAAGATAGAAAAAGACTTAGTTCTAAGGAAGATAGAAAAAGACTTATTCTAAGAGAAGTAGTAGATAGCTTAAGGAAGTACTAAGAAGGTAATAATATTACTTAAATAAGTAAGATTATTCTAATAGGAGAAGTTATAACTAATATAAAAGAAGAGGTAACTAGAGGAGAATTAGATTCCTAATAATTAAGGAAATAAGAATAAAAGACTCTAATAGATTTAAGAAATAAAAAGGATCTATTATAATAGCTAATATAAGAGATAAATAAAGAAGAATTATAAGGAGATTAAAAACTCTAATAAATAGAGCCCTTACTTAGAGGTATATAAAGACCTAGGGTTTAAGATCCTAGGAGATAAGTTATAAGTAGGGAGCTTACCTTAAAGTAGAAGATAAAAATAGGGATTTAATAGAAGGTAAATATATATTAAGCTTCTATTTAACTTTATAAAGGATAGACTACTATTAGAAAAACTAGAACCTTAGTTTAATAAGCTACTTAAAAGGATTACTATTATACCTCTAAATAGGTTTACTTAAGAGGAATAATTATACTAGATAATAGGAAAAGATCTTATATAAATAGAGTAGTAGGTTATATACTCTTAATAATAAGATTAAACTTTAACTCTTAATAAAACTAAATAAATTATATAAATAGAGAGAAAAGGGAAGGAAGGGTAGAGCTCTAAGTATTTACCTAAGCGGTATTATAGAATTTAACCCTAAGTAAGGATTAAAATAGACTAATAGAGGGTTAGATTAAGGGATAGGAGAGAAGATTAAACTATATCTAGGATAGAAACTTAACTTAGCTAGGCCCTATTAGATAGTATTTATCTACTAGTAGTAGAAGATAGCTTAAAGTATAATAGATAAGCTTACTTAGTTAAGAATTATAAGTAGGAGTCTTTATAAGGTAATACTAGGAATTTATAAGTAGGAGGGATTTATAACTACGCGGTTATACTACGTATAAAGTAGGTTAGACTAAGAGTCCCTTACTAACTACTATTAGAGTATAGTTAGCTACCCTTAATTAGTACTATATAAATATAACTAAATAAGAAACCCCTAACTCTAACCCTTATATTCTATTAAGGCCCCTTCGTATTATTTACTATAACTAAAGGTTAGCCTTAATATAGAGAGTAAGCTACGTCCTTGTCCTATTATAAGAGGTTGCTAGTACTTGTTAAAGGTAATAGGATAGCGGAGGTAAATATGTATAAAAGGCCTTTAGTAGGAAATATTAGTCGCCGCACCTCTATATTCGACGGGGAATGCCCGCCGATAATATTACTGCTATACATGTCAGCTTATCAGCATCGCTTTCACTTTCATATAGGTAAGTAACTGTAGAAGGCGTATAGTCAATCGTAAAGTAATCGTGATTGTACTTCAGGCAAATTCTGTCCAAGTAATGGCCTATTGCTATTTCGCGCTTTTGCCGCTCCTTTACTATCGGTACATGAAACATCTTGTGGCCTATAGAAACGCGTACTAAGGGCTATGCGTCGAGCTATATCTCTAACTCTATACTATCTGGCTTTTTCCTTACGGAGCGAAACGGCCTAGAGTTGTGCGACAATGCTTAGTATACCTTAAGCAATCTTCGCAGCTTTTACTAGTATTAGTATATGTTTGCTGGGTCTCTACTCTTTTATACTTTATCTATCTGCCTAAAAGTTATGGCTCGAGCATCGTATTAAGGATTATTAAATGCATTTCATCGATGATTCCTTCAAGGTTCCGGGTCCTTCATATTCTCAATCTTGACATCCTTCGACTCCTTCCCCTCATGCGGTGTCTCGTACCTGTCAAACAAGAAGCGTGGTGGGAACGGATGCAAAGTTGGCCTGCGAGGCACGGGGTCTTCATGCGCGAACTCCCAGATATCCTGCGTGACCGATTTGCCTAGACCGTCCAGCAATGGCGTGAGCACCGGTAGCGAGATCGCGATGACGGTGAAGCAGCAGATTGCTACAATGAGAAGATTCAACCAGTATCTGATGCCATGTACGGCGAATACGATGCATAACCAAGAGCCAAGACTCCAGAAGACGAAGCCGTGCAGCAAGTAAATTGTGAATATGTGTGGGAAGACCCAGACCAGTACTCGGAAGGAGAAGACTTTCTGGATGATGGGGCTAAGTTCGACGGCTGCTTGGATGCCCACTGCGAAGGCGACGCCGTTGATTCGAGGAAAGTAATAAGGCGGGTACACATCTCTGCCAGCCTGTGATATTGTAAGGCCTGTGCTGTGATCTGGATGGATGCCGTACTCGGATGTGGCATAGAAAACATTTGTCCATTGGGTGACGACGTCTAGGCTGAGTGCAGCTAGGCAGAGCACAATGAAGAATGTAAGCAGGGGATAGTATGCAAATGGGCGTGCATGTAGGTACTTGCGCCAGTTGTAAGTCACATCAAGGTCGGTGAGCATGATGCCCAGGTAGAAGTACGTGCCCCAAGATACGGCGTACCAGTGGTTGATGATGCAGAAAGCATAGAAGCTGAATCTCTTCCAGGGTGCTTTGATTTCGTAAATGACGATGACCGCGAGTAAACTCAACCATGAACCCTGTAATTGGACAGGGATTGTCCAAAGCACACCAGTGCAATAATTGAAGGTGATCAATGGTGCTGCGTTTGGAATCAAATATGCCAGCTCCAAGACCTCATTTACAAAGTTGCTGAAGTTACTGTATCCAACCGCATAAGGCCAAGTCGACCAAGTAACTGATGGAAGGAATTCCAGCCAGTTGATAGCACCACAAGTAATGAGGAAATATTCCAGCATCGCCATGGCTGCAATGGGAATCATCAGGCGGAACGTTCGTGTGACCGTCTTTTGGGCAATTGGAAGAAGATCTCCAGTGCGAAGATAGCTCGAAACCAAGAAGCGAGTGGAGGTCATGAGGAATGGTCCAATCCAGATGAGATTCAGGAAGAATTGATTGAAGGTTTTCCTTGCAATCTCCTCACTGTGGTAATGGTGGAAAGCGCCAGGGTTGAGATCACCAAACACGAAGGTCAGACTAAAATGGATGGCTGTGACTATCAAGCAAGACACGGCTACAAGCCCTGCCAGGTGGTCGATACGATTTTTGGCCTCTGGAAGATTTTTTGATCCTCTTGGAGCTGGCGTTAACGATATGTCTTTAGTATCGTAAACCGGATTTTTGGTAATCTCCACACCATTCTCAATAAAATCGTGTTGGGTTCGTTGATGAGGCGGTTCAGTACTCCGCCTACAACGCTCAATTGCGAGATCGTCCATGGCGTTAGATTTGGTGACAAGACCCTCCGACTCTCCTCTACATGTGCGTTTGTCAGGACTTACCAAGGTAATCTCGTCTGGGAGTAATCCTTCGTTGGCCATGAGGTGAGGCTGCTCTTCGAAGAACACAAACCCGTGTGGGTGTTTCAGGGACACGTCAGTCTTAGAGACGTTCGAAGACGCTTCGTTTCGAATGAATGGTGTCGCACTACCGAAAGCTAGTCTACTCTCATTGAGAGTGGTAGCGCTAAGAGATGGCGCTCTCGTTCGGGTATTGGGCGTTAGGTTTGCCGATCCTGCAATCGTTGCAGCTTTCGAGTCAAACAAGACTGACTCCGTGGCAAAGGCATCCTTAGTCGCTTTGCCATGGCCCGGAGTTGATTGTCTGCGCCCTGTGATCTTCTCTCGAATCCTCTTCCAGAACGGGTTTATCAAGAGAAACGTAGTCGAGCTTATACAAGCCACAGCGAGCCATATAGCCAATTTTCGGGTTGGCCTATGGCCAGGCTTTTGTTTCCAGCGGAGAACAGCCTCCCCAGGGTAAGGGGATGACCCTCGCAGTTTTACATCGCTGGACAAACAAGCATCTCTGAACTGACATCGCTTCCCATAACTGATGTGATCGTCTTCAGTCATCAAAGACGAGTTGAAAAACGTCCTAACCCAGCCAACGTGAGCAGTCGTAGGTTGTTTGGGCGGTCCTTGGGAGGAAGCGTTGTTGCCATTCGACCAGTGTCTTAAGAAAAAGGGGGACGGCGTGCTGAACAGGGCATCGGTTTCGGCTTTGTATATTGTGCGAGCCAGATAACCTCCAATGTAAAATTTCACGTACTTCCGCGTCCAGTCCATCCGCAGTTCTACATCCTCCCATGGCGAGACGGTGCCGTTTCCGAAGTCTCCTCTAGTCATGGTTTCATACGTAACGATTCGACTGGTTTCAGGGGATTCCTCGCTGTGGAGCATACTTATAAAGGCACCTGAGGGCGCGTTTGTATTCTGGAGATCGGCCGAGATCATTTGGGATAGATTGAATTGCAGGGCCATCGATAGCGCACTCCCACCATCGCCAGCACCTGGCGCTGGTGAACGTAACAAAGACGTGAACGATCCATACTGAATGTCTTGTCTGGAAGTCCTGATGCTGCTACCAACGACAAGGTGGTCTTCTCGGTAAGGGGACACACGGAGTTCGAGCGAGTCCGACCTCTTAGAACCAGTAGATGAATTGGAGAATCCAATATTGGCAAGGTCGGCACCCTCACGAAACTGAGTGTTCCAGCCCTTCTCATAATTATGCTCATACGTCTCTGTGACAAGGCCCGCGATAGGCAATGATGTTGTCTCGTTGAAATATACTATCATCGACTCCGTGAAAAGGTTATGAGTAGTAGCATCATAGTAGCCGCATGGACAATTCCCATCTGCAGCATTGACAACAGCAGTGCGAAAAACGCTAGAAACCACATAGAAGTGGGTTAGAGCGGAGATCGTTATCAGAGATCGCATCTTTACATGAAAGTCGGCAAATCCTCACTGTAGAGATCTCTAATGGAAGGTGGACTAATGTCACTATTGCCCACCCCCACCCAAAGGATTGTGCATTGTATGTTGGGCACAGCGGTAGCGATGTAAAATTCACATCCTGGACTGCAGGTACCCAGCTGAATGAATGCGAGCTAGAAGATGGCAGGCAGTACGCCACATATCTACATGCGCAAGGCTTACTCGAGAAATGTGGTTCTTATGCACCAAAAGCAAAACCACGCTTCAAAGGCAGATCGTCGAATCGTATTCACTAGTGCCCGGAGCAAGTGGTCTCTCCATCCTTGACGATCAGCCCCCATCTGTCCTACCATGTAAAGCCATCGTGTCGCTGGTGACCAACGACGTGTGATTCGACATCCCAGAATAGGACGAGGGCGCTTTGTAGGATGGCCAGCTCAGGATGCAGAAAGATGCACGTCTTGAGTATGTTATGCGTTGATGCAACTGATTCACGATAATCCTCAGCCGCTCAGGCGGTATGGGTCCCAGCCGTCAACATGAAAGACGTGATTTCTGCCTATTAGATTGCGATGATCAAGTCTAACGGATCATTCTCTCCTAGCGCACCACTAGCACTAGAAAGGCGTAGCGCGAGCCTGGTATCCGCTAGATAAGTGTAAATTACCGTACTTTACCAGCCGGTAAACGACAACACAACGACGTTGAAAACCCATGCATTGGACCCAGGGCAGAAATTCAGATACCGTGCAGGCTTCCAATATCTCTGTCTTGGAACTTCGCATGATGCCGGGTATGTTGTTGGACACAAATTCTATGGGTAGGAAACAGTCAGTGGCCGGATATGTTGGCATTCAGAACGCAGCCTTGTCACCGGTGTCTACGAGATCAATGCGCTGACTCGTATTATCGAGTCACTCTTAGGGCGTTACCTAGAGCGTGTGCTATATTGGGGATTCCTTCCAAGGCTGTTATCTCCAAAAGGCGACACCTTGCACTAGCACAGTAGAGGGGCCAAATCCGTCACTACTGACTCCCAGAAGGGACAAACGGCCCCATCCTCCAGGATCTAATATCAGTCTGTTCTGGAAAGCTCACTACATCCCGTAATCATGGCTTATCCGCGGCTCTCAAACGTCCAAATTTTAAAATTATCACCCACACATCCATATCTTGGTCTCCGGCCGATTGAATCCAATTGGCGGCTTCGGGCTCATCGGATCCGTGCAACGTGGCAAGCTGGTGACAATCAAATGTACCGCTCTTCTGCACTGGTCCAGATCCTCGGAACTTACCTTCTCGGAGCAGGCCAACGGCTTCGGGTCATGTCTCTATTGGCCCAAATTCTGTGTACAGATGACAATGTGGTTTCGCTCGCTTATATTTCGTCACATCCTTTGACCAACTATACATTGGTCCGCGTCAGCCCTCCCTTCACATCACTCCTGGTCACTCTTGTCGCAGCTCAGTCGTCCTTGGAGCATTGATAGCTGCCATATCCCCGGCATGGCTGTCAGTTCTTCGCTTGGCTGCTGGTATGGCAGGCCTACACGGAGACCAAAGCAGATCGCAGGAAGGCTCAGAGGTATCGAGGCTACTGTTCACAATCTGATGAAAGCAGTTGGGGCCTATGTTGACGAATGGACGCCGTGCTTACTTGTCACCTCGTACTTTGTCTTCTCGGTATCGATGTACACATTCTGCACCGAATCACTCATCACAATGTTCTGGTTCATCTACTTGACGACAAACTTCTATATCGCTGGATCTACCGTCATGGAGGCTTTCATGAGCCTGACACCTTGTAGAGACGCAAGGAAGGCGGTAAGCCAAGTGACACAGAATGGCTGGGTATTCCCGACTCCCGATGAGGACCTGCTTGTAGTAGATTTACTCATCGTAAGCCCCGCAAGCCTTCTCGAGTCATTTCGTGTCGTGGAGCTGAGCTTCAAAGGTTGCGTATCTTCCTAACGAGAAGGACATCATAATGGATCGCGTTCATTATGCTCTGAACGAGATTGTGTACCCGTCGAACAAGATCAGGATCAATCTGGTCTACAACACGCCGCATGCTATAGAGCCACTCGAAACCGCACTTCAAGAACTCGAGGCCCGTAAGTCTCATTTCCGGTTGATCAAAGTGCCAGGATCGACCTCGAAAGCGGACAATCTGAACTACTTCTTCTCGCTCAAGACCAATTCGGACATAATCACCATCTTCGATGCGGACCACTATACTCATCCTTATGGCCCAAGATGGGCTGTCGAGAGGTTTATCGGAGATCAGAAAGTAGATATTGTCCAAGGTCGCTGTGTGATCTTCAACGCCAAAGCATCTTGGCTTTCGAGCATGATATCAGTCGAATTCGACAAGATCTACGCGGTTTCGCATCCCGGAAGGGCTGCCATGTGGGGATTCGGCCTCTTCACCGGTTCCAATGGCTACTGGCGCACGCCGCTGCTGCAAGATCTCAAGATGGACGGAACAGTGTTGACAGAGGACATTGACTCTACATTGAGAGCCATAACGCGAAGCTGTAAGATCGTTCACGAATTGAATGTGGTGTCCTACGAACTGGCTCCCACGACAATTCCAGCCATGTGGAAGCAGCGGCTGAGATGGGCTCAGGGTTGGACTCAAGTGAGCATAAAACACACGATCCTAGCATTCAACAGACCCGCTGGGATCGGCAAACGAAGTTTCAAGGAGCGGTTTGGGCTTTTCTCGTTGCTGGCAATCCGCGAGTCGAGCTACTACTTGGTCACGCAATACTTGTGTCTGGTCCTGAGCTTCATCCTCACAGGTTTCCCGAAGTCTCCGGCTGCACTTGCGACAATGGTGTTTTTTCCTTTTCCGGTATCGCAATGGTTCTTCATCGTCAGGTAAGTAATTGACTTTGATTTGTGTACTTCGTTGCACTAGGCTGATATGATTGATGTAGCATCATGTGTCTCTTCGCGACGCTGATAATAACTAATCGGGTGAAGTCGGAGTTCGTCACTTACAAAGCGATGGTCATGTTTTGCGTGATCTACACACCATATCTCATCTTCATGGCTACGATGGGTCTCTACGGTCACGCAAGGCAGGTTACAAGATACTCGAAATGGAACGCGACCAAGAGAACATGATGAATGAAAAGGACTGCCAGAGCTTAAGGACTGCATCGACAATTTCCCCACGCAGACGATCTAGACATTATATAACACCTAGATGACAATCATTATAATGCTAATCTTCTTGGCCTCCAATCTCTATATGAGATGGGCCAAGAAACACCAATAGACCCCGGCCATAATGGCATTGTCCATGTTCACACGTTATTCGCGTGATCACAGCAGTCATACAAGGCCATGACCCGCCGATCCTGCATCCGTCAGCTCTAGGTTTCGGCGATCTCATTGGATGAAGAGAAATTACTTGATGCAAGCATCCGACTAACGCGAAGAAGGTCAGTGTTCGAGCGACCACGCCATTGCCGAGACCTGCATGAGGAGGATGCAGCCTACATGCCCGAGTAGTAGTGACAATCGCCAAGTGTGCCCCACTGGGACTGCATTAGTGGGAAGGAATGTTCCGATGCGGTCTGTACTGATAACGTATCAAGGTGCATTTATTGTTTTACGATACCTGAGATGCAGGGGAACACTAGCAGCTCCTGACTGGCCCACCCTGTGATATCCTTGGTTTTCATAGGCCATCTTGAAGGTACCTTAATCAAAGCTGGGTCAGCACGATAAGGCTACGAGATGATGACCCACACGTCCCACCATCCCGGTAGTCATATCCACCGGGAACGCTAATTCCCTTGGGATCTAGGGTCCATCACTACTAGCCCGAGATAGGCTGAGTAATCTATCGATCTAACCTTTCAAAGCCTAGCCGTCGCCACGCTCCGGATATCCTCAAGCGGTCTGCCGCAGAACTTGCTCCGGGCGCTCGGGCCACGAACATATCGTTCGAAGGTTCCCGCTCCCAACCCTCCCGTCAGCCAACGGCGGAGAATATCAAGATCCTAAGGTAAGCGACTAAGCTAGCGACCAGTCAACATCGAATGCCGTTCGGCAGTCCATCCGGGAAAATCATGACCCGATTCAGGAATCATCCCACACGGGAAAGGATTCCAGAGATTGCGCAAGTACTCTTGAATGGGTTGACCGAGCTGAAGACACACGGGAACTATTTCGGCTAAGGATGTTTCATTCTATCAGGTATCAGGATGGATCCACATGTCAATTTCAGATAAGGAACTCCTGTGCGGAAGGGAACACCAAGAGGAGTAAAGTAAAGACCCAATGCGGACCCCACTCCAGTACCAAGGCGTGTCGAGAGTACGCCTAGCCGATAAGGGATCCACCTCCATGCATGCACACCGCGCCCAGCACCACAACATGCGAACGCTTTCACATCGACAGCACATGGGACGAAGATCAGCTCCAAATAGACACGGCATGAATGAAAGGAAATCCAGCGCAACATTCAGCCAGCCACGCCAGAATCCACCACGGACCCCACAGCATGATCCCCTGCATTTCAAAGCCATGTAGTCGAGCAAAGCGGGTTTTCTCCCACGAAATCGGACAAGGCTACATGAGGCTCAAACGCCCTCGGTCACCGTCAAAGGTCCAGGTCCGAGACTGCATGGCCTAGCCTAGCCTTCATACCCTCGACTGCCAAAACACCAAGTGACAATATCCCATCTCAATGTGAAAGACGTCGACGTCGACTGCAACACCACACCACACCAGCACCTACCCAGACTCCCAAACAACAACATCAAGATGGAAACAGAGAAAGAGCACACAGCAGCAACAGGAGCAGACCCAGGAACGCATCTATCCACCGTCCACCACCTCCTCTCCCATCTCCAAAAACACATCCGACGAACCCTCTCAACACTCTCCCAATACAACTACACTCCTCAGCAACCATCCCAACCCCAACCAACCCACCCCGAACAAACCTACCTCCTCGGCGTCCGGGGCCTCCTAACCCTCCAAACCTTCACCTGGGTCTTCCTCACCACCTTCGTCCCCGCCGCCGTCCAATCCCCCCTCAACA
>JAABUV010002487.1_pt1 | contig 24842 bp, 45 predicted proteins | sample 5559971 | NCBI WGS metagenome assembly JAABUV01 (sample SAMN10711881, study PRJNA513362) | rock metagenome | isolation source: Antarctica rocks | place: Antarctica: Victoria Land, Knobhead nord | collected 2015-12-19
CTGACGCTATTCGGTGGTGCGCCTGCAGCTCCCAAAGAGCTACAGGCTCCAGCTAGGGCCGCTAGGAACATGAAATCAGGGCCCTGCTGCACAACCCACGCTCGGGCGCGCATGAACCAGCGCAAAAAGCATCAGGGTGCAGCAAGGCACCGAAACGGCAAAAAAGTCGCGGCAGGCAGCGCTGCCGCAGGTAAAGAGACGTGATTATGCACATGGCCTCCCCTGCACTGGCATGGCGCAATGCAGGGGCCTTCACAGCCCCAGACAGGGAAACAAAAGCGGGGCAGGGTGCCCCGGGCTGACCACCCCAGGAGTTTCAGACCGCCTACACCAGCTTTTCTTCGCCGCATCCAGGCCCTCTGCCAAGCACCCAGCGCAGCCCCATGCGGGGCGCACACCCCAGGCTGCCCCACGGCCCTCGGCGCCTGTGCGTCGTGGCATGCGCCCTGCTCAGCGCCGCAACGACAGCCATGCAGGCCCGCACTTTGCAGCGCGCTGCGTTCTGAAGGCCCAGCCCCACCTCTCCACCGCCAGCCCGCGCGATCATGCCAACCAAGTACGCGGAGCGCTACGCTCCGGTGCGGCTGCAGCGCCCGGCGCCCCACCGCGGCGCCCCGCGGCCGCGCCGGGCTCAGCGCGGCGTGCATGGCCACGGACTACGCGGAGCACAGCGCCTCGACGTCGATGCGCCGCTCGGCGCCCCGCCGAGGCGCCCCGCGGCCGCGCCGGGCTCAGCGCCTGGTGGGCATGGCGACCGACTGCGCGGAGCACTGCGCCTCGACGTCGATGCGGCGCTCCGCGTCCTCGTCGCGCAGCTTGCGCTTGGGCGGCACGGGCACCTTCTCGGTCGCCACGCGGCACAGCACCACGTTCCACAGCAGCTGCGCCGGCCACGACACAGGTTAGCTTTAGGTTAGAATACCCTACCCTTGCGCATCAGCATGTAGCTCAGCATTTTGGGCCAGCGTCGCCGAATTTTCGGCAGCTTGCCTCGGTGCCAAGCTGTGCAGCGCCTGGCTGTGCCGCACGAGCTTGGCGCAGGATGGGGGTGGATGCCGGGCGTCTTCGGGTTCTGCTGGAGCGCCAGGCACGCACAGGCTGCATGGCATACTCATGCTTCACGGGCAGGGGCCATGCACCCCGAGAACGCCTCCCTCCGCTCAGCGCCCTGTCAGTCCGAGAGGCGGCGCGCCTGGACCATGTTGACGTAGAGGATGCGCATCTGGTTGGGGATGTAGCGGAAGTTGATCAGGTGCGCGGCGGGCCAGAGCGCAAAGCCCTTGACGAGCGTCGGCAGGAACTTGGCGCGCAGCTGCGCGCGCAGCGCGGCCAGGCTGCGGCCCTCCAGCAGCGCGAAGCACGAGAAGAAGAGCACTAGCGCGATCGGCGTCCAGAACAGCTGGTCGAGCGCCATCTTTGCGACCACCGCGCGCACGCTGCGCGCCCGGCGCGCCGCCGCGCGTCAGGTATGCACCGAGCGGCTGGCTACGCCCTGACTTGAGCGTTAGCCGCGCTGCGCCCCTTTTGCCATCAGACGTTTCATGTGTGCCTCTGTCAAGCGTCGCAGCGCACATCTTGTTCTGCTACGGTCGTGAGAGTGCAAGTGCCCATGTTGCAAACACACCAACCCTCTGCAAACAGAACACTAACAAGAGGTATTGCACAGTCGTTGGGCCAAGGGTGGCACCTGGTCGGCTCGCTGGGGTAGACATAGTTGTCCAGGATGTTGTACCACACATGGCCGGTGGGTGCGTGCACCAGGAAGCCAAACGCCGCAAAGCGCGCAGTCCGCAAGGCATCAAACTGCGCAGCGCGCGCACGTACTCAGCCGCCGACCCCTGCTGAAGCAGGCACAGCGCGCCGAGCCAGGCATGTGCGGCCGGGGAGGCGAGTAGGGTACCTTGCCGGACGGCAGCTGCGCAACGGTGTCGGACAAAATGAAGCAGGTGAGGCTGGTCATGCACTTTGTGAAGATGGGGTGCGCGGCCAGCGCGAGGTTGTACGCCTGCCAGGCTGCATGCGGGTACGTGCTGAGGCCCAGCATTTCTGGCTCCCCGCTCTCCGGCCTGCGGTTTGGTCCCAGGACGGCCGTCAGGGCGCACGGCTGTTGCTGCAGACCCGCACGTGTCGCGTGCAGCAACCCCTGGGGACGCGCTCAGCGGTAACCGCACAAAGGCGCAGAAGATGCTGCGTTGATACCCGGGAGCCCCGCACTTTCCAGCGCTGAGCGCTGCAGTGCTTTGGCGACTGCACACGGAACGGCACAAGAGGCAGGCAGGCTGCGGCAGGAGCGCACGTGAGCTGATGGAATCAGGCGGGAGAGGTACACACGGCGACGCCGCACCTCAAGTGCAATGGGGTGTCGCACGCCGCGGGCCAGACGCCCAACCCAAGTCGGGGGGTGCGCGTGCGCCTGGATGCCCCTGATGTGTGTTCTGCGTGGGCTCACTCCTTGGGTTGCAAAGAATGCACCTTCTCCGCCACTCACCCGTGGCTTTGAAACTCAGATACGCCCGTCAGTGATGTCGAAGCATTGGCTCTGGCCCTGCGCCAGAGACAAGTACTGAGTAACCTCCCAGGGTTACTGATGCTTGGCTGCGCCCTCGGCGACTCTCTCTGCAAGAAGAGCCCAGGCTTACCCGCTCTCATGGGGGTCACAGTGTGTACGACAGACGTACACAGCGTGCGCTGCTTGTCATGCACACGTGTGAGTCACAGGCCATCTAGCAACTAGGCCAGCGCCTTTACAAAGAGTCGCCGGGTAGGCCCAACATGAAGGTCTCCGCGCCGGACGGCGTGAAGGCGCGTCCACACCGGTGAGCACTGCTCATCTCATACCGCCTCCCGGGGCGTCAGCACTCAGTGCGCCGAGCCGTGCAGGTGTACAATGTTTCCGCGGGCAAGAGCCTGCCGCAGTGGCTGTCAGACAAGAAGAAGAAGAGCCTGCGCAAGGACGACGAGTTCAGGTGCGGGCTGCCTGGGGCGCCGCGCAGCCGGCTGCTCGCGCAGAGCTTGCGGCTGAGCGCTCTCTTGTGGCGGCAGTCCCCGCACCGTGCTGACGTAACCGGCAATAACGCTCGACCGCTGAACAGACGCTCAGGCGAGTATGGCGAAGGGGCTGAGCGTCAGGGTGACGTGCGGGTGCAGGAGGCGCATCGAGCTGGTGCAGGACCTGGACTTCCCAGCCGCCTGCAACCGCCTGAAGCTCACGCCGGACGGCCAGTACCTGTTTGCCAGCGGCACGCACGCGCCGCGGGTGCGCCCGAGCCGGCGCCCCCGGCGGCTCGTGCCCGTCTGCCGGCGGCACGCGTGCGCCGCGTGCGCTGTGTTGCTGCGTCGAACCTGGTGCTTGGCGGCAGCACCTTGCCTGCTGTGGACCGCGTGCGTCGCGGGTGCGCCGTGCCGCTGTTGCCGCAGAGCTGAGCGGACGCGCCCCTGCGCAGCGCTGGGGCAGAGGTGAAGGGACTCGCATCGGTGCCAAGCAGTTTGTTGCGAGCCAGTACTGAGCCAGTACTTGACGACCCGAGGCGGCTGCGGCGCTCGCGCAGGTCCGCGTGTACGAGCTGAGCCAGCTCTCGCTCAAGTTCGAGCGCCACTTCGACGCGGAGATCGTAGAGTTCCAGGTGTGGCCGCCGCCGCGGCTCCTCCACTGTCGCCGCCGCTCTTCGTTGCGTGTCACGCCTCAGCGCTGACTGCTGCCGGCAGGCAAGCCGTGCTCTGCGCGTGCGTGAAGGGCCTGGCGCCCTTGCACCACTTGGATTGTGGTTGCTCGTGACGACTCGCAAATCCCGAAATAGCTGCCCGGCGGCGCTGCCGACGCCCATGTACCTAGGCACACGCGCTGAGCCCGTCCGGCGGGGCGGCCAGATCCTGTCGGAGGATTACGGAAAGGTCGCCTTCCTGTGCGCGGACCGCACGGTGCACCTGCACGCCAAGTACGGCGCGCACTACCGCACGCGCATCCCGCGCGCCGGGCGCGACCTGGCGTTTGCGCCAGAGGCCGCCAACCTGCTCATCGTCGGCTCCTCGCCCGACATTTACAGGTGTGGCCGGGGTTAAGGTACCCTGACCTAGCTCCACGGCCGCCTCCTCAGCAAAGGCTCTGCGCAGCCCCAAAGATGAGAGTTGGTTTGGCACGCTGCCCCCGGCGGGCCCGCTCGCCCGACACAGGAGGCTACCCCTGCAAGCTCTGCTCCAGCGTTGGCAAGACGCCACACAGGGCCCGCCCCGCCGCCGGCCGCATGCTGCTGGGCAGCCGCGCCTGCGCGGCACATGCTCGCTCTCATGCAATGCACAGGGTCTCAGATGCCAGCTCTCTGATGCAGCTTTGCCTGACCGCGCAGGCTGGACTTGGCAGAGGGGCGCTTCTACGCGCCGCTGGCCGCGCGCTCGCCCGGCGTCAACGCGTGCGCGCTCGCGCCAGCGCACGGCCTGTTTGCGGCCGCCGGCGAGGAGGGCCTGCTGGAGTGCTTCGACCTGCGCGCGCGCGCCTGCGCGGGCTGCCTGGACGTGGCGGAGGCCTGCGGCATGGTGCGCCGGCGCGCGCTGCGCCACCAAGATGTCTGATCCGCACCAGACATCTCCAAAGTCCCAAGTCGAAGTGCAAGTGTCTGATGCGTGCGGAAGAGCGCCTGTTGGTGTGCACAGTGGCAGCTCAGAAAGCACAGCACAGGCGTGCTTTAGCGCCCTACATTTGACAGAATGTGCTGAGGCGGGTGCATGTCTGTCTCTGTTCCTGCCCAGGGCGCGGCAAACCTGCCTAATTTCAGTCATGGAGGGCGCTGGCGACCTGGGCACACCGGCGCGCAGCCCGGCGACGGCCTCACGGCCGTGCGCTTCGACGACGCCGGCCTGCACGCCGCGGTCGGCACGGCCGGCGGGCGCGTCGCGCTGTTCGACCTGCGCTCGCCGCGGCCGCTGCTGGTCAAGGACCACATGTACGGCGCGCCGATCGTGGACGTCAAGTTCCACGCGCCCGACCGCGAGGCCGGCGGTGCGCGCGCGCGGCGCCTCCCCCTGGGGTTAGGGTTAGGGCAGGGTCCACCACAGTGCTATGAGCAGACCGCGCCGGGGTGTGCTTGCGCGCCGTGCGCGCCGCCGCCAGGCAATGCCGCCGGGTCGGCCCCCAGGGGCTGCCAGTGGTCGACATCCCGCCTGGCGCCTGCAGAGCGTGCCTGGGTGTGTGGCAGATCCTGCGTCGACGGGGACGCCTCGCGGAACCTCGAAATCTAGAAGTTATGCGCGCTGAAGCCGTGTACGCGGCGCAGGCCTGTCGGGCCGCAAGGTGGTGAGCGCGGACCGGCACATCGTGCGCGTGTGGGACGCGCTGAGCGGCGAGGGCTTCACCAGCGTGCAGCCGGCCGAGCCGGGCATCAACGATGTGCTGCTCTGGCCGGACGCCGGGCTGCTGATGCTGGGCATGGACGCGCCGCGCATCCAGGCGCGGCAACCCACCACTCGCGCGGCGCGCAGCGCCAACCGCAACCTCAAGTTACGGGCGCGCGCGGCCACGGCGGCGCACCGCCTGTGGCGGCGTGTGCTGCTGGGGCGCGGGGCAGCGTGCGCGCGGCCTGCTGGTCGTTGGGCGCGGTCGCGCGGCGCGCGCAGCGGGCGGGCCCGCGCCCGGCTGCTCGTTTTGCGCCATGCCGCCCTTGCAGGACGCAGGACTGCAGGACCTAGTCCTAGCCCTAACCCTATAACCCTATGATTTGCAGGACTGCAGGGCTGCAGGAGCGGGGGCGCGGGCGCGCAGGCGTACTTCGTGCCGGCGCTGGGGCCCGCGCCACGCTGGTGCAGTTTCCTGGAGGGCCTGACCGAAGAGCTGGAGGAGAGCGCGGCGCCGGCGCTGTACGACGACTACCGGTGCGCGCCCCGCCCCACGCGCGCCGGCGGCCGGCCCTGGCAGCCTGGGCGGCCGTGCGGCGCCGCGCCCGCGCCGCGCCCGCTCAGCTGCTAGCATGCCTCCTGCTGTGGCCGGAAAGGGCGGTGGCGGCTGACGCGGTGCACGCCACCTCGCAGTACCCTGCGAGGCCCCCAGCAGGATAGGCCTCCTGAGCACCAAGCTCCGGGCTCCTGTCCTAGCACCCGATCGTGCTGCCTGATGCCCATGCGCCGCGTGCTCCGGGTGCCTTACCAATTTCCTGCCGAAATGCCGTGGCAGAAGATCAAATGGCGGTTACCCAACATCACCCCGCGGCCTTTCGCACCGGGCGCGCGTGCCCGCCGCGGCGGCGCGCCCTCACCACATCGGCCGCTACAGCTCAGATGCTAGTCCAGATGTACGCCAGCCGCCCGCGCCGCCGCCGTGCCCCTGGCAGTCAAGGGCGCCCGGCCGTAGGCCTGACTCACCGCTGTTCTGCAGGCCCATTTCGGTGTGCGCGGCCAGCACACGCATGGCTCAGGTCACGCTAGCCTGCGGCGGGGCGCCACAGCCCTGCCTCTCGGTCCCAGACCCCGGAGCTTGAGCTGGCGCGCGCCGGGTCTGACACGCGCGCGACGGTATCCCGCGGTGGCACAGGCCACCTGGTGGGGTGTCACAGCCCTGCCTCGTGGCCCCAAACCCTAGACTCTAACCTGGCGCGCGCCAGGTTTGTCACGCGCGCGGAGCTGGACCGCGTGGGCCTGGGCCACCTGGTGGGCACGCCGCTGCTGCGCGCATTCATGCACGGCTTCTTCCTGCACAACCGCCTGTGGCACAAGGCGGCCGCGCTGGCGGCGCCGTTCGCGTACGACGACTACCGCGCGGCGCGCGTGGCCGCCAAGCTGGAGGACGAGCGCCAGTCGCGCATCACCGTCGTCAGGAAGCTGCCCAAGGCGCGCGCGCGCCGCGCGTGGCGCTCTCAACTGTGCCCGGCGCTCGGAGCCAGGCGGGCAGTGCGCTTTCCGTCGTGCCCGGAGCGGGGCGGGCTGCCCGCTGCCTGCGGGTCTCGGCTCACTGCACGGCGCGGATGCGCTCAGCGGCGGGGCTGGGAGGCTGCCAGTGGATGCAATCTGACCACTATCTCACGCGTTGGTGCAGGTCAACGCGGCTCTGGCGGCCAAGCTCCTGTCGGCGCGCGCGGGCGCAGCGCGCGAGGGCGCGCAAGAGCCCGCGGCGGACGGCGACAGCGCCGGCGCGGCGCCGGCCGCGCCCGCGTCGTCGGATGAGGAGGAGGACGCGCGCGGCGGCGGCGGCGAGGCGGGCCGCGCGCGCAAGCGGCGGCGCGATGCCGCGAGCAGCGCGCTGCTGGAGGACGCGCGCTTCGGCGCCATGTTCACCGATATGGCGTTCGCAATCGACGAGCGGTCCGAGGAATACAAGGCGCTGCACCCCAACGCCGGCGCGTCCCCCACCGCAGGCCGGGGAGAGAAACAGAACACCCAGTTCAGTCGTGTCTTCAACGGAGTTTGAAGGAAGGTTGCCAATTTCGGCATCGCGCCACTAGTTTGTTGATAAAAGTAGCGCTATGGTAGGCGCCCGCGGTGCGTTTCAGGGCGACTGTCGCCCGCGGCGCGGGGCGGTGGGCGGGGTGTGCTCGTGCTCTGCCGGCGTGCATGAGGCGCGGGCAGCGGGCGAGCGCTCCACAGGCATTTGCGCGCTGCAATGCAGCGCCGTAGACGCGCGCGCACTCCACGCAGCGTAGGCCGCTCAGAGGGAATGCAGGGCAGGGCAGACGGCAGGCGCAGCCCGTGTGGCCCGAGCGCGGGGCCGCGGTGGCACCGTCTGACAGCCGTGGAGAGCCGGGCGCAGATGCCAACAAGCGCGACAAGCAGCTGCTGCGGGAGCACTTTGAGGAGCTGGAGGGCGAGTCCGAGGACGACGAGGACGGCGGCGCCGGCGACGGCGGCTCGTCCATGGAGGAGCGCTCCGACGAGGAGGCGCCGCCGGTGCGCGCGCAACCCCAGCGCCACCCCCTGTGGGGGAGCGTGTAAGCGCTCGCCCGCGTGCGCTGCTGGTCCTGGTGTGGCCCGGTCGGCGCGCTGCAGCCTCACCTGGAGCTTTGTATGGCGCAAGTGCCTCTGTATGCGTTTCTGTACAAACGACCCGGAGACGTCAAGCCCGTGATCGTGTGCGCCCGCAGCGGCGCGCCGCGGCCCGGCGCGGCGGCGGCGGCGGCGGCGGCGGCGGCGGCGGCGGCGGCGGCGGCGGCGGCGGCGGCGGCGGCGGCGGGCCGCGCATGTACGCCTCGCGGGACGCTGCCGCGGCGGACGCCTTCCGCGCGCGCGAGTCGCGCGCGGCCGACCTGGCGCGCCCGCTGGAGCAGCGCGCGGCGGCCGGCGCTGACGCCCGCGCGGGTGCAGCCGCGGCGGGCAGCGCGCAGCGGTGCGGGCACGGCTGTAACGTAACCAGGGCGAAAAGCCATCGCCAGGGAGTGCTGGCGTCCAGATGCCGGTGCCGTAAGGACGGGGGCCGGTGCCGTGTTGCCGGCAGGAAGTCAGGCAGGCTGCTATCTCGGTGTCGTCTAAATTGCCGAATGGACCTGCTCTGATGCCTGAGATTATATATTGCAGCATGGGCGAACCTGTCTAGGGTGTGCTGCCACCCTGTCTATAGGACTCGTCACACCCGTAGCGCTGCAGATGGGCAGCGTCTGTGTAGGACCAGCCGCCGAGGTCAATCAGAAGCCTGACAGGCGCAGGCTTGATCAGTGCAGCTGCCCCAAGGCGTGGATTGCCATGTAGTGGGTTGTGAGCGAGGTTCCAAACACGCGCGCAGGCTGGGCGGCGGGCGCGAGCTCACATTTGTTCCGCGCGGCGGCGGCGGCCGCGGGCGCGGCGGCGGCGGCCGTGGCCGCCGAGGCCGTGGCGACAGCGGCGGCGGCGGGGGCCCCTCCTTCTCAACCGGGGATGGCGGCGGGCGCGGCCGCTCCGCGAGCAGGGGCCGTGGCGGCGCCGGCGGCGGGGGCGGCGGCGGCGGGCGCGGGCGGGGGCGCGGCGGCGGGGGCGGCGGCGGCGCCAGGGGCAGGGGCAGGGGTGGCAGCGGCAGCCGTGGTCGGCGCGGCAGGGGGCGGTGAGGGCTTGCATGCGGTAGCTGCATGCTTTTAGAGGGTTGTGCGTGTGGGGGAGTGTGCTATGTCAGTTTTGCTGAATCGGAGTCGGGAAGTAGCCATGAGCAGGGAACACACAGCTGAACTCCCTTTCAACCGCTGGGTTAGCCGGATGCCGTTCACAGCATGCGCCTGATCATATGCTTGCGCACCTGCGTGCTGAGTCAGTGTCCTAGAGAGCGTCAGCGTCATGTTTGTGATGCTGGAGTGACGTCTTGATGGTGAGAAGGAGATGTCTAGGTACGCATGTGGGCCTAGCACTTTGGTCTTCGTAACCAAGGTTTGTGCATATGTGCGCATGCGCCACTCGCGCTACACTTCTTGCTCTGATTGTCATGCGTGTGCGCACTTAAGCTAGCGGAATTATCGTAGCAGCGTTCATGGCAGGGCGTTTGACTCTGTGGCAGGGCATTTGAAGCCGTCAGTGCTCCAAGCAGGCGCTCCACAGACATTAGCACACATTGTGGCCCGTCAACAGTCATCCGTTCCTGTAGTAGCCGTTCCACAGGTGCTCTTGGGTACCCCACAGCACCTATGGAACGGCTACAGGCTGCCACCCATGCATGGCTGAATGCCAGGGAGGACTGCCCTCAAGTGCGACGCAATCACGCGCGCCACAAAGAGCTGACTCACTGGATTGTGGCAGACAAGTGCATGTACGCACTCTTCCTGGACGAGCATGTGCTGCCCAGGTGCTACGAGGCCGCACAGGGCCGCCAACCCCAAAGCCAGGACCCCTTTCAACCCACATGATGCGGACGGCGCCGTGCGGTGCACGTGCACTGCACGGCAAGCGCGCCGCAGCAGGCGCTGGAGGCCCTGCCCCCACTCTGTTCAGCATACCCTGTGCACGCCTGAGCGGCGGCCCGCTCACTGACACGCACTTCTAAGGCGTACCCTGTGTTGTGCACACCTCTCTGACACTCACGTCTGAGTGGAGCTATTGACGAGAGGAACTGACCCTCTCGTCAATAGCTCCATGCAAGGCCGCATATGGACGGGGGCGTCGCGCGAATACCCCCCGTGCACGACCAAGGCTGTATGAGTGGGCGACTTGGCAACAAAGTGCCCCCCTCAGTTGCTCCACCCCATGCCGCGCACGGCCAGGTCGGCCGCGCGCACGGTGCGTAGCTCGGCGTTGCGGATGGGCGCGCCGGTCAGGTGGCTCAGCACGCCCGCGTGCGCGACCAGCGCGATGCAGCGCTCCGGCCGGCCGACCAGCCACACGCGCAGCGCCTCCAGGCGCGCCGCAAACACGTCTGCGCGCCCACCTCGCTGACCATGCGCAGCGTCTGGCAGCAAAGCGTGCGGCAGGTGCAGCACCCTTATCTGCCCGCACACTCGGCACATGAGCCGCATGGCTAAAGCCTCCGGATGGCCTGGGCGGCCGTCGCGGGACAAATATGCAAGCGTGCAGACAGTTGCCAGAAGTGGCCAAAGTGAGCCCCGAGTGCATCAGCAGGCTGCCACCACCAGGTGTGATGGTTGCAGGGATGCGGATGCGGGAGCACCTGCGGGCTCGAGCAGCGGGCGCTTGAGGTCGCCGCTGCCGTCGTTGTACCACCAGATCTCGCTGTCCACGAGCGAGCAGTCCCACGCCGGGAACAGCTCGGGCAGCGCGCTCTTGCATGCCCTCAACAGCTCTCAATGGACGACGAGCCGGACGCTGAGCATGGGCATGAGCGCAACACACATGCATGGTCTCCCCATGCAGGGCGTCCACATGCAGCCGAGGGTTTGCACGAGGTATGCACATGCACGTACATGCACCGCGGCGAAAACCGCAAGCGCGCCTGGGCTGCCCGACATCCGAGCTGAGCCAGAGCCGCTCCCGCGCCAGCGGCAGCATCAGCCGCGGCACCTCGCTCGCTGGGAAGGCAAGGTCAGCGGTGTGCACCGCCCGCGCAAGCGGAGAGCTCACGATCAGCTCCGGCTGCGCACACACTGCTGTGCCTCAGCCCCAGTGACCGGCGGCTGTGCTGCAACAGTTGCAGTACACTCCTGTGCAGCAATTTGCACAGGTCGGCTGGCAAGCACACTGGTCACAGCCCAATACGCAGCCACCTACCAGGTGGCAACTCAGGTGCCTGCACTGAGACACAGCCAGCTCATAAATGCTGAGGGGCAAAGCCACTACAGCGTGCACGCCTGGGGGCGAAGGCCTGCAACCAACTTTCGCGCCGCCTTGGCTTGCAAAACGCCAGCGTCCGTGAGCGGGGCGTCAAAGCTGCGCAATGTCATACAAGTCAGTGGCTGCACTTCACGAGTCATTGCATGGTCACAGGTTGTTGATGTGGCACGAAGCGCACATGAGCGGGTCCTGGAAGTCCGGGCTGCCGTAAGGCGTCTGCGAAAGAAAGACGTTCATCACCTGCGTCAGAGCGCACACTTGCGAGCATGTCAGGCGTGCTTCTGCAGCCCGTGTTGCACATTGTGTTAATGCGGCACGAACCGTCTGCCCGTGGCGCATCAAGTGACATATCTGCTGGTCGGGCTTGGCTTCCACCACCACAGGCGCAGCCAGCTTCGCGTGAGCACTCGCAGCGCGTCTGCTGCGCAGCGAGTGGGGCCTGTGTGCGTTGAATATGTGTGATGGTGCTGGAGCTCGATGCAAGCACACCATGCAACCGATTGTCGACAAGAGCTTTCACGCTGGATGATTTGTACTGCTCGGGGACTCTCAATATGTGGCATTGGCAGCCCCCTTCACAGCCCAGTCCTATGTTGCATCAGTTACAGCTGTACAGTGTACATGCATTATGTGGGCTGGAAGCCGCACATCAATCTGATCAATATCAATGTTCACCATCATTATCATTAACTGCTGGCTTTGCAACAGTCAACGGCCACCGCGCCGGCGCACAGCGATGGCTCCGCATGCATTGGCCCATCCAAAGGCCAGACCACGGTAGCTGAGGGACGGCTTGCTGCTCAAGCCCCTTGTGCATGCGGCCTTGGGTCCTTGGGCATGGCCGCCGCCTCTGCAGCCAACCCACAGGCGGCGGCGGCGGCCGCTGCCACCAGGCCTCTATGCATGGCTGCGCAGTGCTAAGTGAACATGCTAAGTGGATTCGCTGCCCGGTACAGGATGAACGCCAGCGGCAAGTGGCGTGCAGGTTGGCCACATTCACACGTCTGCCTCACGTGCGCAGACGCCGCCACACTTAGACAGCTGCCTCACGTGCGCGGCCGCCGTCGCTGCAACCAGCCGCCTGACAGCGCGGCGGCCGCCGGTGGCGGCTCATCTGCGGGCATGTAGCCCGGTCCATAGGTCCCCCCCGCTGGGCCCCAAGCGCCCTGGTGGTCGGGCGACGGCGCCGAGCCCGGAGTTGCGCCCGCTGCCATGTAGTCTGCCTCGCCGGACAGGGGCGGAGGGCGCGTGGTGGGCGCCGCTGGCGGCTGGGAGCCCTCAAAGCGGGCTTTGGGGTTAGGGTACGGGGTATCTGGTACAGGCAGTGCGTGCAGGCCGGCGTCATGCCTGACGAGTATGTCTACCAGGTACGCCGCCGCGGCCTGCGCAGATGCGCGCAGGGCAAACGAGCGTTACTGATGTGCAAAGGCATGCACGACATCTCCACACACTGACAGCATGCACACGACCTCCACACACTGGGGACAAGTCTCTGGGATGCGCCCAAGAACGCCCTGCCTGATACTCACGAACTCAGCATCTGCTGGATGGGGCTGCTCGCTGAGCGCTGCCGCCTGGCCGCTGCCTGCGAGCTCACCGGCAGTAGGCAGGTGGAGGCAAGGGGTGCGCCAGGTCACAGTCATATTTCTTGCCGATGAGAATTGTTTGATAGGTTGTCAGCTTGCCCAAGGGCAAGATGCATGCTGGGGAAGACACTCGCAGGCACAGTCGAGAGGGGTGGAGTGGACAGGCGGCGCGCCTGCATGGGTATGTAGGCCAGCGGCCCAACGAGCGGCACCCGCATGAGCAGCGCCTGGGGCGCGATGAAGGCGACGATGGTCGCCTCGTGCCGCCTGCCGCACCGCAGCGGCGGGGTATGTAAGAACTATAGCACGCGTGCGTGTGCTTCTGGCACTGCTTTGCCATAGCAAGCGTACGTGTGCTTCTGGTACTGCTTTGCCTGAAAGCGCCTAGAGGTCGTATTGCCAGTGGCTGCTGGCAGCTACGTGCAGACCGTGAACAGGAAGACGAATGGCTATGCTCTAGCAACTGGCGCTATCTATCCTAGGTTGCCTACCGGCATGACGCACACAGTAGTTGCTGCACGCTTAGAGTGCGTCAGCAGCCGATTCATGCAGCCCACCATCAGCTGCACACGTCACAGCGGCCGGACACGCGGAGTGCGCCTGCGTGCCATGCGCATGCTCGCATGCAGCACGCAGCCTCGCGCGCCGAAGCGGGGCACCGCGCGAGAGGGCCAGGGTGCCAGCGGCGGTAAGGGATATGCGCAGCCCTCAGGACCGTATGCGATGCTCTCCACACCCATATGCGAGGGTGAGCCTGTGGGAGTAGGGCATTGTGGGCCGCGCACGCGCGCAGCGCGGCCGCCTCGCGCGGCGGCAGCGCGCGCGCGAGCCAGGGCGCCAGCAGCTGGCCGCCCAGCAGCGCGCTCGCGCGCCAGAGCCGCACCGCGCCCAGCGCGGCCGGCGCGGCCGGCGCGTACAGCAGCGCGCCCGCCGCCAGCACGGCCGCGCGGCGCGGCCCGACCGCGCCCGCACCCTGGTAGAACAGCGCGAGCGGGCTCGCGAGCCGGCCCACGAGCGGGACCTGCGGCCGCGGCCGGGCGCCCCGCGTCAGGCGCGGCGCCGGGTTCCTGTCTGCGATGGCGGCCGCGCGAACCGCGTCAGGCGCGGCGCCAGTGTCCTGTTCGCGATGGCGTCGGCCTCGCGCCCGGCGTCCGGCGCGGCGCCGGTGTGCTGTCTGCGCCCGCCTCGCGCCACCCCCAGCGTCGGGCGCGGCGCGCGTGTTCTGCGTGCGCTGACAAGGGGCCCCGCATGCTGCCGCAGCATGAGAACGATGGTCAGGACTGTTTACACATATTTAAATCAATGACCCGTGTGCGGTCGCAGCGTGAGGCCGGGGCGCCGTTAGCTGCGGGGCGCGCGGCGCGCGCGCGCCCAGGGCCGGCAGCGAGCGGCGCCTGGAGCGGGAAGGCGGGGGGGGGGCCGCTGCGCGCTGTGCCTGCCTACTGACGGCCGGAGCGGCCGGCGGCACAGCCGGGTGGCGCGGGCGGGCGGCCGTGCCGCGTCGCACCTGGCGGCACATGTACAGGAGCAGGTCGACCGCCAGCAGCACCAGCACCTGCGCGGGAGCGCTGGCCTTTTCTAACATCTAGGGTTTTTTACAACTTAGCTGCCTTGCCACCTCGGCACGGGCTGCTAGCCTGGCGGGGCGGCCTGCGGCTGCACGGCAACCGCGGCCAATGCTCAGCCAGGGCGCTCATGGGGCACCAGAGGCTGGCAACGCTAGATCAGCAGAACTTCGTACCAGCATGATTATGGAAGGTTGAAACACCACCCGCTCGCGCCCCGCCATCACAGAATTTGCATGTTGTACACCATGGGGGGAACATGCATTACGAGGAGAGAGCATTGGCCTTGCGATCAGAGGCTCCTGCAAGCACACAACCATCTGGCACAGGGAGGCACCCTGTACTGCCCGCCGATATGGAATTCGGCATCCGTCCGCTGCATAGCTATGGCGTCGCTGTGAAGCTCCTTTGCGCCGGGCACGCGCTGCGGCCGCACGCCCTCGATGCGCGCCGCCTCCCCAGGGTTGACATCCCGCAGCGTGTGGATGAAGCACTTGTACAGCGGCTTGAAGATGACTGCGGCGGGCGCGCACACCGTGATAGCCAGCCTGTCAGCTATTGCGGTCCCCTTTCATGCATGCATGCCTTAGATAAATGAGCATGACTCACAGCAGTGTTGGGAGAAGCAAGGCTGAAAGATGAGTGCTTGTCTGTGCGCGCCTGAGCGCAGCACGCTCAGCGCGAGCAGCGGCACGAGCGACGTGGTGTCGGTCACCCAGGACCGCAGGCCGCCCCGCACGCTCTTGGCGGAGAAGGCGCCGAGCGTCAGGACTTGCAGGCTCACGCCGACCGCCTCGAAAGGCAAAATGATGAGGAGGCCAAGGAAATATATCACGATGGAGGCGACCACGACCGGATACGCGCACCTGCACAGCCGCAGCACGTCAGCGCTGCAGTATGCGGTCAACGTGTGGGCACCTGGTGGCATTGTGAGTGCGACTTCATACGCACTCAGCACTGCTCTCATGCCAAAGAAACAGTGCTGCGCAGCACACGAGCGTGCAGTATAGCTGAAAGGAAAGCCTATCTTGTAATAACACTGACAGCTCTGCACGCGATTGTGCTCTGAGGTCTGGCATTGACTCGAGGGCGCTTGGAGCACAGCACGCACTTTACAAGCTTGTCCACGACGTATGGGCTCGTGGCAGCGCGATAAAAGCCCACAACCGACGTCGTCAGCACCTCTAGCGTGAACCTGGACAACAGGTGCTGGTGCGGCGCTTTGTCATCGGCGACAAGCCGCGCTGCGCGGTATGTCTGCTGCAGCACCTGCATCTGTCCTAACTAAGCAGCCAGGTCGTCCCGTTGAGTGTAAGACATAATCAGTGCCAGGTGCATTGGACTGCCCCTCTACTTAGGCCCACCTTTGTCAGAAGGACAAAGGGCCATTTGCCACATTTCAGAAAAAGTAAAAAATGCTTTGGCCTGCATGCGCTGCAGACTGCAACCTGACTTCATCAACATGTACATATTACATGCGCGTGACACGCGTAGCATAACAGATCAAAGTAGACACCCTGTTGGTGGCTAGAAGGCCTGCAAAAGGGATGTACTGAAAGCCTGACCACAAAGGCCAATGCAAAGGAACGTGCAACAAACATTAGCTGCACCGCATTGCAACGCCCGACAAAGCAGACACACACGCGGCAGCAAGACAAACTCTGGTTAGCAGACGCCCTGAAGCTTGCAAGGGGCCCGTGCCGCGCACACTCGGCCGGCCCCCCGCAGCCCCCGACAGCTCCAGGCGCGGCACCAAGGCAGCCGGCCACAGACACCCGCCCAACGAAAGCTGTCTACCCATTTCCGCAAGGGCGCTGCGCTTCACCGCACGCGCTGCGAATCAGCTGAGCTGGTGCTGCTGGGGCAGGTAGCCTTGCCGCAACACCTTAGCTGGCCGCGGGCTGTCCGGCGGCGACGCTGTGCGCTTGCTGGGCGCAGGCACCTGCGTCTCCTGCGCGACGCAGGCGTGCTGCAGGTCGACACACATCACTGCCAGCAAGTACGACGCATGTAGAGCCTCTTGAGTTGCCAACGCAAAAGCAGCACATAAACGCAGGACTAGCAGACGAGAGAGAGCGGGAGTCTCGCTGCCGGACTGTCAGCAGCACAACAGTAGGGCATGCAAGTGGCTCAGCAGTGGCAGCACACAAAGGTAGCCCGTAAAGCGTGCAGCGTTTGGGAGAGCAGATGTGCGCACCCCACGGTTGAGCCCGATTCGGTAGAACTCCCGCAGCAGAATACTCTGCTTCTCTGTGCTTATGACTGCGCGAGCCCGCCCACACAACCGCTCAGGCACGCTGCAGGGCCTGCAGAGGGGGCCGGCGGGGGTGCCCACTTGCACGCCCACAAACACTCACCCAGGCTCCGAGCGGGCCTCACCCTGGTCGGCCGGCGCCTCTGTCCTGTCGTGTGTGGCGATGTAGGCGCGCGGCCGCAGGTCCTGGCGCACAGGCGAAGAGGGTCAGTGGCGCACGCCGGGCAGACCGCGCCCGGACCTGGCGAGTCAGCGCGCAGCGCGTGCCTTCTTCTGCCGCGCGGCCAGCCCGCGGCTCTGCTGCGCGTTTGCAAAGTTCAAGGGGCAGTGGCACGGCAGGTTGAAGAGGTCCTCCATCCTTTGGGCGCGCTCGCTCTCCGTTGCGCTCTGTCGCTCCTGGCCAGCACTAGCTTGTCTGGATCTCCACTGAGCGTCCCAGCCTGCCCGCCACTGGCAACTCTATGTCGGGGTGCAGCAGCAGCGTGGGGCAGACCATGAAGGGTCAGTCCTCTGGTACCCTGCTCATGCGGCAGCTCATGCGGTACTTCTGTTTCATTCCATGCTGCGTGCAAACACCGCAACGGACCATGGCGGCCGTCCTGCAGACCAGTTTGACCGGGTTTGCGGACGAGCTGAGGCGCATGAGCGGATGTGCATGCACATGCAGCGCCCTCCTGCCTCGAGGAGGTCATGACCCGTTTTCTAGGAGCTCGTCACTGGGCATGCAGCCCAGGCGTGGTACGAGCCTCAACTGCGATTGAGAGCAGTTCTGAGGCCCCCGAAGAATTGCATTTGTCTACCAGCAATTGCTGATGCCTGGCTTTGCTCGGCAGGTCGCGTCGCGCCGTGTGCTGCGCTTTTGACACCCGACGCGGTGCTGGCGCTGCCGCCGAGCAGCCTGGCTCTCGCGCGGCACGCGCAGCAGCTGCCCGGTCCGCCCCAGTGGCTGGCCGCCCGGGACGTCCTGCAGCTGGGCAGCCTCGGGGACGCGCTCGGGGACGCCCTGTACGCCGCGGGCGTGCAGGCGGACGCGTTGGTGCAGCAGCAGCTCGTCGGCGCGCCCCGGCCGAGCAGGGAGGCGAGCCGAGCACAGGCGGAGCGGCGCTTCGCAGCACCTGCCTGTCGCCTTGGTGGTTGCCACTGCACTTGCTGAGCTGCTAGCAGCCTGGAGTCCAGGGCATACCGGCTTTGCACCATACGCCGGGGCATGCGCTTGTGCAGCAGCAGCTTGCCGGCGCTCCTCGGAGCCCAGATGCATGCGTTGAATACCACGGAGTCCGCTGCCAGCGCACTGACGTGCACACAGGACACAGGACACAGGACAGTGCAGGTGCTGGATAGAGCGGCAATGTGCACACAGCCTGGCTGGCAAGGCGCCTCACAAAGCTTGCTGCCGCGGCGCAGGTATGACGCCCGGGACGTACGTGGCCGTCTTTGCGGCCGGCCTGGTCACCAGCCTGTCGCCGTGCACGCTGAGCGTGCTGCCGCTGACGCTGGGCTACATTGGCGGCTACGCCGGCGCGCGCGGCCAGGCGGACGGCGTGCTCTTCCTGCGGTGCGCGACGTCCTACACAAGCTCTTATACCACTACACCCGTCATGTTTGCAGAAGCATGTTCGCATGCCATCTGCGATCTTTGGGCTGTATGATGCCACACTGTGCTGGGCACTGCATGTGTTGCATGCGTGTATGGGCCGCACAGTGCACATTAGGAATGTACAGCTTACGCTCGTCTGCTGCCATGCCACTGATAATGTTGCGTAGCAGAGGGCGCGGTTTGCAGACTTGTGCAAGCACTTGCATTTGCGTGCCGCAGCAACGCTATCGTCCTGGCAACACACCTGCAGCCCGTACTGTAGTTACAGGTGGCCCTGTGCAGCCCTGCACTGCATACGATAGAGCGCAGCTGGCGGGCACCGCAGGGCGCTGAGCTTTGCGTTTGGGCTGGCGACTACACTGGCGCTGCTGGGCATCGCTTCCTCTGCGCTGGGGCGCACCTTTGGCCAGGTGCGCTGGAAGCTGCGCCCATGACCTTGCATGCCTGAAGGCTGCAGTGATAGAAGGGGTGCCAGTGACTGCTGTCCTTTCTTTCAGCAATATGCTTTGTAAGGTTTGCAGTGGCACAGTCGGAATGTGGCAAAGCCAGCTGTTCAGACGCATGTGATGGTGCTGGTCTCACAGGGAATCCCGCACATGAGCTCAGGTCGTCTGCTTAGGTCGGGTGGTGCAGTTCAGCAGATGGTCCAGCCTCGATGTCGTCCTGCATGTGGGTGCTCCTTCCTAGCAACATGAGCATGACTGCTAAACCTGACTAGGCGCGGCCTGATAGTTCGCAAAGCGGGCACGGCGGGCGCAGGTGGGCGCAGGGCTGCCAATCGCGGTCAGCCTAGTGGCCATCGTGATGGGCCTGAATCTGCTGAACGCGCTGCCGCTGCAGCTGCCCTCGCTTGACGTGGACGTGCGCGGCCTCGCCGCGCCGCCGCTGCTGCAGGTGGGGCCCCGGCGCGCCGCGCGCCCGCTGCCCCACCGGGCGCGGCGCACGCCCGTGCAGCGCATGCTGGGTGTCGGTAGCACGGGCTCGCCAGGCTGCGAGGCGCTGTTCGTACCTGTGTGATACCGCCTGCGTGCGCACAGGCTGATGATAGGCTGGAGCCTTCATGCAGCGTGCCCTTGTCACTGGCGCAGCCATACCCTCGCGCCTGCCAGCTCATGGCTGTCTGGCCCGCCGCGCGGGCAGGCGTACCTGGCGGGCCTGACCTTTGCGCTGGCGGCGTCGCCGTGCAGCACGCCCGTGCTGGCGATGCTGCTGGCGTACGTGAGCGCGGCCGCGGACCCGCTGCCGGGCTGCCTGCTGCTGCTGACGTACACGTCGGGGTGCGGGGCCGCCCGCTGCCGCGTGCCGGGCCCGCGCGGCGGCGAGTGCCGCGCGTCAAACAGCAGGGTGGACGTCTTGCGGACCGCAGTGCCTGTGTCAGCATGTCCGTGCCATGCGGAGCTTGCCGATGCGTAGTGTCAGTCACTGGTGAGCGCGTTGCAGTGACCTGGTTCGTTGATGCTCAACGACCCTGCATTGGTGTGGACTCGGGGCTAGCTGCACAGCGAAGCGCTTTGCCGTTGATCGCTTCAAGCGGGAGTGCTGCGCGCGCAGGTACGTGGCGCCGCTGATGGCGGCCGCCACGTTCGCGGGCGCGCTGCAGAACGTGCTGGCGATGCGGCGCTGGAGCGCCTGGGTCACGCCGGCCTCGGGCGCGCTGCTGCTCGCGGGCGGCACCTACTCGCTCCTGTCGCGCGCCTTCCCGGCGTGACCTCCCTGCGTGACGGTGTGCAGCGCGGATGTGCAGCATCTGCTCATGAACAGCTACCTGTTTTTTGCATGAGACTTGTGCCGTTACGGATTGCGCGCCGGTACTGCTTGTGAGTGCCGCGATCTTGAAACTGCGCCGCGTCAGCCGCCATCAGCATGTTGTATGGTGCTGGTTGGGCGTACATTGGCGTCCCGCACTGCAGGGCTCTGCCTGGACATGAGCTAGCCTTAGCTATGAACGGGGCTCTCCATGCGCAAAGGTGCACCATGAGCCGGAGCGTCGTGCACTTGCATGACACTGTGATCTGAGTACAAATGCTCCTAGATAAGCCCGTTTTGGGATATTTGCTCAGGATGTGTCAATTGCCTTCCCACCTGCTGAATGCAGGCAGACGGCGCGACGAGTTTGCAAGCATGCTGCTGGGCGACATGAATCGGACCATGCCTCTCAATAGCAGCAACATGCAGCAACTGATCTGAGGGCCTCAACCCCAACCACCTGCATGGCTGGTGGCACATACTCAGCTAAGACCCGGCCTCTGCGGGCGTCTTGGTAGTCATTGCATCTACAGCGTGCACAGCATCCTGCAGCTCCAGCCAGATGGCCTTGTACACCATCTGCTGCCTGCGCGACGGCAAGGGCGGCCTCAGCATGCTCCCCGACGCTGGTCCTCGGGTGTGATTGCCGATGAGGCCAGCCAGAGCCTTGCTGAGATGGAGGGGGGTGCTGTGTTGCACGGTGTCAAACATGTATCGCCGACAACAGCAGATAGCACTGCTGCTTGCACATGATGCCACAGTACATCTGTTATAGCAAGCGGAGGCGCGAGGCAAGTTCCTGCATTATCAGGACGCCAGCAGTCAGTGCTGGCAGGGGCCGTGCCGCTTCATGCTGCCCAGGCCCTCAAAGCGCGGCGACACGACGTCGATGCTCACGTGTTGGCCGTCGCCAGACATGTCAGTCACGTCCACGCGCGTTGCCTCCAGCGCCTCTTGGATCTTGGACCTCATGCTGTCAATTAGCTCGCTGGTGATCTGGCCGGCCAGCGGGTTGACAGGCGGTGAAGCGCTGCCCTCCGGCCCTGAGACCTGTCGGGCAGGGAGCGTCTTGGGGGCTGCCACAGTTGCACTGGCAGTGACACCCATAGCACAGATGTTGAGTGCAACTTTCCTGCTCTATACCACCTCCCCTCGCTGCCGCACAGCCTGCTCACAGTGCAAGTCGTGCGCCACTTCTGCAATGTGACCACCACTTAAATAGGGCTCCATACAGCACTGCGCTTGTTGCACATGCTAGCAGACTGGACACGTACGCACCTGCAACGCCCGTGTGCAGCTTTGCAACCTCGTCCGACGTGCACATGCTGTGTGTCGCCTGTGCAAGCAGGTGCAGCGTGCTGGCCAGGGCGCTGCCAAGCGCGGAGAGCATGGCGCAATAATCTGTTGGCCACACAAGCTGTAGCTCATCATCCTGTAATTCTGCTTTGCACGCACTGCAACGCCTCCGATACTCAGATAGCTGCTACTGATCAATGTCCCCTTGCCTCCATTCTCACGTGCTCAGGCTATTGGGGTTGGGGGTTACCATCTCCCTGCTCAGGTGTGCAGGGAGTCATGCCAAGGCCTGTTTGCCAAGCAACCAACTTTCGTGTCCCACATGTAAATGTGGAGAAGCTGCATGATGACGCGTGTGTGGGTGCTGCTTGCTGGCCTACTGGCCGCCGCTGCCGTGCTGGGCATACCGCTGCTGGGGCACAAGCACTGTGACAGCCAGCAGGAGGTGGGTGAGCAAGGCTTTGCTCTTCTGCGTGGCGCAACGACGGACACACACACTCTGCATGCGCAGTGCGCGCAGGTGCAGACCGATGGCAGCAGGGCGCCTGTGAGGAGCGATGGTGCGCTGTGTGAAAGCAGCCAATGCATCTGCACACGGCGTCATAGAGGTTGAAAAGCATGACGTAAGCATGCATGTGCTGGGCGAGCAGGCAGCTGGGGCCTTGCGCCGCTGCTCAAGGAGCCCAACACAGCCTTGGAAGACTTCATCAAGGTAGGGAGCTGCTTGGCTGCAGCCGGCCAGGGCTGAAGTCATGCACGAGTTAAGGTGCACAGGTGCATGCATGGTGCATACACCTTTAGACACTTGATATAAGCATGCATGTCCCGTGCACCAGCACCCATGCTTGCGTGTACACTCTCGCTCTGCTAGCAGCGCTAGCAGCGCGACACGGCTGGGTGGCACGGCAGCGCTGCCGGCATGCCTTCGCGGGGTAAACAACTCGGGCGGCGCGTAATGCCGTGCGATCGCAGGCGCTGTCGAGCGTCGGCCTGCCCACGCTGGCGACCGCGGCGCAGCGCCTGCCGCCCGTGCACGTCGTGGAGGGCGACAAGGAGTTCACGATCATCGCGGACGTGCCGGGCCTGGGCAAGGACGACATCAAGGCGCGCCGTGGTACCAATCTATAGGCCAGTAGAGGGTGGGTGGTGCTGTTGTAACACAATGTGCATGCTGCTGGCGCATTGCCTTGTGCGTGCGAAACCTTGACTCGGGAGGTCATCGTGGCTCTGCCAGGGCGCTGCTAGGGCTGCAGCAGGCCTAAGGAGGTGCTCGGCGCCAGGTGGCCATCACCAAGGACGACTGGCTGACGATGTCGGGCAAGCGCAAGCGCGGCGACGAGGTCATCGCCTTCAGCGAGCGCTTCAAGCTGCCGCCCAACATCGACCCACAAGGTGGCGATTTGCAATGTTTGCGCCTGGGCTTTTACACGGCAGAGTGCGAGGCTGCATGTATGGCGCACCCGCTGCCGGCAGCAAGGTCCTGAGATATTGTCCAGCAGCTTCCTTGCCGGCGAGGCTGCTGACATGCGGAGCAGCAGACGCGGCGCCCAGAGCCATGAAAGTGACTTGTTGCGCGCGTTCCTTCACAAGATGTGCTGCTGCAAGGTGTTGCTGTTGCTGGGTCTGTGTCATATTTGCACTCGCAGCACAGCCTACGCACCTGGGCCCCAAGCTATGCTCCAAGCTGGGCCCCATGTGGCAGCAAGCGTGTCACCCGCGTGTCACCGCTGCAGATGCCAGGCCTAGGCCGGTGCTAGCGAAAGGTAGGAGGCTCCTCCACCCGTGATCTCCTGTCTTGCGATTTGTGTCATGGATCCGGCTGCATTGTGCATGGCAATGAACGCAGTTGCGAGCGGAGGAGCAGGGATCAAGGCCAAGCTCGAGAACGGCGAGCTGACCATCACCATCCCCAAGCTGGACTCGCCCATCCTGCCCGAGGCGCGGCCCTGCCCGCGCGCCTGCCAGGCGTCCGTGCACGTGCGCGTGACCACGGCTGAGCATGGGCCATTGCTGATGACCAGGGCTGAGCATGGGGCATCGCTGCATGCAGGTCCTGGAAGTCCCGGTGGAGTAGCAGCGACCGCGCGCGTGCTGTCAAGCGAGGCATGAGGATGCATATATGAGGATGCATAAGGTTGGCATGCATGTTTGACCATGTATCAGACGGTGTGGGGAAATGCGAGGTGCACACACCCCTGTAAGCATTTGCACACCTACTCTCGTCTGTTACAGCATCGTAGGCTGAGGAACATTTCACCCGCACAAGAGAAAAAACGCATTCACACCCCAAAGTGCGCGTCGCAGAGGACACGCATCATGCCATTGGCAGCCAGACAGAGCACACAGACGCAGACTCGATGACAAAATCAGAAGGCACCCAGCTCAGACAAGCAGCGCTGCCCGACATGGGTATGCTTACAGCCGCCTCCCAGCAGCCTGGCACGCAGGGCGCACGCGGCGAGCGCGAGCCAAATCGCAGAGCGGGAAGGCAGCTGCTCCACCGAGGGTGGACGTGAGCACGATCCGCGCACAGCACGGCGCACAGGACGGCCGAGCGGGGTATAGCGGGGCGGGCGGGCGCTCATTCGGACTCGTAGCCCTCGGTGGACGTGAGCAGGATCTGGCCGTCGCGCTTGATGCGCAGCATGCGCTGCGCGGCCTGGCGGCGGCCCTCGCTGCGCAGCGCCTGCACCAGCTCGTCCTGCGCGCCGCGCCGCGCACAACTCCGCAGTCAGCCGACCGGCAGGCCGCCTGCCTTCGGTGGCATCTGCCAGCAAGCCAGCCTTGATCTGCGGGTTCGTTCCCGAGGCCCTGCTCACAGACGGCTTTGCGACAGAGTGCGGAGTGCGGGCCGCCCCGTGCTTGTGCAAATCTCATCCCTGACGAACCCAGCAGAGCTTGCCCGCGCCTGCATGCAAGCTTAAAGAGCGCTCTTGTCAGGGCTGCAGCGCCTCCTGTGACGACAAGGGCGCCGCGCGCGCGAGCAGGGCGCGCCTGCGTCACGGACGACAGGTGCTGCAGATCCTTCTCGTACTCGGTGGGGTCGAAGTTGGTGATGCCGCCCTTGACGCCGCTGCTGTTGTGCAGCTCACACCAGAGCATCATCTTGTCGTACGCGCGCGCCGCCTGCTCCTCGTGGTCGAAGCAGCCTAGCGAGGTTGGCTTGCCGTTGCGCCTGCGCGGACGCACGCCCCGTCACGCGCCACATGGTCGCTCCGAGCATGTTGGACGCATGGTGAGGCAGCAGGCTAGCGACACGAGGTCGCAAAAGCGCCTTTACATATGGCTCCAGCTCAGTGCGCCGTCATGGGACACGCCTGCTCCGCGCATCACCTGCTCGGCAGGCGAGGCGGCACGAGCACATGGGCATGCCACGGTGCATGCCCAGCAGGGGCGGAGCACGCCCAGCAGGCGCTTCAGCTGCCCGGCAGGCAAGCGGGCATGAGCACATAGGCATGCCACGCCCGGCAGGGGCGCGCGCCGGAACTGCGCCTCCCAGCGCTTGGTCGGGAACGTCTGGTGCACGCCGCGGTACTTGGACGTGTACGTGCGCCCCGACGTGTGCCCCTTGGCCTTGGACACCTTGGGCTTGCCCGCGTCCGGCCGGTCCAGCGGGTCCGGGCGCGCGCTGCGCCGCGGCG
>JAABUV010002488.1_pt1 | contig 24837 bp, 21 predicted proteins | sample 5559971 | NCBI WGS metagenome assembly JAABUV01 (sample SAMN10711881, study PRJNA513362) | rock metagenome | isolation source: Antarctica rocks | place: Antarctica: Victoria Land, Knobhead nord | collected 2015-12-19
TCTTTCTGTCTATCTCAGATTTGGCAAACACATGAGAGGCAGCTCCGACCACACGTTCATTCCTACCTCAATATACAAACAATTAGGATGTTTTCACTCGACCCAGCATCTACGACCACACCGATACTTCTCAAATGCGGCTATTTCTTATCACAAATGCGTGACGATACAATTCTTGCTACTCTACTTGAAAGGATGTTTGACGAATTACATACGGACTCAAGATATCCATCAGAATTAATGGAACTCTTACCGCTCTATGATCTTCAAGCCCGAAACCTACGACAACTAGGCGTAGTCAAAGCGTCTGTGGCGCTCTTTAAGAAAGTGTTCAACATACGGGCGACAACACTGGATGAGAATCACCCTGATCGATTGGCATCGCAGCATGAGCTTGCGGGTGCTTATATAGTAAATGGTCAGATCACGGAGGCTGCAGAGCTATTGGGGCGACTTCAGAGAATACAAGTGAACCTTCTAGATCAAAGTAAAAAAAAGCAAAATCCACTATCTCAGTACCCATGGCTTTCGCAAAGTATTTGAGCGCGTTCGAGAGGTAGCGCTAAATCATTTCATGTTCTTACTGAAGGATGAGCTACCTGCGAAGCTCCCTTAGACTATCTCTTAAACCTTTCGCCAAAGTCTCCTTTTCCGTCCTCTTCTCAATACTCGCTAGTGGCTCAGAAGCTATCCGCTCAAGTTCTTCGTCTGAACATGTAGCGACGACATTAGGAGAGAAGATACTCGGCAAATCACCCAACATGTGACGTTCAATGACCTGTCTACACACATTGTCCGTGAATGTTTTCATGGCGACCTGGATTGGAAGTAAGCATACACTGAATATATGAGTGCATATGAATTAACCCTTTACCTTGTAATACGCATTCAAGCCAGCAAGTGCCTCTGCGCAGGCCTGTTCGTCCATGTTCACGATCACCCTCTTTTGCAATGATGCAAGTAGCTTGTTAGCATCCAGAGTTGTATTGCTTATATGAAATTTGCCATTCCAGTCGTTCGCTGTCCCTTCTACAGCTTCTTGTATAAGCTTCCGAGTAGCGTCTTGCCTCACGTTTTGAATATTGTCAATGTAGTAATGGTTGTAGGTGATGGGTTGACGTTGTTCATCTTCCAGGAGCTTCTTTAATTCCTCCGTGGCAGCTTTGAAGTTCTTCCGAAGTGAGGCATCTGTGATATCGCGAATTTCTTGTCGAACAGCATCTTCTCTTACGATATGTAATAGTGCCTCATCAACAAAGTCGGTCGCCTCAAAGTCGATGCATGCCAGATGCTGTGTTGCGATGTCGTGCCATCGGCTCGATTGCTCGTGGAAAAGCTCAGACATTAGTATGTAATTGTAGTTGCCCGGTAGTTCGCGGCCTCTGCTGCCTTGATAAACCTGCCTACTTATCAGAGTTACGTAAAGCTTGGAAAAGGATGAGATGTACCTTTTCAACCCACTCCATTAGCTCCTTTCTTGTGACCGAGAGTTGCTGGTTTCTGGCGACCTCATCCGAGTTATCCGAATCATTCGATTCATCCATCCCACTGTCTTGGTTATCTGTGACTCTTCTTTTCCCAGCATGCTGTCTCATGTAGGCTGCAAACCGCCCATTATGCTTGTGTATTCGTGCACGAAGCCTGGTCGAGGATTCATTTTCTAGATCATCGCGAAAGAAGACTGAATCGGTCTCATGGTATGTTCCGTCCAATGCAGACTTGGTGAGGTTATAAAATTCCATGCTCAGACGCGAGAGAAACGTTCGTAGATGATTGACGGTTGGCCGGTCCGCTCCGAGGGCCTCAAGCTCTCGCTCGGTTTTCAGCAAGAGCATTTTGATTTCCTCCCGAACTTTAGGAAGCTCTTTTTCAATGTGTCGGCTCAGCAGTTGCTGCAGGAAATTTTTCAAAGCGTCGACACCAACTCGGCTAAAGTCAAGGCTATGTCTCCTCCAGGTGGAAGATCGGAAGAAGTTTTCTTCTTCTTGTTTCCTCTGAGAAGGCGTCATGCCTATGGCCAATTGCGAGGGAGAGGGGTTCTTCAACAAGAAGTATCCAAGTTTCAGCTTGGTGGTGTCTTGGTTCTTGGCCAAAAGCGCAATGCGTCCTTCCGTACCTTCGTTGATAAGATCCGGCTTCGTTATAATGCCGACAGTCCTCTCGCCAGCTTTATCAAACAGCCGTGAGCGTTGAATAATGCCTTGGTTCGCAATGTCATTATTGGCCTGAACGACAGCAAGGATAATGGTTCGAGAGCTTTCCAAGTAGGAATCGACGAGATTCCCGACGAGCTTAACGTCCTCTTCCGTTTGTTCCTCGTTGGCCACCGCAATCAGACCTGGAAGGTCAACTACCGTCAGATGAAGGCCTGTATTACCAACTACTTCAACCCGGAGAACGTCTGCAGCGAATGCTGGCCCCGAAGTTGACTCCCCGATTCCTCGAATGCCCATCAATCTCGCAGCTTCCGCAATAGTATCGGGTAACTCCCGAAAGTTCAGTAAAGTCTGACGAAATGCATGAAGCGTTTCCCGGCTTGAGCCAGAGCGAGATACATGGGGGATGATCGTAGCAGTTATGCTCTGAGCAGCTGGGGTGTGGCGAAGTATAATCTCGGTTGCAAATTTGGTGCAGACGCCATCTTGTCGAGGAAAAGGTAGCCCTGTAACTCCCTCAAGAACTGAGCTCTTGCCAGCTGACTGATCACCGCAGACGACGAGTTGTGGTAGTGCGATGTGATCCCCAACACCATTGGCTCTGACCTTGTCAATTTGATTGAGTCGATGAGTTGATTTGGTGGACTGTAAGCCGATAAATTCCTCAGAATTAGAGACGTTGCCGGCATTATTAGGGCTAATTTCCAAACTTGTAACATTGGTAAAGGCGTCCATGATTTCTAGAGTTCGATGGGCATGACGAAGATGTATCACTTTCTCCAGCTTCCGGCCGCTGTTTGAAGATAGATCTGGGTTACGCCTCGAATGTGCAAAGAACAAACGAAGTTGAATGCAATCTCAGTTCAGTATATTGAATCCTGAGTCTCTGCCGAGGCGGAGCATCGAATCCGAATTCCGTAAGGGAGAGGAAGGTAAACATGAATGAGGAAAAAAGGCATCTGTAGTACATAGTCTCGGGAAAGCGAGTTAACCAGAGCCGCCACAGGAGCGCTTGCATCGGTGGAAAGGGACGATCTGTCATAAATTTTCCTGTCTATGGCCTTTGTCACCTTTCCGACTACACGAAGGGCGTAGACCAAGATCTGACCTCCGATGCTAAAGAGATAGCTGGACATTATCTACAGCGAAGCGCCAGGAAAATGTTTCTCACCGACGACCCTGAGGTCCTGTTACCTTTGTCTCTATAGCAGAATCCACACGAGCCGGATATTGGTCTCGTCTCCTAATTGTACCACCATTGCCCCTGTCTTATATGAGCTTCCGTTACTGCCATTGCCGTCGTGGGTAAGCTTGAACGATCAAGTAAAGATGCCCAAGCTTCTGCTCGTGAAAGGGCAGAGCAAGGATAGCCAAAGCACTAATGCCATCAAAAAATGGACTTAACCCTACCAATTGAAGGCCTTCAGCCTGGTGAGCAACGACGCAGCCTTAACAAAATTGTCCCGGTCTGCAAATGTGGCTTCGAAAGCATCTCATCACTTCACCAACTCGTGGTATGCGAAGACCAACCAGTTGCTAAGATCTCCGTTCTTTGAAGCGGTCACAGGGATTCCATTCCCAGGAACGCCGACCTGTGCACCCACTTTGCCATGGAAGTATATTTACGACGTGCGACAGCCAACTCCATTACAGTTAAGACGATGCCGGACGCCGACCATCCGATCGAGAGCGGGCTTTTATCAATTCCTTTGAGAAATCGATCACGGATTTTACTGGACTCCCCTGGCATAACGAATAAGGCGGTAGCTCTAATAGGAATAGAAAGTACTTTGGCGTCCTCTCCGTTGAGTCCCAACCCCAGGCTTTTTGCCGGTGAAACTCAGCCATCTGAATCAATTGGTACTTGGGTCGTTATTACTTAAAGCTGGCACATCTATGGGTAAAGCAATCAGCTCATTGGCAGTTGATGTTGAGGCGCGGGGTGATATCGGACCGCAAATTGAGCTAACCATACTCATCACATGCTGCAGATTGTAACAACGAACCGGGTTTTCTTTCGTGAATTCAATGCCCAATCATTCGTTTGAAATCCATCCACCCCTCTCAACGGCTGTAAATGGATGCTACCCTCTTATCTCAAGATTCGGTACTTTTGCCCTACCATTGTGTATCAGTGGCTTCGTGAGTAGATTCCCCTCGCTGGTTCGGGTTCTTTGCATATATGCAGGAGTTGGAAGATCTGTCTGGCCCTTGTTGGCCTAAGATTACGTCTCTCGAAACGTTCATCTCTGCAGATCTGTAATTACTAAGCCGATAGAATTGAAATCCATGGCCCTTGTCGGCTTATCGATTCGCGTTTCCATTTGCCACTGTAACGTCAGTCCACACACAAAAGTTAATTTGAGGCTTCAAATTCTTTCTGCCCGATCAAAAAAATAACCTCGACAATCAAATGCTTCTACTGCATCGAGGCCCAAACATTCCTCATCGTGACGACATGCCGTTTGCCACAACAATATATGCAGCCGGCCTTTAACGCCCAACTCGCAGCATTTGGTTCAACGACACAGTAGCGTTTTTGCTAGTTGCTGGAATGGTGGTCAGCCCAATTGTTTCCGATTCCATCTCGGAAGGCCTCTGACATTTTTTACCAGAATTCTGACTAGGACAGCAAAGGAAGGGAAAGGTGGGTGTTGGATCGGAGAATATTGAGCAATCAGAGTGTTGAACAATTGTCAGACCAGGTCTACCCAGGGGGTAGGCTGAATCTATATGGGTTATATGGCAATGTGATATTCTAAGCAGGCACAGTAAGGGGGTATATTATGGTAGAGCTAATTATTAAGGAGTCCCCAATAACTCGAGGGGAAGTATAGGGAGTTTGTCAAGCATTGCCAAGCCGGGCTCGGCACGGCGATTAATGTCGTAGCCGTGACGTAGCCTAGACGAAGCCTTGGCAAGGTCTAGCCATATGTATCAATCCATCATGACAGCTCGGTCCTAACAAAAAATTAAACTCTTTATTTATATATTATTTAAATATTTTATATTTTATAAACAAAGAAAGTTTTTTTTTTAAAGTTTCTTCAAAAATTAAAATTAATGAAAATCTGATAATTCGCTGATAAATGTAATTTAAAAAAGATAAATTGTTTTTAAAATACACATTCGTTTTTTATCTTTTGAGTGTTATACATAAAATTTCAAACTTTTTAAGTTCTTTGAACTTTTAAACTTATTACAATTATTTTAATCATTAATGTAAATTTGAATCGTTTGTTTATTTGTTTAAATAATAACAACATTAACTATTATTTATTTAACTAGTAATTTAATTATTTCATAAACAAAGTATTGACTATATAGAATGCTTAATAGAAAGTCGTGTAAGTAAATGAGTAAATAGATGAGTAGGTAGAAAAGTAGATAGAAAGTCATGCGCGTCTTATTAAGTCTGATTGACGCGTATTATAAGTGCTTGGTAGAAAGCATATTTGATGCTTGGTAGAGAACGTATTTGATGTGCAGTTATCGAAAATGTAAGACACGAATTTACTGCGTGACTATTCAGTTAATTCAACGTTTTGTTATTGAGCAGATGAAGCGAATTGACTGTTTGTCTATAAAGTGAATTCAATGATTAGTCATTCAGCTTTGAAGCAGATTAAGAAACAAACGACGCGTGTAGCGTATTATAGAGCGTGTTATAGAGCGAAATAAATGAGCATGTAGATGAGCACGTAGATAAACATAAAGATAAGCGAGTAGAATGCTGAGCATATAGATAAGCATGTGATAGACAAGAAGATGAAAACTCTGCAGATAAGTTCAGCTCTATCAGCTCTATAAAGCGAAGGTTATCAACTTTTCTATTTTCAACATCAGAAACTTTGATGATGCAACTCAAAGCAAAATCACTCTGACAATGAGGTACGAAGCATTAAACTTATTTGAATCAAAGCTACAGTTATGTTTTTCAAAGTAATAAAGATATAAATAAGTTAACTGTGCGCAAAAAAGTAATTTTATGAGTTAAATCTTAAGTAATTTTACATGTCAAGAATTTATTTTAAGAATTGTTTTAATCTTCAAAAGTTAATTAAAATTTAATTTGAATAATTTTGCATGCAAAATCAGCTCTTTTTATGCTTAAAGTTAATTAAGTTTTTTATTATAAATATTGTTTATTTAATTAGTAATAAATGTTAAAAATCTCAACTTTTAATACAGCAAATAACGTAAAATTAAAGTTTGATTTTTACTTGTCTTTGTTAATAGCAATATTACTAAAATTTTAAAAATTTCAGAGATTTTAAAAACTTGAAAGCATATTAAGCATTTGAAAAACTCATTGTTTATAATACTGCGTAATAAAGTGTATTGTTTGTAATTTTTAAATTCTTGAATATCAAATGATAAAAAATTAAAAATATCTTTATTAATATTAATTGTCACTTGCTTTTAACTATTTAAGTTTGAATTAAAATAATGTTGAGATCGAGTCTAGAATTTAACCACTACAAAAAAGCTGGTTAGAATAGTTAAATCAATAGTGATATTATGACTAGAAGTTTAAAAATACAGAAGATAGAAAGCATCTGAAACACTATTTATGTAGAACTCAGGGTTCGCGCTAGTTAAAGATGTTGAAACTAGAGGCATGTGATGGTCTGTGACTTTTTGACTAGAAAACTTTTTGTTCATTCATGCGATCATTAGTCTAGTTTAGCCTAAGTTAGTCTAATCTAGAATAATTCTTTGATCTTGACAATAACTTTTAGAGCTTTTCGACTAGAAAATTCTATTCAATTTCGACACACTCGTAACAGATAAAAGCAAATAACAATTTTTTAAAACTTAAAATTTTAATTTTAATCTTACACTCAATTAAATTCTTCACATTCATTTCACTACTGCAGTATCATCATTCTTATTACAATTAAAATATTTGATAAAATATAACATTATTACACAAAGTATTGTACAAATGATTAATAGAATTTAAAGATTTCTTTACTGTTTTTTTATAAATGATTATGTAATAATATTTAAACATGTTATATATAAAAGAAAAATAAGTTTAAATAATGTGTATTAAATTTTTAAATTTTCTTATTTTCTTATTACGAATTTTATTTTTAAGGTGAAAATATTATTAACATTAAAGTTTTATATACATGATTTTCTTTCATCAAGAACATAATTGTTATTAAAATAATTACTTATATTGAAAAGTTTTTTACATGCATTAAGAAACATTATTATGTATACTATTTTTCTTACACAAGTTATTTCTTAAAATATAATATTTATGCTATTTAATGTTAATTATAAGAATAAGAAAATTGAAAAGAAAAAAAGATAATTATTAAAGTTATAAATTTTTTTTTAATTAATAAATAAATTTTTTTACTCTTTTGTATTACTTGTATAAATATGACTTTTGTATAATTATAATCTTTATATAATATAATAAAAAAGTTAAAATATAAAATTGAATGAGAAAATGACGCAAAGACTGCTCTTTTCGACAGATTTGAACATTGTTTTTAACTGTCTTTTGATTAAATGTATCTTGTCGCTCTATTGCTTTTAGCAGCAAAAGTTTCATCAATTCATCTTGCACTTTGCATTCTGCATCTTATCTCACACTCAACATTCATACTTACTTTCGTTTCTGCATGACATGATCATTTCAAAATCACGTCGCTCAGTTAAGTGCTTTCTATTCAGTCTCTCTTTTTTTCTTCGTGTGATGCTATATATTGAATACTTTTGTTCTTTTTTCTTTCTCTTCTTGTCTTCAGAATTGACTTATGTGCTCAGACAATCTACTTATTCGATCATTTCTGACAGCTCTGTTCTTCGTATAGCTTTTTATTTTCTTTTTCTCTTTCATCTTCGTTCTCATCTTTAAACTTACATCTCAATCATGTATCATTCACGCATGTTGATTTTATGACTTCTCAAAGACATGTGAAAGTCATGAAACTTACGATGAAACACTTGATGAAATACTACAAGCAGATGAAAGCTGAGTTGAACATTTTGACTTTCATTCAACGAGTTTTCAAGATGAGCAATGAGAATCTGCAAAGCTGAGTCAAGAATCTTTGATATCGTTAAAAAGATCTTTCATCTATCACTCGTGAATTGATGAAATCTGATTCACGTCAAGCAGATACTGCGAATTCATCGATAAAGACTCTTTCACAACTCTCAGAAAGATCTCAATCAATGTTCTTTACATCTTCTTTGACTGATTACTCTTCAGTTGAAAAGATATTGTGAATGTGATTAGCATTCTGCAAATATATTGAAACATGTTTTGTCTGATGCAAAAGAAAGAAATGAGCTCTCTGAAAATCGATTCGCTCATCAAGAGTCAGATGCACGAAGTATGCAAGCATCTTCTGATCTCTGTTTTTGCTAATAAGCAGCAGATGAGACAGTGACTGATCATCAAACACAGATTATGAATGAAGAAGAAGAAGAAATCAATCATGTGTATCGAAGATGAGTTTGAACTTCTCAAGACATTGTATCTCTTCATTGAGATAAATTTCAATCATGAGCAACATTGCATGCAGCTGATCTTGATCATGCAGCTGACAGAAATTATCAACAATTGATCTGTCATTCTCTTAGCAATCTGCTATGAACACGTCAAGATCACATTGCTTTCGTATTCTCAAAAAGAGAAATAATCTCAAGTATTAATGAAAATTGCATACAAGTATACAAAGAGCTATCTTGATGAGAAAGACTTGTAAATATCTTCTTTCATATCACTTTGCTGTCACGCAGCGACTTGACGTGTTGATTGATGATTATCACAGAAACGAGTTCAATATTTCTAATGTATTGAATGAATCATGCTTATTATTCTGTTCTCATATAATTATACTAGCTTTGATCTTCATTGATCAAGTTTTCATCGTATTTAAACTGACTTTTGTCAAAGAATTCTTTCATTTTCGAATTTCTTTCAAACAGCATCAGCTGAAACTGCTCATCAAAAAAAGATGCAATCTATTTCTCTGTTTTGTTGATGTAAAAGCATTTTGAACGAAGTGAAAGATTTGAACATGAAAGCTCTGATGAATAGCATTCTTCGTTCTCAGATAATCAATCTTGAAAGTGTCATCAACATGAAGCTTTCGACTGATTCATATATTTTTCAACGTGACAATGATGAGACTCTTGACAACAGCAATGAATGACACAATCATGATTGATCTTTCATTGAACTCTCAGTTAATGAGTATATAAATTTCATCAGCGAGTCACAATGAAATCTGATTCTGCAACATCACAATTTCATTGTCTTTCAGAAGAGCTATCTCTCAAGATATATCATGATCAACATTCAGATCATCTATTGCGACTTAGAATCATAAACGATCTTGATGAGAGTCATTAGTGAAATGAGTTGCACAATCAATCATCGACGATCTCAAAGACTTGAAGCAGCTCAAAAATCGAAGATTGATCATCACTCTGAAATGAGATTTTTACGTTGAAGACTAAGATCAATGAAGAAAGTCTTTCAAGATCAAAAAAGAATCATGATCAGCATCAAGAACACGTTTGTATACAAGAAGTATCAGAAAGTTTATCGCGCTCATCGTAATCAAAAATGAAGATATGAGAAGTCTTTGTTAAAAGAGATTAAAGCGAGATATAAAAGAGAGCAGTCGATGATCAATATTCAACGACAACTGAAAGAACTGTCACTCGTCGATGAGAAAACGATAAAAACAGCAGCTTACGTCTTTATTGAACGCGTCAGAATCATCGATATACTCTTCGTTTTCATCGCTTCATCTCTGAAAGAAGAGTGCAAACGACGAGTGAAAGCAATCAACGTTTTGACAGCTCTTTGCAACTTGCAGAAAGATCATCATTTTCGTTGTCGAAACTCTTTCTTTATGAATATCAAGCTTGAATGAAATCTGACGTCATCAAGTCTTTCAAACTTCATTTCAATTGAATGCAAGCTCACTCAATGTATTTTCTGTCTTGATTGTGAAGAACTGTCAACAAAGACACGCTTGAAGTTTTTTTACAGTCACGATGATCTGAAAAAGCACTTTTATCGAAAGCATCTTCATCATCATTTGAACAGTAAGATCGATCATATGTTCTCATTCAAGATGCAAAGCTATCTTGAAAAACAAAACGCATTTGCAGAATCATGCAGAACTGATGCACAAGACATCAACTTAATCATCACTCACTATCATAGATCATGTATCTCTAATTTCTTCAAAGATTATCATACATTTTTCAATCATTCTATTCTTTCAAGAGCTTCTATTCAATATTCAACTTGACTTATTTCATATCTTTCTGCTATCATTAATGCGTTGTACTGTTTCGTTCTTTTGAACAGTACTATCTTAATATATATTGACGTTAGATTGTCGATATCTTCTGTTTTCATTTATGATGTATCGCTGAGTTTTTTAGTATTAAAGAACATCATCTATAACTCGACAGAAAAGAACTACAACTATTCTTCATTTCTCTGTGTCTTTGTTTGCGCGATTGAAGATTTTCTCGTCACGATCTGCAGTTTTTACATTATCGCTGTTCTTAAAATAGATTTCAATTACATTAATGATATCAGCAACTTTACTGTTCTGTGATACAAGATGTGTACTGTCGCTTTTCTCATGAATAGATGTCTATATTGAAAGTGTTTCACATCATGAGTCATGAGTTGTATTCATTTCAATGTTGTATCAAGTTTGTATTCAGTAGAATTCAGAGTGATTAAAGTGAGTTTATTCACTTCTTTGATATGATTCTTGTATCATAGAGACTTCGAGCGAGTAAAATCTCCGAGCAAGTAGAGTCTTCAAGCGATCAGAGACTTTTATGCTCTGAGAAATTTTGTGTCGTAGAATCTTTTTATTCGTGAGAATTTTTGTGATCTGAAAGTTTCAATGAAGTAGAAGATCTAATGACGTGAGAGATTGATTCAATAAAGCGAAGAATTGACAGAAGTGGGAAATTCTATGCTCTAAGAGTTTACATTTCGTAGAAACTTTTATATTGTACGAATTCTTATGTTGCAAGAATTTTGAGTGAGCAGAGAATTTTATGTCGCAGAAACTTGTTATATAATGCTAGCAACACTATTTAATAAAATTGAATCATATGTGAAATATGTTCTGATGCAAAGCTGAAACTACTTGATCGTATGAACTTTAACTCTTTTCAAATCTAGCAAGATGCATCTTTCAAAGTATGAACAAGTTTTACAATGATTATCATTTAGAGAATCTTGACAAGATTATTGATCATCTTCGAGACATTCATGATCAAAGATTCATACGTCGATTGCATGCACTTCGCGCGCAGATTAGTCATTCAGATTTCTTCAGAGATCATCATTTAATGAACAATCATAATGAAAGATCTTTTCTACATTGAAAAGCTTTGATTGACATCATGTTTGATCAGTTTCATGATCTTCTACTGTTTCAAACACTCAAGAAACTACTATCATGTGACTTGACTTCTTTTGAATGCTTCGAGTTCAAGACTGAAGTATAAAACTGTTGATGATCAATATTTTCTTTCATTGTCAGCTTATGTGATCAAGCTAATGTCTTTGTCGCTCGCGCACAAATTGATAAGTAGAGCAATGTGATTAAGAAGCTTGATCGCTGAGAGACATTAAACAAGAAGACTTCGAATTTGATGTTCTATGTTAACATCAACTTGAAGAAATTGCAAGACATTCTAAGAATCATTCTGCAAGACATTCATGACGTCTTCTTTAAAGAGAACAAATCTCAGATATGATTTTCTGTCTTGTGACATAATTTCTGATCTAAACTCTTTGACTAGATTGAATGAAATCTTCTCTATCAGTATCTTTTGAAATTAGAAGCGTACTCGATCAAATTGAGTGATGATGTTAGTCAAGACATTGCAGAGATGATCTAAATGAAGATGAATAGCGATCATTGATTCTTCTCACTCTATCAACGACATCTTATCAATTCATCATCAGTCTTGAGATCAAGAGTTAAATATATGATGAAGAGAAGAAATAGAAAATCGCAAGAAGACTTGACAAGAAACAGATCAAGAGTGATTACAAATACAAAGTACGCTGAAACACATGACTGCGCAGAAGTGAGTTGATGATGAAGAAGATCAAAGAGATAAAAAGACAGAACAAAACTACAAAAACACAGACGAAGAGAATCAGAGTTCATTGAAATCATTTCAAATCTGAAGAAAGAAGAAAACGTCAGAATACGACAATGTGTTCTGATCTCTTATACATTCTTGCTCATTTCATGAATATGCGTTTGCGAGATATAATTGTTTCTGCTTGACATTTTGAGCTGCTGCAGACAACTAATATAGATGATGACGAAAGTATCATAGATCGAGAATGCATCAACAACAGTGTCAAGACAGCTCTTCTGCTGATCATGATTCTTAGACAATTGAACACAGTGTGTGAAGAGATCTATGATGCTTCATTTCTCATATGCTAAGATTGCTTAGATTGTGACGAATTCCCTTCGTTGATGAATGGGTTGAGTCTCTAAGCATCTCATATTCTTTCAGTGTTCTCTGATACATCTTCTTCGCCTTCATCAGCTTGCCCTGATTTTTATAAAGATTACCCAAGTTGTTGACGGTGTTGAGTGTCGATGTATGCTCGGGGCCCCATGCTTTCTCGTATTCATCCAGTGCCCGCTGATACATCTTCTCCGCCTCTATCATCTTGCCCTGATCAGCATAAAGATCGCCTAAATTATGGAAAGCATCATAAGAATCTTGATTCTTATCAACATCGGCAACATTGACACCAGAAATTTCTTTCCAATCAGACACTTTTCTTACGTCCTTTCGAAGAACTTGATTATTCGTCTGGTCGATCTGTCACACATTCTCTTCGCAATAAGGTGATCATGCTTATCCGCAGAGCGTTCTTTGACTGTATGTTTCTTGTTTATTCTCTTCGAACTATCACCACGCTCCCGCGGGCGGAAAAAGCGCTCATCCATATCGCTATCTAACCCAACTCGACACATTCCGACCCGCTCCTTCTTTTCCTCCTCTTACTCCCCTTCCACGCTCTCTATTTCCTGATACCTCAACCGTTATCCTTCTACACTACACATACAATTCGAGCACGCCCAATCAAAACAGACGTCTTGACGTTCAGAGCAGTTGGGAGTATCGACAAACGTGTTCTGAGGTACATACGCTCTACCACTTCCCCCATCGTGTACACCTTTCACTCGGAAAAAGTCGACGCAGATTCTAGTATCACTGCGACCTTGGTTTACTACAAAATGTCGCTTACAGCAGCCATTCTCCCTCCCGCCATCACCTCGTACACATACCTCACGATGGTCACAGCCAGCCAGTCAGCCAGTCAGCCCGCCACCCAAAGTATGCAATCCCGACACCTCAGGGCTTTCCGCACCATCTCCACTCTTCTTCCCATTCTCCTTCCCACGCGACGCCCGAGATCGAACTGCAAAGAAATCCTTCCATGCTCGTACCAAGAAAGCAAACCCGCAAGGATGGTTTTCAGAATGGTGGAAACTCCCCTCTCTTTCCCGTGTTGTGCTTTGATCTCCCCAACGGCCAATCCCATCATCTCACCGACGTCTCACATCCCAGGGAAACGAAACCCATTCCACCCCGTCAAGATGGAATCTTGGCTGGAAATTCGACTGGTAGATGTGCGACGTTCTTCTGGGGAGAAAATAAACGCGATGGACGGCATCAGCACTGAGGAATCCGAATGAGATGTATGCATGGACAAACTGCCCCCTTTCCTTTCCCTTCAGCGCAACAAGACTCAGATCCTACCGATTTTACACCTGCACATGTAGAATTATCTACCTTCGAATTTGCCGCTTTTCACTGCACGTTTGCATGTCTCTCATGAAGGACATGCAATGTGTGATATATGTCCAAATTCCCAAGATGCCGATTTCGCAAGCGGTGCACCGTTCGATGTTAGTTGAGATATCAACACCTCATAGGCGCTGAACCCCGACACCTCCGTATGCTTACTAAGCAAGGTGTTGGGCCATAGGGCTAACTCGTATCCTCGAGCACGGTAAATAGATAGCTATTACAACTACCGTCAACTGCTACCTATCTTTGGATCATCTATTTATGCTGACCTCAGGAGCAGGTCTCTAATAGTTGAACTATATTTTGATTGAGGAGAATAATGGTGCATGGCGACGGAATATTGATGGATGCTGTCAGAGGATGGAGATTATCTATCTATCTACAACCACCCTCCCTACAAACTTTTTACTACTTGGACAGACAACCAGTGTGGACATTTCTATTCCCGGCATCATGCCTATCTAAATCCTCCCAAGCATATTCCACTACCAAGCATATTTCCTTTTCCTCCAGCGTCCCAATCACAGCGCCTTCGCTCACATCGCATCCTTAGCCAAATGCTCCTCACCAACCGGCACAAGCTGCGGCCCCACATACCCCCTCCTCCTCACCGCCCACCACGCACCCACAAACAACGTACACCCCCCCGTAATCAGCGCCGCATAATTCATAGTCTTCGCCGCAACGGGCATATTAAACGGGAAGCAAAAAATGACAATAAACGCCATAATATACAACACACTGACCGCGTTAACTGCAAACCCCACCCCGCCCTTCATCCAAAACCAGCCGGGCGCGACGTTGTTGCGCTTGCTGAGGAGATGGGGTAGGATGGCGCTAAGGTAGGAGAGCGTGCTGAGGATGACGTAGGAGCCGACAAAGGCGTTGAAGGCCGTGGTGGAGCCGACGTAGATGCAGCCCATGATGGTACAGATGACGCCGCAGAGGGCGATGCTGTTGAAGGGGTTGTGGAAGGTGGGGTGGATGCGGGCGAAGAATTTGGCACCAGGAGTAGCATTATCGCGGGACAGGGTCCAGAAGGTGCGGCTGGCCGTGATGTAGCAGCCGATTGCGGTGCCGAAGGTGGGAAGGAAGGCAATGATGAGGAGGCCGACGGAGCCGCCGGCGGAGCCGGTGGCTTGGCGATAGATTTCGGCGATGGGGAAGGTGGAGTTGGAGGTGAGGACGGCGTTGAGGTCGTTGACGGCGTAGAAGATGGCGATGAGGTAGAGGAAGCCGGTCCAGAAGCCGACGACCATTTGGGCGAGGATGGCTTTGGGGACGTTTTTGCTGGGGTGGGGGATTTCTTCTGCGAGATGGGTGACTGCATCAGGAGTGCCGATAGCGTAGGCGCCATTGAGCATGCCAGCGACGAAGACGAAGCCGTTGGGGGTGTAGCCTGTTCCATTCGACCATTCGTGCCACACGAAAGAGTTTGAGGCGTGTCCCATGCCGGTTGTGGTGGGCATGACGGCGCAGACGATGATGGTGATAATGACACCGGCGAGGATAAGAAAGCCGCCGAGGATTTCAATCTTGGGCAAAGCCCGATTAGCTAAGAGGACGGTGCCACAGCAAATCCAGCCGCATAAGATGTATGCGACGAAGACGTGCCATGCATGGGCCTGAAATTCGGGGTGGAAGGCGGCGTACATGGCGACGACTTGATTACCCAGGATAGAGGTAATAGACGAAGCGCCAAAGATCCAGGCGAGAAAGTTCCACCAACCGGCGAAGAAACCGGCGGGTCGGCCATATTTTCCAGCTGTTATGGTGGCCCAGTGGTAGACTGTGAGCATGTAAATTTAGAGTTGTTCACCAAGATATCTGCAGGATTTAACCAACCACCACTGGATGAGGGCATCGCTGAGGCCAGCTCGGCGAGGGATGCAGCGATGAGGAAGTAAAAGACAGAAACGGCGATGCTGTTTGCTATTAGTTGTATTCTCTTGGCGCCCAGATACCAAGACATACAATTCATAGACGACTCCAGGTGGACCGCCATTGTAGATAGAAACGACCTGTAAGTTTCTCAGACACGATTCTTGTTCAACTGATCAAAGTACTTACGATACTACCGCCAACAGATGTCCAGCTCACCCCTGTGGTCACGGCGACACCACATATACTGAGAAGGTTGAAATTTCTTTCAAGCTCTTGCTTGTGGCCGGAGGCATTGATTCCCACTTCCGTTGAGACTTCTGATGAAGGGACATTTGTCTTTTCCAAGACACCTGCTCCTGCAGTTCTGTTGTCTAGAGGCGTCTCCATCGCTTCAGCTTAATTGAATTGGCTGTTGTCGAACTCACAAAGATCGAATTGGGAATGGGGAGAGAAAAGCTACTTGAGCGTTTATCCCACATGGCATTGAAGCGGACTGACCTGCAGCCGAAGCAGCCGGGTCCTCAATAATTGACTGCCTTACGAAACAGACCAGTGGATATGTCCGTAATCGACATGGAAGTGATGATCGTGTCTCGACTGGCCTCAATTGGTTGGAGTAGCGTCAGTTGCAGGTACAGTAGCAGTACTAAAACTGCTAAAGTACATCAAAGGCCTAGACCTTCAATCAAACAGAGTAGTGTGGAGGCAGAGCAAAGGTTCGTGAGATTAGGGAATTGCCGCCTTCCAGACAACGGGACAGGTCCAGCGATTAACATTCTAATCGGTTGTTTGGATGGGAATTATATGTCGGTTTGTTGTACGGCGTTTGCGATGCGGTTATGATGCCGTTGCGCCACCTGCATCCAGCCTCTTCCAACATCAAGTAAAAATTCTTCGTTCTTCAGACTGGCTCCGACCATTTTAATGTTACATCCCCTTTATGTTATGGATGTTTTTTATCATCTTTATATCTTCGTATAGATGTCGGCCAAACGACATGAATCTCCATGTCCTGAACCGAAATTGAGTAAAAGCCCCTTGGCAGTAAGTTGAATTGGCAAGATCGAACGATTCGTATTTTCCCCGCCGCGCGGAAGCTACCGAATTCTCCCCGCGAAATTTAAGGTAGAAGCCGGACCATTCGATTCGTAGCGAATTCGGCCAGCGAAGGCGTTTTCCCTGTGCATCGCCAATATTTATTGATAGTAAGTTCAAGAGAGATAAGCGTCAGGAAAGCGGCACCCGAAACAGCCCTAACAGCCCCTGTATTCTACGAGCGATGATACCACACTGTTAGTGACTGGCCGGAGAGTGGAAAAGTCTCGTGAGGATGCAAAGTTTCTCTCAAAGCAAATTACCCACAAGCCAGAACCCCCTATCCGCATCTCATGACTCTCGTCAAGGTTGATAAGAGATCGCCGGTGCACCGAATCGTACCTACGCAATCATGTCGTACAGTCGTTCCTTATGCACGATATCAAAACTCTCACAAGATGACGATTATAGTTCAAAGTCAATAGCTCGAAGATCATACGAAGTGAGACATGTTTTCCAACTTCGCCCCCATGCAGAACACACTTCAACCCGCATGAAGAGGAAGAAGAAGAAGAAGAAGAAGAAGAAAGTTTAAACTTCGGAATCGGGACGAGGCTGCCTCGGTCGATTTCATCAGATTGTCACCACAAGGCGAAGAGGCGATCAAAGCTTTATTTCATCGAGCAGTTACACAAACTTATGCCTCGACCCACTTTCTTCTCCAGCTACGAACGCCGAAGTTTCACCCGAGAGCACGGAATATCCTTCAACTCGATCATGTTTCTGATGGGTCTCGAATTTCTACGAATTTCAATAGGTGAATTTCGAACCATAGCGTTGGGCTTAGACTTAAACTGAACAAGGAAGGCGCGAGGTCCAATGAATGACAGTCATCACTTCGTCCGACCAGCAGTGCAAGCTTGGTAGAACTAAGGTATGACACAACTCTATTCACGATCCGTAAATCGCAATGACAAATGACTGGCTCATGTGCTTCCATTCCGTTCGGCTGCCATAACTTTCATGGTGGAGACCTGGGGATCTCCCCAATGCAGACGACGGACGTGAGTGCGTACCATGCTTGTAATTCTTACCCTGCTTTCGTGATAATCACATCTGGACTTGTTCCTGGACCTTACGTTGGTGTGATTGTAATACGCTAACGATCTGGTGCTGTACATAGAATTCCAAAGTGCCACGAATGCCAAGGATAACTGACCTTCCATTCTGCTTTCGGATAACTCGGAAGTCTTTCTAGTCCCAACTTTAATAGACTGTGAACTTTCAGTCAAACCAGGACCCAGGTACGAATGGAAGACCCCGCCGAAACCTTCAAGGCTTCGACAAGCATCTGTTGCGGTACCATTCCGGACCAATCGATCTAGTCGAGGCGACTATCAAGTGCAAGCCATTGTTATTCCAGTTTCTCTTTATCGCTCAACGCCTCCATTGGTGGCACGGAAATGCGTCCAACAAGCGCTAGATGTACTCACCTTAAGATGCGCTCGTATTGTAGCCAGCTGAGCCACGAATTCATTGGCAATGTCATCCAGACTCTGAGTGTTAAGACTATGCTCCATCTTGGAGTCATATCCATACGTTATGACCTTTAGCTTTTTGACATCGTGCGGCAGAGCATCTCTCAACCACATATGTTGGGAGTCGTGGTCTTTCCACGAGCCAAAGGTATGACCAGCTAAGCCTGTGATGGCAATGCAGCTTCCTGGTCAGTACGAAGTACATGGTACCCGATTTGGAACATTCTTACTCGATTTGATCTTGATCCTTTTCGGTGCATTCATTCAAGGGCGTGAAGCCAAGGAAATGACTGTCAACCACAAGTGGGACTTTTATCCTTTGGAATTTGCCATTCTCTTTGATAGTCTGAGAATCAAAGAACTCCCACATTGTCTTGTCATTTGCGACTTTCAGGCGGTCACAATGTCCTTTGAACGTGAAAGTGGCGACTTTCAAACCGTCACGGTACGGCGACTGACAAAGAGAATGCACATGTAGTTGTGCGGTTTCGTCGAGGCCGAGAAGGTCCTGAAGAACATTTCGCAAAAGTTCTTCATCATAGTCTACTGGAACTCCTTGGACCCGATATGTAACGATCTTTGCTTTCGCGATAATGCTTGACAGAGAGGCCATTGTTAGGGGCCGGCCTAGAGCGAGTCATAGGGGTGTCATTTGACTAATAGATAAATACTAAGGAAGGAAAGAGTATTTATAGGAAAGAACTCGCTGTTATATGTGTGCGCCCTAGCCCTATGCTAGACCCGAAGGGGTTGGCGGCTTACACATATGAGGCGAGTTCTCTATGACATAGACGAAGACTAGGATCGTAACAGCCATGGATGGAACGTGCCGCTGTTCTCAACAATCTAACAGAGAGGTACTGAGTTTATGATCTTCTCTGCATCATTCCGTTGGTTCGATAATGCATGTCAAGGTCATGCTCGAACGCGGCTTATGTTATTGAAATGTGGCCCACAATAGGTCGATTTAGGCGAGAGGTGAGACCATCTTGAAGCCACGTGAAGCATGTGGCTGAACTCTATGCATGGGCATTGCTGAAGTCAGCACAAGAGGTTGTTACGTTCAATTAATGCATTTCCGCCCGAACAAAAGCAAGCTTGAGACTAAAATGCCGAGATATAAGCTCTCTAAAACGCTGCACGTCAGGTGGTCCTTCTACAAAAAATTACTGTCCAAGATCGCCCCACAGCACGCATCGAACACACGATCTCGAACCTGTCTTCTCAAAAGAGGATAACGCAGCCATAGTAAGTTCGCAGATAGGTCGTTAAAGTTATGGATTCCGCACTGATTGAGGTGAGATTTCCAATGACTAAGCATCCGGCCCTAAGACAACTAAAATTTCGATGTAACGAGTTAAAGATGCGCGATGTCCCGTTTTCTCGACATTCAAGCTTGCTTCTTCATCAACTTCACGACCTTGCAAAACTTTCAATTCACCATCCCCCAACTATCTTACAGGATGGTCATCTACTGTTACGGCCTGCACAAGATATGAGGCGTTTTCTTGAGCTTGAGCTGAATGTCCCTAAGATCGATAAGATACACAGTAAGCTGTGGCTTGCTGGTCTTCCACGATGCGCTCGGCCACTGCATCGACAGCTACTGATTGGTCGGAAATCTTTATCACTGAGGATCCACATGAGCACTTAGTTTGGATCGAGTCTCGAATTTTTCCGAAGCCTCTCCCAGAATATCTCTTGAGTGCTGATTTTTGGACCGACCATCTGTGTGGGAATGAGGCCTTGTTCAAGTTTGCCTGTGGTCTATGGATGTCGTACTCTTGGCTCATACGCTACCAGAGTGATATCATCCTCGCCAAAGACCTAGGTCTGTTACCAAAATTTGTTGAGTGGGTAGGTTGGACGACCTTCATTGGGGACTTCCTGTCTCATGTCAATCCGGATTCATTAGAGCTGGTCAGCGACAGGTATAAATATGGTGAGCTGCGTTTGGCACGCTTAAACAAACTGTACCGAGTGAAGAGTCCCAGGCTTGGTAATATGGTCCATGGGTATATGTCATCGCCAACATGGTACCAAGATATTTCTCTAAGAATTTTGCCTGGCTGCTAGCGGTTTTTGTCTATGTTACAATCATTTTATCGGCCATGCAAGTTTGCTTAGCTACTGCCCAGTTTCAAGAAAACTTTAGGTTTCAAGACGCATCTTACGGGTTTGCTTAAGCATCAATATTTGGAGTCTTGTTGTCTGGTTTCGTTATTTATGCATTCTGGCAGTTCTTGTTTGTCTATCATATCGTATCTACTTAACTTACAATAGACGCGTTCAGGAGAGAAGGAACCTGCGGGTGGACCCTGCTCTTGATCATCCATGAGGCTGGCCCTTTGAAGAGCCACCTTACGACAGAGTATGAATAGATAACGTATTTCTGCGAGAACCTGATGGGCAAGCTCTCAATCGATATTGGACAATCGATTATTGCATTCATCATTATGGACTCACTGGCAGATCTTGAGGAGAACGAGATTCAACTAGAGGAGGAACGAGATTGCTCAGATGATTCACTAAGGAAGTTCTCCCTTATTGCAGTTCATGGGAGGCTCTTTTCAAAGTGAATGGGACGAAATTTCATCCTTTGTGGGTGTTCTTATTGCCAGTGCCACCCACGTAACTCTGCTTTCTTCAAGTCCTATCAATCGGTAAATATCTAATAAACCTCTAATATGCTTGACTGCAAGGAAACTTGTCGAACAACCCGGCTCATCCTTTGGATGCGAATGCATTTGACGCTGAGTCCTTTTCATGCTGAGCCTACCGTCAAATACACTAGGGCAGTGTGTATTTGACGAACCAAAGGGATCCTTCGGCGCTTTCAGTCTGCGTGGGGTCGCTTGACAAGCTTCTGAAACTAAGACAAGATGCAAACAGTGCTCAAGACTGAGTGCTCCTTGGGTCTCCCTCAGATAGCAGATGGAAAAAAATATGAGTGTATATCGTTGAATTAGAATGTTTCGGTTGAAGCCCGAAGTCTTTACCATTCGGAAGGCAGGGTCCTGGAAGGCAGGGGTCCTTTAAGGAAGGTTCTAGCGACCAGTCGTGAGGTCGTCTAGTACCAGCTTGACTGGCGGTTAGTCGAATGCGGTCAGCATGCAAAGGGGCCTTAGTGCATTTGCCGAAATTCCACCACGCTGCCATTTCCCTTCCTTTTCTCCTCATCTTTGCCCGCTCATCCCTGCCTGTTTATATCTTAGTTAGTCACTCCACTACCTGTTGCTTAGATAAGGGGAGTTCTCCTGCTTCTGGTAGCTTCTCGTTGCCTCTCCTGCCGCATTTATGCTCCAATTGAGGCCTTTCCCCTCTCAGCGAGATCTCGTTGCTTATGACAGGCGTAGATTCGTTGCTAAGGGGGTCTGGATGCCCAACGCCAGGGTTTGTCCAAACCATGAAACACTTTTCAAGATTTACTATCATCATCGTATGTGTGACAAATGTACACATCATCATGAGGACCGCGAAAGGCACTAACAAACGATATCTCGCCTCGTTAAACTTGGCAATATGAGATGCGCGTCAGGCACTCAAAGTTGACTCAGAGCTAAAGTCTAAGCTGACTGAGACAACAAGGATTCGTAACAGCTCTGCTCGTGGACTTGGCAACCGTGTCAGTAGTCGTGCTCGGTTGAGGGATTCAATGTCAGAAAACATGACCACGCCCAATTTCAAGATACCAAAATTTGGGTGATGAACAGCCAAATTCTGGGGCGAGATTTGGTGCAAGTAAATTCCTATAGCAGTGTAATGCCCGTAATGGCTATATATTTTGATTATATCTCATGATACCAAATTATGTTGGTGGTTTTGGCAAATGGGGGGATGATTTTGAGTGTTCGTGCAATTTGCGTGACCACCTCACCAGCCGTGCAAAAACGCGCTCGAGCCTTACTTAAAAGCCTACTTATCGTGAGTACGAAAAGTCTATGCCAATTGGCCTTGAGCGAAAAAAAACCTTTCAAAAATTTCACGCGCACCTTCAGCATTTTCCTAAAACCCCTAAAAAACCTCACCTGCTTTAATTGTTCACGTTACATCGCCCCCGAAAGCCAATTAAACCTCATACTACAATGCCTAGAATGACTGCAGTAGCCCAGCAAGCTGCATTAACCAATCAACGCGCTCCAATTACACGATCTGTACGAGCTTCAGGTCCTGCAAGAACCCCAGCCAATCCCAAGAAGCCTTTCTTGAAGCGCAATGGCCCGAAAGCAACCCGCCGCAGAGTTCCATCCCCCGAGCCAGAAAGAGTGGCAGTTCTTCAGCTCGATCCTGATAATCATATTGATTTGATTATTAATTTCAACTCAAAATTAAAAAAATTTCGCTTAACTTTCAGATATTCATTTTAATTTTCAGACTAATCTTGTATCATTTTTCATCTTACTTGATGTTTTTGACATTAAATACATTTTCTTTGAAATCATTAAGACAATGTTATTATCTTTTTATATTTTAATTATTGTAACAATTATTATGTTGCACTTTGTGTTCTTTAGTGCATTATTCACTGCATTTTGCATTTTTATCACTTTTAATGTTTAATTCTCATTTTTTTGAAATGACAATTAATTTGCTTTTATCATATAATATTTCTTGCAATGTTGATGAAAGTTTTTTGATGACTGAATTTCATTTGTCTGTCTTTGCATTTACTTTTGTATATGTGAATTGAGTCAGTTTTTGTATATATGTTAACTTTTGCATGAATTTTTGTAACATTTGTATTGATTGCAAAATTTGCAAACTCTTTATTATTTGTCTTGTCTTAATTCTCTTTTCAATGTTTTGAGCATTTTGTTGCATCAATTGCAAATTATTTTTAATTTGCTGTTTTGTTTAACTTTGCAGTAAATCAATTTGCTGCTGAATTAAGTTTTTTATTCTTCTATTGCATTTTTTTTGTAGATAAATTAAACTATGATTGATAGTTTGTCAGGTTATAAAGGGTAACAGGTACAATATACTGTTAGGCAGGGGAAAATAATAGTAGCGAGGTAACTATTGATTATATAATCAATAGAAAAATCTTATTAAATTGTATTGCTTGCTATAAGCTTGACTTGCTTGAGCTTCTATCTACACAAAGGTAACGCTCGTTTATATAAACGATTTTAATGAGTGTGTATTAGAAATCAAAATGGTTGATTTCTAATATGACGGTTTCTAGAATTTTCTATAATCAGCGTGTATTATAAATCAAAAGGTTGATTTGTAATATTGCGATTCGTAGAAATTTCTAGAAACTACTAATCAGCGAATGTATTAGAAATTAATATTCTAATACATTGAAGTCTTTTAGAAACTTCTGCGCTGCTTAATAATCACTACTATGAATGATTACATAAGCTTATACATAAGCTTATTCTAACATAGTTTCTTTCTGTTTCAATTTTATTAATCTTAATTGACTGATTTAAAACTCGATCTTTGCATGCAGTTCTTTGATCAAACTTTCTTTAAAAATAATTGTATAACTTTTATTAATGCTATTTTCAACTTTGATCTCTTTTTGCAAACTTTTCATTGTTTTTCGCTTTTTTATTTCTTGAAATTTCATTATCATTCATGTTAACTGCATATTTACACTTGCATTTTATCATTTTTTTTATTTCTTCATTAAGTTTATGATTATGACATTGTTGCTTGCTAAGTTACATGTTACTCAATCAAAGTTACTGCTTTATATTTTTTCATTAATCAATTACATTGATAGTTTGCACATATAAGCACTTTCATTTAAACTTATACTTTTATTTTTCTATGATCTTTGCACTCTAGTTTTTCATTTCTAATAATTAATTTCAGATTGTAATTCAAGTGTTTTTTAAGTACTTTAATCTTGTGCTTCTATCAATTTTGATTATGAAAAATGTCACTTTTTTCTTTAACTTTATCTGCTTTGTTCTATAATGCTTGCAGTTTAGTAGTAAGGTTTATGTCATCATGCATATTTTATAGCACTTATTGAAATTATTCTTGAATAATTGCTGTTATTAACTACATTATTTACTATATATTCTTATCATCACAAACTTTTAAATATTTTATATTAATGACTAAACTTATATATATCTAATATATTAATTACATTAATTTTCAATAATTGCATTGAATGATATGAATTAAAATGTATTTTATTTATTAATCATTTTAAATTTAATAATAAATCAGATTAATTTATACAAGTCAACTACTTAATAATTAAAATAAATAAATATTTTTAAGATAATTCTAAACTTATTACTAATGTTTTAATTTTTCATTAAATGATAGTATTAATATTACTACTTTAAATATATTATATAATTATAAACTTGTACTACTTAAGTATAATCTTT
>JAABUV010002489.1_pt1 | contig 24836 bp, 47 predicted proteins | sample 5559971 | NCBI WGS metagenome assembly JAABUV01 (sample SAMN10711881, study PRJNA513362) | rock metagenome | isolation source: Antarctica rocks | place: Antarctica: Victoria Land, Knobhead nord | collected 2015-12-19
CATGTGCATGTCGAGTGTCGCATAGGCTCATTGCATGCACGTTGCTATGTTCAGGAGCAGGCTCTGTCTGTCTTTTGTTGCACCCAGGGCGGCTCATGGGGCGGAGTCAGTGTGTGCAGCAGGGTCTCATCGTTTAAAGGCGTAAGGCGTAGCGTAAATAGGCTTCCTTCCAGACTCAAAGATGCTTTTGGTGCATGTGGATGTGCCACTTCTGGATGCCAAATGGGAAAAGGACGCCGGACTCATCCGCACAAGGTTCCGGGTTGTGCGTGGTTGAAGTACCTGAGCAGGCTCGCAGCAACTTTCTACACAAAACACAGCACACATATGGATGTGCTTCACAGGTTGTAAACTGCTCCACTGCAGCGTAAGCAGAGTGCATGAGCGCCATACAGGTACACGAGGTCTACATGCAGCATGCACGCACGGCTGCATGTCCCCTATGCTGTTATAACATGTGCAAACGGGCAAAGCAACGCTCAGACCAAATTTGACAACAACATTCAATTCAGCAGAGGCCTACATACAAGTTTGCAGCATAGAAGCAAACTATGCTAGGCAGGTTTCACAAAATACTACCTAAGCTTGTCCAAGCCTGACACGCTGCACATGCGTACAGCCTCACTCGCTGGCTGTCTGGCCAGCAAGGGCGGCCTGCACCTGCTCTGCTGGCAGGCCCGCTGCTGCTGCTCCCCCAGCCTCACTCATCCCCTCGCTGCCAGTCCCAGGAGTTCTTGCCTCTGCGCTCTTGGATGCGCTGTCCATGTTGGACCTGCACATAAATGCATAGGTTTGGCTGACGCACCTCAATGACCACAAGAAAGATATGCAACATGTCTGCCCCCTTCAATTGCTATAAGGAGCACATGCAGCAGCCACTTCCTGCGTGTACAAGCATGGCACAAAAGCGATGTCGCCTGACGCGCAGCACACCACGCACTCACAGCTTTGAGCTATATGCGGCTCATTTGAGCTAGTTCGTGCAATTAGGAATCTATGGCAAAACGTATCACTCAACACCAACGTTTCACTGCGTCATGACAATGTCGCGCGGTGCTGCTGGGGGCACGCCTGACTGGGGCGGCAGCAGCGCTGGCGCCTCCCAGCACCTCGCGCAGGAAGGGCGCCACGGCCGCGCAGAATGCTTCCGGCTGCTCCTGCATGGGCACATGGCCGCACGCCGGAAGCTCCTCGTAGCGGGTGCTGCCATGCGGCCGTGCGCGCAGCAGCTCGGTCACCTACACGCCACAAGGGCAGCGTCGGACAGACTGCACCTTTAAGTGTTTCATGCGCAGCAACCATTCATGTCCGGGCACCTGGGGGCAGGAGGGGAGCACATAGAGCAACAGCTACACTGAACCCATGGCACTGGCTGGGCGACATCATCAAGCCTGCGGAGTTCAGCACAAGCAGAAGCAGACAATGCTTGTGCACTATGATCTCCAAAAGTTCCAACGTCGACCTTGCGCAGTTGAGCACTTTATTCAGTCTTTTCAACAAGTGCTTGACCTGCCTGACACATCAAGTTCAAGCTAGGCACTGCATCCCCCAATATGCATTGCATTCCGCAGACTCGCGGTGGTTTGACCCAAACTCGACATTGTCTCAAGAGCAGCCGCACCTTGTGCGTGGACTTCAGCAGCATGCTGTCCTGCGAGCCGATGACGAGCAGCACCGGCTGCGTGACCGCCTCGTACGGCAGCGCCTCCGGGCGCTTCATGGCGCGGAAGGACAGCAGCGCGCCGCGGTCCCAGTCGTGTGCGCGGAGCGGCCGCAGATAGGTCTCGATCATCTCCTGCCCAGTGCGCACGACATGAACAGGGCGGCATCCTTGGGTGTTTGTGAATCAGAAAACGACAGCACGACGACTTCCCATGCACAATACAGGGACTTGGGAGCTCTGACCGCGTCAACAGTGCATCCATGCACAACGAGCAGCCCATCGCCAGCAGTGGCTACCTTCAAACAATTAGCCCAAGTAAACACAATCACGTAAAGCAGATATCCAGCAACAAACAGGAGCACTGCATGCATGAACGGGTGGCAAAGAGCGCTCGTGCACTGCCCGACACCGCAAGAACACCATGATACAGAGCAGCCAGACTCTAAGGCAGCACAAGCACGCCCCGCGCGGCCCCAGGGCGCCGCACCGGCGTCGCGCGCGTGATGTCATGGAACACGCCGCTTAGGTCGCCGCCGCGGACCTCCTCCGCCTTCTTCAGCAGCGTGCCGCGCACGTAGTGCAGCGCCGGGCCCTCCGTCTGCAATAAACAACTGTCCAATTGAGCAAACCCATGCCCCATGGAGTGCCTTGGCTTCATGAGGGAAGAGTTCTTAATTTGCAGCTTCAGAGAGCGGCTGATAAAAGCAAAACGGTATAGAAATGAACAGCCACGAATCAACACGGCAATGCAGGGCCTGCCATCAGCACCCATCAGCACCCGTGGCACCTGCAGCAACGCTCGCGAGTAGGCCATCCGCAGCTGCCAGCTCAGGCTGCGTCGGCTGGGCGGCCCGCCGGGCTCGTTGGTCGGCAGCGCAGGCGCCACCAGCACCATGCCGAGCACGCGCTCCGGCGCCCTTGGCCCGAACAAGTGCTGGCCATGTCAGCATGCAGCACTCCCCAGGTATCTTGAGATCAGACAGTGTCTCTGCAAGAAGTCAATAAACATTGTTCCAGGCTTCTGCATGCCCAAAGCAAAAGCAGCGCAGTTGCTCGGCAAGTGGTATAACACTGTGGGCCAAGTCTGTTGAACCTGTGCCCTCCGTTCTCCAGCAGAACGTCATGCAAAATCTTGCCATGTTAAAAAGCAACCCTTCTTCCTTCCGGACAACATGCCCGCACCTCTTGAAGAGCTCCATGGTGACCAAAGCACCTGCCCATGCTCACACCCAATCAGTACGCTCTGCCTCGTGCAATGGGATTTGCTCAGTGATGCTTGAGCAGCTTCACATACAGCAGTGCAGCAGTGCAAAATAGGAGTACAGCACGACTTACAAGCACGTCAATGCCACAGCTCTAGGAGACGGGGGCAGGAAGAAGGCTTACCAGCAGAGTGACCCACAACGACAGCCTTCTCAACGCCCAGAGCGTCCAGCAGCCCCTCTGCAAGCCACGCAGCGCCCTAGACAGCACACATGGGATTATTCATGTGGCATCCCGCAACCACAGCTCTCACACTAGCACCAAACAGCTTGGCATGCAAGACAGCCAGCCTCAACCCTGTTGTGCAATTTATAAAACACATCATGTCTTGTGCTGTGCTGTGATTTGACGCTACTGAGCCCAGTAATGTGCTAACAACAGCTTTTCAAAAACCCCAAAAGTATCAGCCAATTTCGCTCTACAGCCTGCAACCATATTCAAGTCGTTGGCACATTGACCCTCATACCGGCACATTTAAAACGGTTGAGCTAGGAGCACTATCACGGCGCACCGAGGAGGTGTAAGGGTTGTCCTCCTCGCTACCTTGCCAGTTGAGAGGTCGCTCACTCAGGCCAAAGGGCGGTCGGTCAAAAGCAATGACACGCGCGCTTTCGCCAGCCGCCTCTTCCAGCGCGGGCATGACGCCCTGCCTTCACAGAACAGAGCACTGCTGGGTCTTCTGCAACACCCAGGGTGCATGTGAACATTGAATTGTTCAGTAATGTAGTGCCAGACTTCACTTTTCTTCTTGTAAATAATACTCGCCGCTCACACATTGAACAGATAAGCAGCCAGGCGCACTGGAGTATTGCAAACTTTCTAGGAGGGCAGAGCGTTACCAGTTAAACACACTGCCGTTGAAGCCGTGTATAAGCAGCACAGCAGTCTTGGCGGTCGCTGATCCAGCCTGCATAAAAACAGCGGCGTGTACCTCAAGGAACGGGACGGCAAGCATCAATAGTCAAAAACGCAGACTATCAAGCTGCAGACGTTCAGGTTGTCGTATACAGACACGGACACTGCAGTGCAGAGGGCAGCGCGCGCCTGCTTGTAGTGGAGGTCAATATCGCTCACGCGGACCCACTGCGAGTCAGGATCCCCCAGCGTTTGCGGCGGCACTGTATCCTTCAGCGCCTCTGGTCGCCCGGCCAACCATGGCCGTACCAGTTCTCCAACCTGGGCCGTTGCACCTTCAGCTCTGCTGACACCCTTCCAAGCTGTGTATACGCGTGGAAGCTGCGCTGCACACCAGCTCCCCAAAGTACCCAAGTATACTTTGGCTAAGCGCCCCCTGTGAGCTTTGCGTGTACTGAAAGCCTAGTGCAGTAAGGCTTCGGCTATATATTTTCCTATAGCTCGCAAGCGCAACAAACACCGTGCAAATAGTTTGCACTGAAGAAGCTGTACTGGGTCAAGGCATGCATCCTACACAGTTGCAGCACAGCCACGCTTCCATCCACGCTTCCAGCCACGTGCACCAGACTCCTTACCACCTCGAGCTGGGCTCCTTGCCTGCGTCAAAGCGCGAACGACCGAGCTTTGTGAAGGTGCTGGCTTGCTGTCTGCCTTCGCCAACCTGAGCGCCACAGGTGTATGGCTGCAAAACCAGTTATACCAGTCTAAAGCATCAGCGGCGAGCCAGACATCTTATATACTGCATTACAGGACCTGCATACTGCATACTGTATCGGATGGCTTGAGAGGCATACCGTGCAGTTGTGTGCGCTGTTTTTCTCGCAGGGCACTTTGCACGTGGATGCCTTACCAGGCACGGTGCTTGAAGGAGTTGCAGCCTCTGGCCTGCTGCAAACATGGTTGTGCTGCAAAGCGCAGTACCTCACGCGACTTACACTGATGCAGTGAACGATACTTTCCACTCGTTTCAAGAAAAAGGAAAAAGGCACAGGACAGCGGAGGAGTGGCTGTCGTGGTGCCAATAAATACCCTTAGCAGGGTGTGACATGAAGGGGTGCTCACAAGGCCTTGGAGTGATGTTCACAACATGCCGTCAATTACACAGTTCTGTACACCGCTAATAATACACGTACAACCTGGAGCTGGCGTACAGCACATCGTCAGGCGCGTTCTGTCCTCGCAAGAGCAGCCTGCCTCCGTTCCATAACATGCCGCCTCCCAGGTGCTACTCTGGCTTCCCAGTCCCATGTGCCATACACGCCAGTGCTGCTACCTGCGCACAGTCGCAACGCCCTCGCTGCATGCATACTGCCAGTGCGCTCCGCAGGCAACGCTGCGCTGCAGCCTGGGCCCCTGCCCCGTCCATGGCCCGGAGCTGCTGCAGGGCTACCAGGATGCGGCAGGGAAGCTGCCGAAGCATCTATGGGTGCAGCTGCCGCATCGCCGACATCACCATGGCCTCCAGGAGGGCCAGCACATTGCCTGCCGTTCACGGCGCTGCCCATGGGCCCAGCTGCCGGTCCAGCTGCTGCAGCCGCGCCCTGTGAGCCACTCCCGCGGTCACCGGCTGCGGCGGTGCCCTCAGAGGTCGCGCCGCTGCGTGCAGCACGCAGCAGTGCCAGCGGCACACGGCTGACACGCTCTCCGCCGCCTGCGCCGTTGGCGCTGGGTGCGCCGACCTTGCGGCCGCCCGCCGGCGCAGGGATGCCGCCAGAGCGCCCGGGCGCCGCCGCAGCCGCGGACGCAGCTGCAGGGTCGCCGGCGCGCGCGGCGCGCAGCGCCGCCAGCCGCGCCGCCTGCGCGGCGCGCTGGGCCTGCCAGAGCGCGTCGCGCGTGTGCGCGAGGCTGGCGGCCACGCCGGGGCTCTGCGCGCGCAGCGTGCGCTCCATCTGGTCCACGCCCGCCGCGGCCCAGGCCCACTGCGCGGCGCGCTCGCGCCTGGCCGCCTGCCTCGCAGCCTGCGGCGCATGCACTGGCTCACAGTGTGCTGTCCATGCTTCCTACTTTGGCGCACACCAGCTGACACTGACTGGGACAGGCCCCACCACCGGGGATCGGCTTTGTGGGAGTTAACACACAATGGGTGCAACACAAAACGCCGCCGTATGGGTGACCCTGCACGCACAGCTGTCAACGTGCTGCCCAGCGTGGGCGAGAAAGACCATCTGGGGACACACCGTGCGCATCTCTGCAAGCAGCATTAGCGAGGGCACATAGCCGATGTCCGCGGGCGCACTGGTGTCCTCCTGCGCGCAACCCGCACCCCAGGGTGATGCACGGTGCATGCTCTCAAAGCATCCCCTCAAAGTTGAGCCGCTGCAGGGCATTGTGTATTATTCCTTAACACTGGGAAAAAGCTGCCTCCGCCTCTGCAGGAACCAGTCACCCGTTCAAGCATTCACTGCCAGGCCTGCTCGTGTGCCTGCTCAAAAAGTGAATGCTCGCGCGCTGTGCACTGCCAAACCACCCCCCTGCATGCACTGAAAGAGGTACTGCTGTGCCACAGCTCCCACAGCACACACATGCATCGTGTGCCGAACGTGGCTTGGACGCAGCGCCCTACACAGCCCCCGCCGACACCCACACCCTGCACAGCCGCCAGCCGCGGCGTTGCCTCCTCCTAGCACCCACAACAGCGCCCCCGCGGCCGCGCCTGCACATCCGTGTCATTGGTGGCGATCATGACGCGCGCAGCGCCGGCGCCGCGCCGCCGGCGCGCCTCCTCCACCAGGAACGAGTCGGCCTCGCACGCGGCGCAGTACACCACCTCCACGCCCCCGCGGTCCGAGCGCAGCCTGCCCCCCGGCAGAGTCCTTGGTCCATCCATAGTGCTCAGCCCTTCCTGATTGAGCACGGGGCACTGCGGTGCGGGAGTGCGGCTTACACGCCTTCTACATGATTTCCACATATTAGCATTAGCTGCTCACATGGGCAGCTGCAAGCATTTCAAATACTGTGTGCGCATGAGATCATGGTACACTCCTCGTACAGGACTCACAACGGAGCCAAGTACCCGCCGCCCAAGCTGCAGCACACCCAGGGAGAGGGCATCTCAAGCGGGGCGCCGCACTTGTACACGGGGCAGGAAAGCCTGTCAGGGTTGCCCATTGCGTCGAACGCAACCACCGCGTGAACCATCCGGTCCACGGCGAAGTCGCCCACCTGGCGCGCCGCGACGATGCGTTGACCGCAGTGTGAAACTGTCACTCATGCTAGCTACGTCGCGGGTGACATACGGTGCAGTGCTTGCTGTGGACCATCTTCCCAAACCATGTTGACATAGATCACAGCACTGCGCAGACCTCTGCGATCCGCGGCGCACACCTGCAGCCCATGCACCAGGGCTCCGTCCATATGCTGCCCCAGCCCGCCCGGCCACATTACCAGCACCGCTTAATTCCGATTTAGTCATATTCTGATTCTGACTCCATTGCACAGTGCGCACCTCGTTGACCAGCCGCTCGCGCGCGGCGTCCAGGCCGCGCAGGCTGGCCAGCCGCGCCAGCCGCCGGCTGGCAAAGATGATGTTGTAGCCGTCCACGAGCAGCACCGGCGCCGTCACGCTGGCCAGCGCCTGCACGGGCGCAGCTGCGCGTCGGCTTCGGCGGCCCCACATGCCCCGGCGCGTCCCGCCCGGCGCGGGGGTTGCCGCATTACGCAGAGCAATGGCTGCAAGCTGCGTGCGTGAGCAGAGACGTGAGCAAAGTGTGCGTGACCCACAGCAGCAGCAGACACACGGTCGTCGCTGTGTTGGGACAGCTGCATGTGCGACAGCCCAGCATACCAATCCCCCGTAGCAGCAAGTAAGGGTGAACATGGGGTGACCATGCCCGCCATTGCTGGTTCTTTACTCTCAGAGCCGATTGCACCTGTTTCAGGCAGGGGCGTGCAACACAGGCGCGCACCGCGGTGCGGTACAGGCTGCGCAGGGCAGCGTGGGTCGCCATGCGCTTGGCGGCGGCGACTGCCTCCACCGCATCCTCCTCCGCCTGCGCGGCGGCCTGCATGCACACACACGCTTGTGGCCATGCCTGTCGTGACCACGCCAGGCACCAGACACACCGCCTGAACACCTATGCACGATCCTTGCTACAACGACCTGCACACGACAAGCGCACATCAGGGAGCCACCCAAGCCTGCGGCCATGCTTGCTCATAATCACATATCATGTCACACGATGAGCATCGACTTGCGTTCCATGCATTTGCTGCTCTGCAGCTTTACGCACTGGACTGAGAATATCAGTGCCTTATTGTGTGCTCCACAGCAGGTCCATGGAAGCAACAGCTTGTGGGGCAGCTTCCAACACGCAGGCCGAGCACTTGCAGGGCGACAGAGGGAGCATGATGGAGGGTGACTATACGCACAGTGTAGTTGCTCACTACATGCAAAATATAACCACTGCAACCACAGAGCAGGCTCGTGCCTGAGCAGCAGCCTCCTCCGGCTCGAGCTGCTTCTTGCGGAAAGCAGTACGGGGAGCGGCCTTGGGCGCGCTGCTGCGCAGATCCTGAGGCGTGCAGCAGACAAGCACACAGTCAGTGCCTAATCTATGTGTGTGTACTACGGTGAGCGTCACTACATGACGCTGAATCAGAATACCTCAAGCTCTCGCAGGGCACGTTGACAACGGCAAAGGCAGGCACTTCAACAAGAGCCAAACTCCAACTCAAAGAAAAGCAGCCGCCGCGCACCGCCAAGGTCCGCACAAAGGCGAGCTCCTTCCTGAAGTTGGGGCCCGTGATGCGGCGCGGAGCGCTCAAGCCGTGCCTCTCCGCTTCCTGTCGCAAGTCACACAGTCGCGTTTGCTCAGGTCAGTGCACAACAACAAGGCGACAACAAGCAGAGCGGACTGTTGCGTCGATGCTTTGCACACCTGCGGTGGTGCCGCATCCTTTGCTTTCTTTGGCTTCTTTGCTTTCTTCGCTACTTTGTCGCCGCAGACCACCAGGGCTGGGTGGCGCGCCGCAGAGGTGCAAACCGGCAGCCCGCAAACACGGGGACTTGGCAATGGGCAGCTCCAAGGCCCACAGGCGCGCATGCTAGTTGCGCAGGAGCCTTCCCATACACCCCCTTCGCCCTCCTAGAGTGCCCGGTGAACTGGGAAACTTGCATTTGAGAGCAGGCGACGTTGCAACAAGAGGAGCCCTAGGACGTCGGAGGCAAGCGGGGGGCACACGCCAGCGGGGGGCACACGCTGGGAGCATGCCCACTCATCAGGCGCTCCTGAGCCAGGAACGACTCGATCAAGTTGGGGCAGCTGCCTCATGTCAGCACAGGCACCGCGCGTGCTGAGCGGCCTGTTCTGCAGCACGTCGCGGCCTGGCGAAGGCCCGGCCCTTAGGTGTGATGCGGCGCGGCCGAGCGGCAAGCGGGGGGCTGCCAGCAGGCAGGAGCCGCGGCCGGCGCCGCAGGGGCCTGGCGGCTGGCTGGGCGCCGGCTGCAACCTGCAGCGCCGGCCGCACATGCCGCAGCTGCCGAGCAAGGTGGGGGAGGGCGTCGCTGTCGTGCAGGGCCTGCAGCCCAGCACGAACGGGAGCAGTGTGCGGTCGGAGGGCGACAGCTTTATCAGCACGCAGTTTGTGGCGGAGAGCCTCATACCCACGGCGAGCGGCAAATACCGCGTGCGCGCATACAGGCACTCGGTGCGCGAACTGGCGGCGTGGTGCAAGGACGCAGTTGTGCCTGTTGTGCCTGTTCCTGTTTTTGTCACAGGCGTGTCAGCCTCGCGCAGTCTGGGCGCCGAGCTCAACTTGAGTGTGTGGCCTCCTGTGGCGCAGACGCACGGATGCGTGAGCTTGGCCGTGCGCTCCACCTGTGTCCTTGTGCAGAGGCGGGGCGGAAAGGATTTTTGTGAGAGGTGCTGCTGCCGCGCAGTGCGATGGAGGCAGGACGTGCTCGGAGCCGACCTGCATTATGACGGGGAGGCCGGAGGGCGGCGAGGCGGTGTGGCCCCTATGGGCCTCTGCCTAAGAGTGGTGCAGCTGCGTGTGTGGTCTGTGTTGTCCGTGCTGTCCTTGCTGGTCCCACTCAAGCGTCCAAGGCCGCGCGCGTCCCAGGTGCCTGTGCGCGTGCACGACGCGTGCTTCACCTCAGGTAGGCGCTGGCACGCTTCTTGCCTGGTCACACACCGTGTGCTGGTGGCTTTTGTTGGTCGACGCTTTATTTGGGAGGGCACGTTTGGATGGTACGTTGTGCTGCGTATCTCTGTAGGTGTCCCAGGTTCTTGAGGCCTGGCGCTTGGCAGCAGGGCCATATTCAAGCTGACACGCAGCTGGGTGCAATAGCCACTTCGGCGCCAACGGCTGTGTGGACGCCCGCAGAGGTGCTGGGGTCCCTGAAGTGCGACTGCGCGGACCAGTTCCGGCTGGCGCAGCGCTACATCCAGGAGCACCCGCCCGGCATCCTCATCTACCTGCAGCAGGAGGGCCGCGGCATCGGCCTGGCCAATAAGATCGCGGCCTACGCGCTGCAGGTCCGCCGCCGCTCCGGCCGCACCCCCGCCTCGCTGCTCAATTTCGCCACCGTCTGCAGCTGCGCAGCGAGCGCATGTCCTGGCGTGCTGCTTTGGTTGTTCATGCAGGGGTGATTGTTTTGCAGCTGGACGGGGTATATAGGCATCAAAGTGTGTGTGATGATCAGGAGGAGTACGATTTGCAGGCGAGTGGGAATGAAGCGGGGTGATGCGAGGGCAGGAGGAGGGCTTGGACACTGTGGATGCGAACCGCGCGCTGGGGTTGCCGGATGACTGCCGCGAGTACACGTCCGTGCGAAATATTCTGGCTGACCTGGGCATCCGCAGCATCCGGCTCATGGTGTGAGCCTGCTGCAGAGCGCAAGCAAGGCTTGGGCACTGCATCGAGTAAAAGCGCAGGCCGAATCTGCATGTGCGGCCGCGCGGCGGAGCAGTGCGCAGCCTGCCGCTGCACCTAACTCTAATCGTGATTGTGTGAGCTTGTACCGCCCTTGCAGTCCTCTGGAGCCGTAGTGAGTGAAGCAAAGCGAGCGATCGCCTTGTGGCCCAAGAGCTCTTGTCACTAGTGCTGTAATCACTAGAGCTGCGGTGATGCCGCGCGCGAGCGGCTTCGCGCGCGGCGTAGACCAACAACCCGCGCAAGATCGCGGTGCTGGAGGAGCTGGGCGTGGTGGTGACGGAGCGCATCCCATGCCTGGTCCAGGCGCAGCAGCACTCCCTGGGCTACCTCACCACCAAGCAGGCGCGGCGCGGCGCTGCCAGCTCGCCAGCTCTCTGCGGGGCGCAGAGCCTGACCTCTGCTGCACGTCTGCATGGTATTCAGCCGTGTCTGCTGAGGTGAGAGTGATGCGGTGCGTGTGTGGCGCGAGCCAAACAGGACTCCGTTTGGTTGCACTGCGGCTGTTTGGCCGCCCTGCACGTCGTACCTTTGGCATCGAAACAGAAACGCGGGCAGCGCGGAGCATGTGACATGCCTGCCGCCGCGCAGAACCGCATGGCGCACCTTATGGACGGCGTGGTGGAGGGCGGCGCGGCCGGCGAGCCCGGCGAGCTGGACGGCAGCTTCTGCTTCTGGAACCACGACGGCGAGCCGCTGCCGCCCTCGGCCGCGCGGCCGCCGCCCACGCCGCCGCGTGCCGAAGCCGGGCCGGCGCCGGCCGGCACGTGATGCGGATAGGAGGACGTGCGGTCGCTGCCCACCCCGAAGCGCACCGAAGCGGGGCCGGCGCCGGCCGGCACATGATGCGGAGACGGCGAGGCGCTGCCGCCGTCGGCCGCGCGGCCGCCGCCCACCCCGCCGCGCGCAGAAGCAGGGCCGGCGCCGGCCGGCACATGATAAAGAGAGGGCGAGCCGCTGCAGACCTCGGCCGCGCGGCCGCCGTCCTCCGCGCCGCGCGCCAAAGCCGGGCCGGTGCTGGCCGGCATGTGATGCGGAGAGAGCGCGCGCTCTGCCTGGCCGCTGCAGGCTGCGAGTCAGCCGCAGCCGCCGCCGGTAGTGCGGCGGAGCGAGCCTGCTGACATGAAGCCTGCCGTGGCGTGATGGCAGCGGCGCGCCGGTCACGAGCCTCAGCAGGCCGAAGTGGGCAACTCAGGCTGTGTAGCTATGCTATTCAGACCATGGGACAGCTTGAGAGACGTCATGTAGCTTACAGGAACACGTGCGGGCATGTGCTTTCCCGTGAATGCCAGATTTTGGCAGATCTAGCTAATGGCGTCATGGCACATGCCGTCCATGTCATTGTCTGCCATGGTCCTTGGTCCTGTGCATGTACCATGTCCTCACAGATTGGGATTGGGTGAGTAGAGTAAGTGTTTTGCAGCAACACTTTTGCTGCAGGACCGAAAGCGGTAATGCATAGAGCAGCTTCAGCTAGCACGTCCCTGAATCTTGCCACTCCTCGATGCTATGGACACCCAACACACGAAGTATCCTCAGCAATGTCTTTGACGACCATGCTGCAGGCCCACAACCCCTCATCACTATGCACAAAGACTGCGCATGTTATCACCCGATGCAGTGTCGTTTGCTATCAGCTCCCAGCTCAGTACATAGCACAAATCACAGTACGAGGCATTGTCGTTGCAAATATACACTGCCTGCACTTTTGCGGCCTTTGCAGCGGCTACTGCAGCATATCAAAAGGGGACAGGATCACGCCAGGCCGCACGACGACTGCAAGGCACGCATGCGGCTCCTGTCCATGCAGAGCATCCCGGCGGGCGCTGCTCAAGGCTGAGACGCAGCATAACGCCAAGGCAAAGCCTTCTGCGAGCGGCGTGCTCTAGAGCAGATATAATACAAGAGCACGCTTTGATGTCGGCTGCGATGCCTGCGCTTGTAGAGCAGCGCGCCCAGCAGCGCAGGGCTGCGCACTCTACCCTGTGGCTACGCCAGTACAAGCGCGTCCGCCAGCAGCGTACCCAGCAGCGCGGCGGTGCCCGGCACCGACAGGTTGTCGTCCAGCTAGTGGAGCGCAGGGCCGCGCACCCTGCCCCATGGCTCATGCCAGCACGAGCGCGTCAGCGAGCAGCGCGCCCAGCAGCGCGGCGGTGCCCGGCACCAACAGGTTGTCGTCCAGCCAGTGGAGCGCAGGGCTGTGAACCCTACCCTAGGGCTCACGCCAGCACGAGCGCGTCGGCGAGCAGCGCGCCCAGCAGCGCGGCAGTGCCCGGCACGGACAGGTTGTCGTCCAGCCAGTGATTGAGCGGCAGCGACTCCATCAGCGTGGCGGCCGCCGCGATGGCCGCCACCGGCCCGGCCGCGCCCGCGACGTCGCACTCGAAGAAGCCCAGCGCGCTGAAGTAGGCCATTGCGCCCAGCGCCATGGCCGTGCCGCCTGCGCCGCGGCGCCGCGCGACCGGCTGGCGGGCAGCATGCGGGATTTATGCCGCGCCCTGCCCTACAGGAAGTGGGGTATAGGGCTGAAGTAGGGCATCCCGGCCATCCACCCTGCGACCAGTGGGCTGCATGTTTAGGGTAGGGTTGGGGGTGCAGGGCGCGCGGCACACCCAGGAACATGGCCGCGCTGCCCGGCCAGCTCTTCGCGCGGTTCCAGGGCAGCCGCGCGCCGGCGCCCCAGCGCCGGCCCACGATGTCCGCCAGCCCGTCGCCGCCGCACATCAGCGAGATGGCCACCAGGCCCACCTGCGGCCGGCCGGCAACAATGCGCCCCCTTTCCGCCCTTGCAGCCCTTCGCCGCGGCAGCTAAGTGCAGCCGCGCCGGGGCGCACCGGGGACTCGCGCCAGAACACGAGCGTGGCCGCTATGAGCACGAGGACGTAGTACAGCGGTCCCCGCAGAAGCTCCATCCTGCGCGCGCAATCGGCTCTGTGATGGCTTGGACTGGGGAGGCTGAGGCGGCGCGGCCTCTGCCTCATGCGGCGGCACGCAGGCGCGGCGCAGGGGCGCGCCTGTCGCCGCTCCGGCTCATCGCCTTCACCGTGCGCTCGTCCTTCACGGCGCCAAAGCCGAGCGCCAGCAGCCTGCGCGAGCGACAGGGCTCCCTTTCAGCACAGCCTGAATGACCTGGCTTCCTGCCATCAAGCAGGAGTACTGTGTTCAGCACAAAAGAACAGCGACGGCCAGGCCGCACCTGACAACGTTCAGGGACGGGACGAGCGCCGCGCACAGCCTCGCATGCGGCTCCATGCTGCATGGGAGCAAGCGTGCACGTTGTTGGAGTGGCGACGTGGCGGCAGTGACAGCAGCAAGCGCACTGACAAGGCACGAACAGAGGAATATGAGTGACGTGGTGCATCAAACACCTCACCTGAACAGCGGCCAGCACAGTGCGAAGCCAGGCCCCGCCAGCATGTGAACCAGCTTCCTGCTGAGCTTCTGTTGGAGGGTGCGCCGGGCATCAGCTTGTAACGGCCAGCGCACAACCGTCGAAGTCTAAAAATAGACGTAGTGCATGGTAGCGCCTGAGGCAAGCGCGGCGCGCGCCTGGTCGAGCCAGCCCTTGTACGTGAAGACGTCAAAGGCTTTGATCAGCGCCGTTGCGCCGAGCACCGCCGTGACGGTTGCGCATGTGTCGCGCAGCGCCGGCGAGTCCCGCAGCAGTGCGGCCAGCTGCGAGAAGACGGGAGCCGCGTCGGCGAGCTGTGCAAGCGGCAGTGCGCTCCTCCGCACTGACGCAGCCCTCCGCCGCCGCTGCTTGCGGTGCGGCTGGCCGCCCGGCTGTAAGGGCGCGCCCTGTCCCTTGTACTGCCTGGTCAACCTCAGATGCGCTCCCGCGCCCCCGGCGTGTGCGTGGCCTTGCGCTACAGGCCGGGAGTGGCAGCACATAACGTTGGCTGGCAGCATACCCGTGCCTCCCCTGCCTAAGCCGACCGCCATGGCAGCGACTGTGCAGTGATGCGTATGCTGAGCAGAGCCACAGTGGGTGATCACAGGCCCCCAGTGCTGTGTGCCGAGTCACTGTCAGACCCTCTCTGCACTGGAGTGGTTTTGCTGAGCATACATAGATTGGTGGCAGCAATCGATAGCTTGTCATTAGAAAGCCTCCCTTGTTCGTAAGCGGGGCTCAGGCGCGTGCAGATGTGCAAGCTTGGCGGCCTCTGTCGGCACACGCGCGTGCCATTCACTTCTGCGGTCGTGCGCCCAGCTGCAACGTGCAAGCGCGGGCGCTCCCTGCAGTGCTGTCACGCACACAGCACGCGGCGCGAGGCGCTGGTCTGCCTGACGGTCGCCGGTGCTGCGGGCATGAGCCCGGGCGGTGCCGCCAGCGCCGAGACGCTGCCCCTGGTGCCCAAGGAGGAGCTAGCGCCGGGCTTGCAAGTCAGCAGAGTGCGTGTGTGCTGCCCCTTCCTGCCTGCATGCCAGTCTCTCCCTCCTGATGCAGTGCACGGCCATGCAGCAATACAGCCTGACACGCTCTCACCCTTGCAGGTCATTAAAGGCTGCTGGCAGCTGAGCGGCGGCCACAGGTGTGGTGCTGGAGCCTGCGCTGAAGACGCTGGCCTGTGCCGCAGCCATCTTATACAATACTTGTGCCAACGCGCGCAGGGGCGAGAGGAGGAGTGACAGAACAAAAGGTCTGGCCTGCACCCACATCACCAGAGCGCTACCCAGCGTTTGAAGTGCTCAGGGCACGGCAGCCAACCGACCCTTGGAGAGATGGCAGTGGGGTTATGAGACAGGCGCCAGCGGTCTGCGCACAGGCGCCGCGGCTGTGGACGATTTCCAGCCCTTTGTGGCAGCGGGGATCACCACCTTTGACACGGCGGACATTTACGGCCCTTCTGAGACGCTCATCGGCGACTTCCTGGAGCGCCGCGATGCTGCGGAGCCCCCCGTGCAAGTACTGACCAAGTTCTGCTGCTTCGGCGACGACATGCGGTCCGTGAGCGCCGACTCTGTGCGGGAGGTGCGTGCGCGCTCGCACCGCGGCCCGTCTTTGCTGGTAGCGACAGAAAGTGCAGCGTGTGCTGTATGGGGCGGCCCTTTGTCGCTAGCAGCAACTGAGAGTGCAGCATGTGCAGTGTGGGGCACGGAATGTGACATTATCTGTAGGACGCGCCGGCATATTCACTCATCAGCGTCGCTCCAGCGTCCCTGCTCGTCTTACAGGACGAAAGCCTGTGTCAGGCCAATGACAGCATGTGCATGTTCACGCTTACGTGCACATCCGCCAGTCCCACCTGCTGTGCGCGTCCTCGCGATGTGCACCTGAGTGGGCCCTGCACTGACGTATCATGGACTTGATCCGAACCCTGCTGAGCCAGTTGTTAGGCGCCGCTGTGTTTGCATGTCGTGCACTTAAGCGCCCGGCGTCGTGTGCCATGCAGTCAGTGGAAGATTCGCGGGGGCGGCTGGGCGTCCCGGCGATCGACCTCATCCAGTTTTACTGGTGAGGCGGTGACCTCCACAGGCACATCCGCACATGCGCATGCAAAGCACGCCGCATCCCCACCGACTGCACCCAAGACGCCACATGCCGCGGAGGCCATGCACCAGCTGCAGCGGCCCGACAGGGACCGGAAGCGGCACTATGCCCCGCACTGGCTGCACGTGCAATCCAATGACACAGCTCAACGCGCTCTCACTACAGGCGCCTGCAGCCGCGCCTCTGATGTCCCCCGCGCGCGCCGCGGCAGGCACGACTACGGCGTGCGCAACTATGTGGCGGCCGCGCGGCACTTGGCCGCGCTGCAGGCGGACGGCCTGGTGCGCCACGTCGGCGTGACCAATTTCGACGTGCCGCGGCTGCGCGAGATGTTGGATGCGGGCGTGCGCATCATCAGCAACCAGGTGGGCGGCCGCCCTGCCCTGGCCCTCGCTCAGGTCATCAGGGCTCAGCGAGCTGCACTGCTACTGTGCCTGCTTCCTCTCAACTAAACTCCATTTCTGTACGGGTGCACCACGGGAACACCGCTGTACAGGCACATCCTCTGCGTTGGCCAGTATGCTTCAATCCGCCGTGACCGCCGTTGCAGCCAAGCTCATGATGCAGACCCTTGGCACCACGGCTGGAATATATAAAGCCCGGGTTACGTGCCTGCGTGGGCCAGGACTGGGCGTGCCTGCAGCCTAAACGTGACAGAGCTGCTGTGTGGTACCCTGCAACGACGGGGGCGCCCCCCGCGCGGGCGCGCAGGTGCAGTACTCGCTGCTGGACCGGCGCGCCGAGAACGGCATGGCCGCGTTCTGCGCGGGGCGCGGCATCCGCCTGCTGCCGTACGGCACCACCGCGGGCGGCCTGCTGTCGGACAAGTTCCTGGGCCTGCCCGCCGGCAGGTGCGGGGGCAAGGGGAGCGGCGCATGTCGGGAGGAGCCGCTGGTAACCCAACCCTGCAAGAGGTGGGGTCTGCATGAGCACCATCTGCATGCGTGCTGCAGACGCGTTAGCGGCTGGTTCGTGTTGCGTGCAGGCCAGCGCTAGTGACGCGTGTCTGCGGGACGCGCTCGCGCGCGGTGACACAAAACATCATACGAGAAGTCAGCAGTGGCATATTTCAAGAGGGGTGCGCTTCCTCGGTGGAAGCGTTGATATAGTAAATAAGTGCGCTTCGGCATGCGCGCGCAGGGTGCGCCTGGACACGTCCTCGCTGAGCAAGTACGCGAGCGTGGTGCGCGAGGTCGGCGACTGGGACTGGCTGCAGCGCCTGCTGGCCGCGCTGTCCGGCGTCGCGCGCCGCCATGGCGTCAGCGTCGCCGACGTGGCGCAGCGCTGGGTGCTCGAGCGGCCGCAGGCGCGCCGCGATGGTCGTTCGCATATGCATCAGGGGTAGGGTAGGCTGTAGGTTCAGTTTGGGACTCCGCACCAGGCAGCATCGGCCCCGGCGCTGCGGTGGCTGTGTGAGTCGCCGCAGGAGCCGCCGCTGCCACCCGGCACTACGCCCAGCCGCCTCATCTGTGCCTGACAAGTTGCTGCCGGCTTCATGTGCCCTGGGTCTCTGAGCGCGGCGCCGACCTGTGCTATGCCAGGCCTGCTGCTGCGGTGGCAGCCTGCCCCGTCGGCCGCGCTACGCACTGGGTTGGCCGCACGTGTCTGTTGTGAAAAAGTGCACTGTTATGGCTGTTGAAGTGCAGAATTATGGCTGCATATACTAAAGATTCACATGCGTCGAGGCACACAAGTATATGAACTTCTGGCAGTGCGAGTGACGCTGCTGCTGAGCAGGTGGCGGCCATCATCGTCGGCGCGCGCAACGCCAGCCACGTGGACGACCACCGGCGGCTGTTCACCTTTGCGCTGTCAGGCGACGACCGCCGCGAGATCGACGCGGTGCTCGCCGAGGGGAACAGGGGCGGCAGCGACTGCTACACGTGGGAGCGGGGGGGCGCATGGTGAGCCGCCCTGTGCATCGGTGCACATCGCGAGCGTGTTCTGAGGTGACTGCTGCTGAGCAATGCGCGGCTGCGCTTGCTGCATAGACTGCACCAGAATATGGACCGTATTCAGCGCTGTGTACACTCTGGGAGTGCTGAGCGCACTGAGAGTGCTGGGAGTGCCGTCGCTGTACTACATCCCTTGTCACTGGACATTTTTGGGTCCAAGCTAATCATCTGTTTGTTACACTTGCTTCTGCGTTTCAGTGATCTCTAGAAAGCTGCAATTAATTGAGCACCCATGCTCGCAAACGCCATGCGTTATCAGTACTGCTGGTTTGCAGCCAGTGACAAGCAGCTCTACGCAATATTCAATAAAGCGCCGCACGGTTAGAGGGTTATACAAACGCAAAGGTGGCGCTTACGAGGGCGTGGTCGCTAAGTGCCCAGTCACGCGGCCAGACGCCTTGGCCGGCCTCGGCCGGCCAGATCTCCGCGGCCTGCCGCCCCGGGCGACGCCCGCAGCCTTGCTTCTCGCAGGGCGGGACGCGCCCCAGCCCATGCAATGTATCTGGCAGGGAGGCCATGCGCTGACGCTCGCACCTTTTAGTCCAGGCCCCTCATGCAGCCTGCATGGATGCGGGGGAAGCGCAAAGAGCTACATGCACATGCGGCTGTAATTAGATAGCAAAGCCACTTGTCGCAGCAGGACCAAAGTCCACACAAAGGGGATGCGCATGAGGAGGTCAGCATAATCTTGCATCAGCGTGGACTAAGCCGCGGCGCACCACGACGGCCAGGTCGCAGCCGGCGCCGGCCGCAGCCGCCTCGTCGTCCGCGCTGAGCGCAAACAGGTCCGTGCACTCCTCGTCCTCCGGGTTCAGGGTAGGGTCCATGCACTTTCCCTCCTCGGGGTCCGGGGCCACGCCCGCCGCCGCCGCGGCATCCTCATCAGAGCACACGCGCGGGCCAGCTGTAATAGGGATAGAGTTGGGGAAGGGCATTGCAGCAATGCCCTGCCGCGATGCCTCGCCGCTGCAGCCCGCTGCGGCGTGCTGGCCGGCAGAGGCGACTGCGCCCTCGGCCACGGCGGTCGCGGTTGCTGGCGCGGCGGGGCCGCCGCGCGCCGCGGCGGCCGCCAGGGCAGGTGCGGCCACGGGCGTCTCCGCCATGGGTGCCTACAAATGCGGCGGAGCCACACTGGAGATCAGTGCGGCCAGCCAGTCGGACTATCGCCAGCCAGGATCAGAAACACGGATCAATGTGCCGCCAACCCAGCCTCCCCACTTCATGCCATCATCTTGTAGCACACCCCTATCCCCAACTGGGCACAGTGGGCTACAGCAGGCCCAACTGAAAACCCTATCTGAAAACCCGTCCCTACACCAAACAGTGTGCGCGCGCCTCCTCGCACGCCTCCTCCGAGCACGACATGAGCTCGGCCCACAGCCGCTCGGCGGTCAGCTTCTTCTCGGCCACCTCGCCCAGCAGCGCCGCGGCCGCGGCCGCGCCGGTCAGCTGCCCGCGCGCCGCCGACGGCAGGTAGCACGCCGGCGCGGAGTACACCTCCCGGGCCGGCGACCACTCGCCTGGCGAGTTGAAAGCAGGAGTCGCTGTCTCAGGCGATCATTTGCCTTCGCATGTATATGCGCACAATGCAGCACGACTTCTGAGAGGCTACGCAAGTCAAGGCTGGGAAAGCCAGCCAAGGGGGCTGGGGCGAACCCTGTGGGCTCAGTGAGACAGGATTGACACAGGCTAGGGTTAGTTTTACCATATCCTGGTGGCAGCCGCGCTCAGACACAGCAAGCCTCGGACTGTTGCCAAGGCCTTGGCCGTTTCAGAAAGGTCGGCGCCTAATAGCACGAGGCAGGCACCGGGGGTGCAGTGCGGGGCACATGCACGGCGCAGCATGGCGGTGTGCCAGCGAGACGCGCACCCTCTGTGATGCCAGTGGAGCTGCGGATGCGCGAGTACGCCGCCGCCATGGAGTCCAGGTCCACGCGCCGCTTGAAGTCCTGCGTGCGATATGCGGGGCTGTTGGGTAGGGTACGGTAGGGTAGGGCATTGAAGGGTGAAGGACGCAGGTCTGAGCACTGCTGCATGCCCCGCATCAGCTCAACAGGGTCTTGCAAAGCCCTCACTACTGGTCAAGAGCGTGTACATGGCAGCATTCCTGTGCGCACGACGCTTGCCCAGCATGAGCGGTTGCTCAGCGCCTTGCTCGGGCCGTACGCCATGTATGCCGTGCACGCCGCATGTGAAAATGCGCGGACACTGATCTGCCCCTGTCGCCCTTCGCCCGGAGCAAATTTTTTGCATGCAGCGAGCTGACAAACGGCACGCGCTCGGCGGCCCCGGGCCTGGTCGGGGGTCGCCGCCGGGCGCGCCTCGTAGCGGACGTTGCCATCGCTCGTCCCGCACATCAGCTCGCTCGTCAGCTCGCCCATCTCGGCCTGCCGGCAGCGGCAGCGCCTCGCCACGCGTCGCAGCCCTTGGTTACACTCCCCGCTCTCGCAGGCGCTCGAGTGCACTCCGCCACGAGCCGGAGCCCACGAGCGCAGCAGCATCAGAAGAAGCGCACGGGTCTGCCTTGGCTCCCGTGAGCACCAGAGTGATGAAAGAACCTACGGCTCCAAGACAACATTTTCCTTTCATACTAGTTTTAAGGAAGGGGGTTCTGCGTGTGGCGAACGGCACGTACGACACCATACATGCCACCACTGAGAAGCTGCGGAATGCTCCTGCTTCATGCTGCCGCGCAGCGCAGCCGCCCAGAGTGGGCGTGCGCGCCTTGGTCAGGCCGACGGTGCCCTCGCCTGTCAACCCCAGCTGCTCCATGGCCCAGGCGAAATCGTCCAGCGTCACGCGCGCGTCGCGGTTGCGGTCGAAGAACTCGAATGCGGTCCGCTGCTCGGCCAGGCCGGCCTCCTGCGCCGCCGCGCGCGCGCGCGGCCTGATGCGGCGCTGCCCGCGCGCGGCCCCGGCGCGCGCTGCGAGGCGCGCGCGTGCTGGGTGCGTGCCGGGGCCCCGCCTGTCGATGATGCACACTGCCGATGCCTGCTATTGAAGCAGTGCCCGGAGCAGACGTGCATGGGAGCTGTGCGCGCCTTTGCAGGGACCCAGCGACTTCAGTGCAGACCTGGCAATCAAGCGTATCAGGACGCAACCCCATAAGCGGGGTGACATTTGAGCGCGCCTGCAGCTTGGCGACCACCATGAGCCAGATGGCGCCCCGCCAGTCCGCCGTGAGCGAGCGCTGCCGCTGGTCCAGCGCGTTCAGCAGCCTGCGCGCGCGCGCCAGTGGCACAGTTCAGGCTTAATAACATGCACGAATGTCCACACCCCACCAGGAAGTCCGCTCTTAGCGCAAACTCCCGGTCGGGAGACGCTGCCCCGCTTGTCTGACAAGCGAGAAGCGCGGCAGGCAACGCAACCGACCATGGGGGTCGGCTGGGAGCTGGGGAACTGCCCTGGGCGGTCATGGGGAGCACACCATAGGTGGTCCACGGCTCCATACGCGCTATGGTGGTTGGCACATGCCATCCATGCCTGTCCCCCAACCCTACTCTAACCCTAACCCTGAGCGGCCATGGGTGGCGCACCAGATGTAGTCCACGGCCGCATACGCGCCCTCATGGTTGGCGTGCGACACCCACGCCTGCCCGCAGCAGTGCTCGTCGTACGCGCTGCGGAAGCCCTGCCGGCCCCAGGGCCGCGCTTAGGCCCAGCGTGGTGCGACGCCTCTCGCCTACCGTGCGCCCAGCCTTGCCTGCTCACGGACCCAATGTGGCCACCAAATTGCAGCCAGTCGCGCAGCCGTCTCCCTCGGATCCACAGGCGCCGGGGGTAGTCCCGCTCACCTCCATGGCCGGTACCATCGCATGCGGGTCGCGTCTGGCACAGCAGGGTAGGGTAGGCGTAGGGGTAGGGCTAGGCCGGGGACCCGCGCCTGGCTGCGCAGGTAGGAGCCCACGCGGCCGCGGTGGGAGCCGTTGCAGTCGCCGCACAGCAGCACCGCGCGCGGCGAGACGCCCCAGGCCGACCGGTACTCCTGCGCCGGGGCGCCCCGGCACACGCGGCTCGGGCGCCGGGCGGCTGCAGAAACGCGCGCAGCGCCACCCGCGCAAGTATCACACCCTGTTATATAGTGGATAGGGCCCAAACCCTGAACAGGGCCCAAATCCTTGCACCCCACACCCTGTTCCATGGTGGGGCCCGTGCCTGCAGGTACTCCAGGATCTTGTGGACCTCGCGCAGGCGTATGATGGTCGAGCACGCGTTGTGAGGGTAGAGGAGGTGCGTGTTGACGACGACGACCTCCTGCGGAGGGTCAGGATTGGTCCCCGGAACCTGGCAATCCTGGGCGATGCGTGAGCGAGGCGGCGGGTGCGGTGGACGTGTCGGGGCTCGCAGCGGGCGCGCTTCATTCACATGGCGCAGGAGCAGGCCCTGCTGGGGCACGAAGCGTGCAGGCCCCTCGCCCCCATGCAATGGGGCGGCCGACGTGCTGCATGCACTTGCGCGCGGCGCCATACGTGCCGGGGGTGCCAGGGGTCCCGCACTGGCGAGTCTGGCATGCCTGTCGGCGCCGTGCGGGTCTCGCAGCTGTGGGGCACGGCAGTGGAAGAGCAGCACAGATGCAGCCGCCTCCGCAGCCCGGGCGGGCGGCCGGGGGAGGACGGGAGGCTGCGCGCGGGGGCGCACCAGCGAGCCAGGGCGGCACCGCGGCGGCGCGGCGGCGCGCAGGCGCAGGCGCAGCAGCGACGCCACGCGGTCGGCGCAGTCGTTGAACAGGATGGCGCGCTGGTCCAGCACCTCGAACGCGGCCAGCCGCACCGCGGTCAGCAGGCCGTCGCCTGCGCGCGCGGCGGCGGCGCGCCTCAGCGCGCTGCGGCCATGCGCCCTCCCATGCAGCAGCCCGTCTGTCAGTGTGCTTCGGGCCGAAGCGTTTGGCCACACGCCCTCCCACGCAGCAGCCCGTGTGTCAGTGTGCTTCACCCTTGAGCCCTCCCACGCAGCAGCACGTCTATCGGTGTGCTTCTGCCATGCGCCCTGCCACGCAGGCAGCACGTCTGCCACCTGGCCTGCATAAAGCAGCGCCGGCTCCCTGCCTGTCCAGCGAATTGCCCGAGCACGTGCAGCTGTCAGACGCGCCCCTCACCTGGCTGTCCTGCGACTGCGTTGAAGCCCAGATTTGCATGCAGTGTGCTGGGTCAGCACTCACGGCAGGGCCGACTTCACTTGCAGGTGGCTCGCCAGGGTGTAGGGGGCCCCACCCCCTTCTCTACCCAGCTCATGCAAGCGCGGCGCGGCGCACCGCGCTGCACACCCGTCCAGCCGCTCGTCCGCGGCAGCTCCGCTACGTAGTAGCCCGCCGCCTCCAGCGCACTCACGTACAGGTCCCTCACCGCCTCGCCGCTCTGCCAGAACTCCTGCAGGGGCGCGGGGGAGCTGAGGGGCGGGGCGCCGGCGAGCGCCAAGACGCAGTGAGCCGCTTGAGCTTTTAAAACAGCACCTGCAGGCAGTAGACGTCCTGCCGCCGCTCCAGCAGCAGGTCCACGAGCGCCTGGTTGCGCGGCATGTACACATCCGGCTCGCTGCTCTCGCGGCCCCTGTCGCGACGGCGGGCTCGTGTACAGAAGGTGCAGCTAGCTCTCTTGCACGGCACGGTGGCACACACTGCAAGCCTCTGCAAGCCACAGTGGCACGTTGCTTATGCTTGGCATGCAGCATGTGCATGCGTTGCACTGGGTGCCTGCTTCGCAGCAGCGCGGTTGCACAGAGAGGGGGGCTCTGTGTGCACCTGGCTGTGCGCTTGTATATGGGCGCCAGCACGTTCAAGGTCGCGCAGTTGAAGCTCGCGCGCCTCTCCTGCACCGCGCCTGCGGTCGCCCGCGCAGCGACCCGGGCCGCCCGCCGCCCGCAGCCGCAGCATGTCCTCCTGCGCAGCACGCACTCTTACAGGCTAGCTGCTCAGCGCAGGCTTCATGCAGCTCTTTGCAGCTCTTCGCGCACCGTTGCAGAGCTGCGCAGCGCCCTGGGAAGGCGGGGAGTAGTGTCAGCGGTGGCATGGCCGCTGATGCTACAAGTGGGCACCACACTGTTCCAGTAGGCTGGCTTCAATAGACAAAAATCTCAAGATAGAAATGTTTCTAGGGTGCCTAGTGTTTTGGTCATGATGACCAAGGATTCAGTGGGCTTTGGCGCACAGTGCTTGGTGCTGCCAAGACGAAGGCCACCGTCGATCTTACACGTGACTGCCAGCCGGCTCCGCTACGGTGCTGAGCGGTCGCGGGGGCTCTGCAGCAGGTCCGGGCTCAGCAGGCTGGCAAAGGGGTCGCTCGCAGCGCGCGCCCCGCTCCCCCCTGACCCGCTGCTCGGCTGGAGCCCTGCAGCGGCTCCACCCGCACGGCCGCCAACCGCTCCGCCAGCCGCGCCATCGAGGCGCGGGCTGCGCCCGGCGGCCTGGTCGGGCGGCCGCGCGCGCGGGTCCCGCCCGCGCGCCGCCGCGCTGGCCGGCGAAGCGGGCGCAGCGGCGGGGTCGGGGCTCGGGCCCAGCGGCGCGGCGGTCGGCAGGGATGGCCAGTGGCCCGACGCGACGGCCGCCTGCGCTATGCCGTGCGGTTGCAGGGTCCCCGGCAGCCCGCTGGCGCTTTGGCTGCCGCACGCTTCCGGGCCGCTCAAGAAAGCACCAGTGGCGCTGCCGTGCGCCCAGGCACGGCCCGCCGGCTCGCCGCCCAGC
>JAABUV010002491.1_pt1 | contig 24825 bp, 21 predicted proteins | sample 5559971 | NCBI WGS metagenome assembly JAABUV01 (sample SAMN10711881, study PRJNA513362) | rock metagenome | isolation source: Antarctica rocks | place: Antarctica: Victoria Land, Knobhead nord | collected 2015-12-19
GATGGATGAGAGACGACCGAGCGGCGTGAACCGGGTAGCGATGGCCCGGTCCGGAGACGCTGCGCACCCGGACAACGAGAGTCGAACCCGAGGATTGCCGATCACATTACGCTTGTTTCAGGACTAGATCCGGGGTCACGCCCGGGCGGGGATGCCGGATGACCGGTCAGAGGGTCCGGAGGTAGGCGACCAGGTCCTCGACCTCGTTGTACGACCAGCCGGACTGGCGGGGGTGGCGGTGGCGGAGGAAGACGTCGGGGAGGCTCGGGGCCCGGCCGTCGTGGAGGTAGGGGGCCCGGTCGCCGACCCCACGGAGCGAGGGGGGGTTGAACTTCCGGTGGCCGGACTCGTCGACCAGGCCGACGTCGAAGCTGGCGGCCTCGGTGAACTCGGGCGCGGCGTGGCAGTCGGCGCACTTCCTCGACCGGAAGGTCTCGCGGCCCCGGGCGATGGCGTCGTCGTCGGCCCCAGTGGCCGGGGGGCGGGGCGGGGGGAGCGAGCGGAGGTAGGCGGCGAGGTCGTCGACCTGCCCGGCGGTCGGGGGCCGGCCGCGCATTGAGGTCTCGATCGACTTGCGGACCTGGTCCTCCAGGCGGTCGACCGACCCGGTCCAGGTCCAGGGGCCGGTCGCGCCGACGCCCAGGAGCGAGGGGATCCGCTTGGGCGCGCCGAAGCCGCCGTCGCCCAGGGTGTCGGCGGTCAGGCCGTTGGTCTGGCCGTCGGTGTGGCAGCTCTGGCAGCTCATCCAGCCGTCGTGCGAGAGCCGGGCGTCGCGGAACAGCCGCTCGCCGCGGGCGACCGTGCCGGGCTCGGGGTGGGGGCCCAGGTCGATCGTGTTCACCCGCTTGCCGGCGGCCTCGTCGACGATCGAGACCGCGTCGTCGAAGGCGTCGGCGACGTAGACGAGCTTGCCGTCGGGGCTCGGGAGGACGGCCGAGGCGCCCCGGCCCGTCGCGACCCGCCGGAGGTGGACCGAGGTGATCGGGCCGTGGGCCAGCTCGCCGACCCCGGAGATGGCCACGGCCAGCCGGCCGTCGCGGTCGAAGGCCACCGCGCCGGGGTCGCCGGCGGCGTGGCCGGTCTCGCCCAGCTCGATCAGCCGGGAGCCCCGGAGGAGCCCGGCGTCGGTCCCGGGCGTGAGGACGGCGTCGAGATTGAGGATCCGGAGCTGGCTGTTGAGCAGGGTCCCCCAGTGGATGTCCTCGAAGCTCGACCGCGCCAGCCGGTTCAGGGTCAGGTGGGCGATCACCAGCGACCGGCCGTCGGGCGAGACGGCCAGCCCCCGGATGTTGTGGCCGGGGATCGACCGGACCGATTCAACCCGCCCCGAGCCGGGCTCGACCACCGCGATCCGCCCGCCGAAGGCGTCGGCCACGACCAGCTTCGAGCCCGCCCACAGGCCATCAGCCTCGGGGCGAACGGCAGTCCGATCAACCGGACGAGCCGGGGGTCGAGCGGCCCGTCGCCCCGATCGGGCCCCCACCCGATCACCGAGAGCCGCCGCGAGCCGGTCGAGGCCACCACGCACCCCGAGCCTCCGGACGCGACGGCCAGGGCCGCCGGCCCGGGGGCGACCCCGAGCCGGGACTCGACGGCGACCGCGCCGTCCCGGTAGCTCAGCGCGACCAGCTCGTCACCCGCGTGGTCGACGGCCAGGAGGTGGCGGCCTCCGGGGAGCGCGGCGAGGTCGACCGGCTCGCCGCCGACCTCGGCCTCGGAGGCAATCTTGCCCGCCTTGGGGTCGATCGCCGAGACGGTCCCGGCCCGCCGGTTGGCGGCGAAGATCCAGCCGCCATCGGGCGAGCCGGCCAGCGCGACGGGCTGGCGGTGCCGGCGAATCGGGGCGTCGGCGGCCAGGCAGGCGACCCCCAGGAGGGCGGCGGCGAGGCGGGCGGTCGTCTTGCTCGGGGGCATCGGCGGGATCCCTCGGGGTCGGTCGGGCCTCACGGACCGGGCGTCTTCAGGGCCGCTTCCAGGAGCGTCCGGGCGGCGGCGATCGTGTCGGCCGGGGTTCCGCCCGGGGACCTCCGCGGGACCCGGCCGATCGCGACCGGATCGGACTCGGCGGCGTAAGGGTCGAGGGGCATGACGGCCAGGCTTTCCACCTGGCCGGCGCGTCGGCGGATGTCGAGTGGCGGGGTGCCGATGGGTCGGCCGTCGCCCCGCTCCATCCGGCCGGTGGCGAGCTTGAGCGACCAGTCGCCGCCGGGGATCGGGACCGCGGTCCGGACGACCGCCGAGGCGGGGGCGACCTGGGGCCGGCCCAGGATCGTGGCCCGATGGTTGTCCTCCAGCGCGTCGCAGAGCCAGGCGACCTCGGGCGAACGCAACTTGCCGGCCAGGACGGCGATCGGCCAGTCGCGGAACAGGGCGTCAGGCTCGGCCTTGATCTCCCGATCGGAGTCGGGCCCACGGACCCGGCCGATCGTCCCGCCGTCGAGCAGGGCGTCGGCCAGCAGGACCGTCGGGTGGAAGGCGGCTTGGTTCGCCTCGCGGAGGTCGAGGACCAGCGCCCGGGCCCCCTCGGCTTCGAGCTGCGCGGCGAAGGCCCGGACCTCCTGGGGCGTGCTCCCGACGATCTCCGAGACCTTCAGGTACCCGATCGGCGCCGGCCCGGCGAGGCGGACTTCCCAGTCGCCCCCGGCCTTCCGGCTGAGCCCCTCAACCGTCTTCCGGGGGAGCCTCGCCCGCTTCATCGGGACTTCGACGGCCCCGGCCGCGTCCTTCTTCCGGAGCCGGATCATGACCTCGGTCCCCTCCGGGCCCCGGATCCGGTCGACCACATCGGCCATCGCCATCCCCTCGGTCGGGATGCCGTCGATGGCCTCGATCCGGTCCCCCGCCTTGGCCCCGGCCTGCTGGGCGGGGCCGCCTTCGAGGACTCGTTCGAAGGTCGGCCGCTTCGACTCGCCGTCGATCGACAGCGCGACCTGGATCCCGACGTAGACGTTCCCCTCCATCTGCTCGGCGACCTTCAACTGGTTGGGCGAGAGCAGCTCGGCCCCGCCCGGGACGGCCGCCAGGACGCCTTCGAGGAAGTGGTCCTCGGGCTTCGGCCCCTCATCCGTCCGGACCAGCCGCGGCCAGGTCTCGGCGAGGATCGCGGCGAGCTGCTCGGGCGTCTCGACCCCGGAGACCCGCCGGGCCAGGCCGGGCTCCGACGGGGCGTGGCCCGCCTTGTTCACGGCCTTGACCCCCGACAGGAGCATCTGCTGCCGCGCCGGCGGGTCGATGTGATGGGCCAGGACGGCGTCGGTGATCGCCCAGGCCCGGGCGGCCAGGTCGGGCGGAGGGGCCCAGGGATCGGCCGGGAGAGCCGGGCCCGCCCAGGCGAGGACAGCCAAGAAGACGAGCGAGCGACGCATGGCGGTGGTCCCCTCCGAGTGGCGATTCTCGGCCGTCATCAAGATCCGAGTCTACAACGGCCCGCCGCCGGTGTCACCAACCAGCCCGAAGGGATTCGGTTTCGGGGCCGCCCGCCGGGATCCCGGGAAGGCCGAAGCCCCGGCCGGCCCCGTCGCGATGAGGGAGCGGGCTCACCAGGCCCACCCGACCCCGGAGAGCAACCATGAGCCTAGACCCGGATCGTCCCGCCGTCCGGATCCGCCGCCGGTGGCTCGTGATCACGCTCGCCCTGGCGACTTCCACAAAGGCAGCGGCCGACGCCGAGGGCCTGGCCTTCTTCGAGTCCCGGATCCGCCCGGCCCTGGCCGAGCACTCCGACCGCTGCCACTCGGGCAGGACCCCCCGGCCCAAGGCAAGGGCGGCCTCCGGCTCGACGGCCGCGAAGGATCCCGGAAGGGGGGCCACTCGGGGCCCGCCGTCGTCCCCAGCCGCCCCGACGAGAGCCCGCTGATCGAGGCGATCGAGCGGACCGGCGACTCCGCCCCGATGCCGCCCGATGACAAGCTTCCCGCGTCGGTCGTCGCCGACTTCCGCCGGTGGATCGAGCGCGGCGCGACCGACCCCCGCGAGCCCCCCTCGGCCGCCGCCGAGACCTGGTGGTCCCTCCGGCCGATCGCCCGGCCCGATGTCCCCGGAGGCGGAGGCTGGGCCCGGACCCCGATCGACGCCTTCGTCCTGGCCAAGCTCCGCGAGAAGGGGCTGACCCCGTCGCTCGAGGCCGACCGCTTTAGCAGCGCCGAAGCTTCGCTAACGATCGCCAGAATTTCGTGAGCGAACAACCGAAGCAACTGGCCTAAGACACGACCAAAATGGTTGATGGCCAATGAGTTAGGAATTACGCAGTAGTGGACGCTTGTCATTGAATACTAGTCAAGCCGTCGAGGACTTGGGACCTTTGGGCTTTCCAGGCCGTTTCCAGAGTCACCGAATTGACCGGATCCTGCGGACAGACGAACACTACTGCGTAACTCCTATGAGTGTAGAAGTTACGCAGTTTATGGCTTATGTACAGTAGGCGTTCGGCTAGTCTTCTTGTCTCATTGACGGCAGGCTGCCTATCTTGTGCAGCAAGCAAAATGTACCTCCTGGACAAAGGCCATCAACAGCGTAACTCCTAGAGTGATGATCGATAAGCGGGGTGACATGCAATGCTGGCTCCGGGGAATTCGTCCTGGATTTCTCGCCCATCAGCCATCGTCCATCGTCCATCGTCCATCGTCCATCGTCCATCGTCCATGGGTCATAACTCGTTGCCAGGTCCAGCAGATGATTCCGGATAGCCTCTTAGTGCCATTCGGGACATCCAACTTTACAGAAAAGTTGAATGTCCCCTTTCTGCTTCTTTTTCTGATCGTGATCGTCGGTGGGCACATGACTTGCACCCCGCAGACCCCCGACGGACATCGACGGATATTGGCGTGCGATCGGGGGCGAGTATGGACGGGCCGGTTCATCGGGCGGGAGCCCCAGAAAGTCGACCGGTCGCGACGGTTCCCAACGCGGCCTGGGCGCCGGTCGCGGTCGGGGTGTTGATCGGGGCGGCCGGCCTGATCGGCCTGGTGGCCGGGCAGCCCTGGCTCTTCCCCAGCCTCGGGCCGACCGCCTTCCTCCTGGCCGAGTCGCCGGGCTCGCCCCAGTCGCGATTCTACGACACGACCATCGGCCACCTCGCCGGTCTGGCCGCGGGCCTCGCCGCCGTCTTCCTGTTCGGGCTCCAGGATTCCCCCGGGGTCCTCGCCAGCGAGACCGTCACGCTCGCTCGGATCGGGGCCGCCGCCCTCGCCGTGGCCCTGACCATGCTCGCCGGCTCGCTCCTGAAAGCCTCGCACCCGCCCGCCTCCGCCACCACGCTCCTCATGGCCCTGGGAGGCTTCCATGCCTCGATCCGGGACGCAGCCGCGATCGTCGCCGGGGTCCTGATCGTCGCCGCCCTCGGCGAAGGCTTGAAGTGGGCCCGCCGCCGCATCCCGCCGCCCCCCGGCAATCCGGGCTGAGCGGTCGCTATCGGCCGCCTCGCCGGATGCCACCCTCCCACGCCGTTCGCGAGGCTTCCTGGAGCGGGTTGGTGCCGTCGGGCAGGCGGTCGGCGGCGACCTGCCAGAAGAAGACGCCCCGGAATCCCTGCTTCTTGGCCCACTCGGTCTTGAGGGCGACCGACTCGGCGTCGTCATAGCCGATCACGAGTGAATGATCGGGCGCGATCAGCCAGGGGTTCTTGGTCTCGTCGTCCCATCGCCGGGTCCAGCCCCCACCGTCCCGAAGCTTGTGGAGATTGGCGTAATCCCCGTTCGGGATCCGTCGCTTGGGGACGCCCTTCGTGGACGCGTAGGGCTCCGGGACGCCGAAGCCCCGGCCGTAGAGCGGGATCCCCACCGCCAGGCGGTCGGCGGGCAGGCCCCGATCTCCGAGCAGGTACTTCATCGTCGCCTCGGTCGACCGCCGGCCCCCGCCCGGCTCGCGGGACGAGGCGAAGAGGGGCGAATTGTGCCCCGCGAAATCGGTCCAGTCCCCGGCATAGTCGTAGGTCATCACGTTGACCCAATCCATCGTCGCCAGGAGGAAATCCTTGCCGAGCCATCGGAGCGTCCCGGGGTTGGACGAGGCCGCCATCGTCAATTGCATCGGCCTCCCCTTTCTCGCCCCGATCGCGTCGATCTCCTTGCGGAACCGCCGCGCCAGCCGTTCGAAGCCGACGACTTCCTGGGCGGTGTCGGGATACTCCCAGTCGAGGTCGATCCCGTCATAGTCGGCCCCGTCCACGACCTCGATCACGTGCCGGACGTAGCGGTCCTCGACCTCGGGCTTGGAGGTGATCGAGGCGAATTGCTCGTCCCATCCCCAGCCTCCCAGCGACAGGAGGACCCGGACCCCCGCCCTGTGAGCCTCGCCGGTCAGCCCCGGGCTCGGGACGTCCCCGGTTTTCCGGATGACGCCCTCGCCATCGGCCACCAGGAACGCATGGCAGAGGTGGGTGTAGAGGCGGAAGTTGATCTCGCGAGGCCGCCCGAACACGTAGCCGACGAACACCTTGCCCGCAGCCTTCTCGTCCGGGCTGGCGGGCGAAGCTGCGGTCGCGAAAAGGGCGACCACGAGGATCGCCGGGAAGGTCGCCCGTCGGGACATCGTCCAATGCATCATCGGCCCTCGCCTCGGGAAGAGATCGGGATGGAAAGCATTCGCCGCCTCAACAACAAAGGCGGACGACGCCTGTCCCCAGGCCATCCATGATGGATGGACTTCGGTCGTCACGTCCAGCCAAGCCCGGTCGAGTTCCCGGGGTGCCTGATACAGAACCCAGACCTGGATGATACCAAGCTAAGCCGAAACCCCAATGATTACTGAGTTTGCGTTACCAATCAACGAATTTATTGGGGGCGATTCCGTGATGTCGAAATTGGTGGATTTCTCAATCTGTCAGGAAATCGGCGTTGTTGACCGAATGGCTGGAAAATCAACCTCAAAACCGCGAAATTTGACCTTTCCACAAGTCGATGGGTTCAACAAATTCCGCTAAACTTAGTCCGATTCTTCGATGTCCCCGTTTCGTCTTTCCGCGGAGGATCTCCGAGGGGGCGGCCGGATCCGGAGACCGCCGAGCGTCGGGGCACCCGGGTGGGGGACGAATGGGAAATTCCAGGTCGCCGGGGCGGAAAGGCGGCTTAGGGTCGGGCTGGGAAAGCGATAGTGATTCGGGGGCGACACGCTCGGGGCGATGGGGGCTCGCGGGCGGTTGGGTTCGTCTTGTCCAGACTCCGAGGGGACGGCATGGGTCCGGCAGGGGTCATGGGTTCGTCCGGTCCGGGGTTGGGAGCGGTCCAGGCTCCGGGGGGCTGGATCGAGCCTGGGTTCGTTCCGCCGGGGGGCTCGGCGGATCTGGGTTCGTTTTTCCGGGGGGCGTCTCGGGCTTGGGTTCGTTCCGTAGGCGGAGGGCGATCCTCATTAATGGTTTGCTGGGAAGGAATTGCGGTGAGACTGGGTTCGTCTCGCCGGGGCGATCGGGGTCCTGGATGCGTCGAAGTCTCGCTCTGCTCGACCTTCCTCCGCAGGAGGGACCGGAGTCGGGCCTGGGTTCGTTCGGCCCGGCGTTGGGGGTCGGACTCAAGTTCGTTCCGCGTGGGCTGAGGGGATCGGCTTGGGTTCGTTCGGCCGGGTGGGGTCCCGTCATCACGAAGCGGAACGCTCGCCACGGGGGTTCGGGTCGGGTATACCGGAGGAATGCCCCGCCCCGGCGCAGTCCCGACCGTCGCCGATCGAACCCATCCCGGGAGCCAAGCCTCGCATGAAGGGTCCCTTCGCCATCGTCCTGGCCGTCGCTTCGGGGATCGTGGGCGCCTCGTGGGTCGGGGCCCAGGATCCCGATCGCCAGGCGGAGGCCCCGAAACTCAGCCTATTTCCCGTGGGCTACCTGGATCACGATGCCCTTTCAGATTCCCTGAAACGCCTGACTCGTGACTACCCTGAAGCGGTCCGGCTGGCGAGCCTGGCGAAGTCACGGGAGGGGCGGGAGGTCTGGGTTGTCTCGGTCGGCCGGGAGGTGAAGGGAACGGGGGCCCGACCGTCGGTCCTGGTCGTGGCCAACCTGGAGGCCGACCACGCGGTCGGGACGCAGGTGGCCCTCGGGCTGATCGAGCGGCTGGCGGGCGACCGGGATCCGGCCGTGGCCCGGCTCCTGGAGGGGCGGACGGTCCACGTCGTCCCCCGGCTCAACCCCGACGGGGCCGAGCGGCTGCTCAAGAAGTCGCCTCGGATGGACCTCCGGGGGAACCTCGCGGCGATCGACCGCGACCGCGATGGGAAGGCCGGCGAGGATGGCCCCAACGATCTCGACGGCGACGGCCTGGCCCTCGCCATGAGGGCCAGGGACGCCCGGGCCTCGCTCGTCCCCGATGCCAAGGACCCCCGGATCCTCCGGAAGGCCGACCCGGCCAAGGGGGAGCGGGCGGTCTTTTCCGAGTCGACCGAGGGTATCGACGACGACGCCGACGGCGCGATCGACGAGGACCCGCCCGGCGGCGTCAACCTGAACCGGAACTGGCCGGCCGACTGGCAGCCCGACCACGTCCAGGCCGGCGCGGGGGATTTCCCGCTCTCCTGGCCCGAGACCCGGGCCGTCGCCGCCTTCCTGCTCGATCACCCCAACGTCGCGGGCGTCCAGGCGTTCCACAACGCCGCCGGGATGATCCTCCGGGGGCCCGGCCACCCCTCGCGACAGGCCGCCTACCCCCGGGGCGACGACCGGGTCGCCGAGGAGATCGGCGCGACCGGGGCCCGGATGATCCCGTTCTATCGAAACCTCGTCATCCATAAAGACCTCTACTCCGTCCACGGCGGATTCATCGGTTGGACCTACGAACATCTCGGCATCTTCTCGTTCACCAATGAGCTATGGAACGCCGATCAGATGCTCGGGACCCCCGCGCCAGCGGGCTCGACCGGCCCGACGATCGCCCGGGCCGCGGGGCTGGATCGGGAGGAAGCCCAGCTCTTCGCCAATGACAAGCTCCTGTTCGGGGCGACCTTCCGCGAGTGGAAGCCGGCGAAACACCCGACCTATGGCGACATCGAGATCGGTGGATTCGTCAAGCAATCCCAGCGCGTCCCGCCGACGTTCATGATCGAGGAGCTTTGCCACCGGAACGCCGCGTTCGTGCTCTACCACGCCGACCAGATGCCCCGGCTGGAGTTCGGCGAGGTCGAGGTCAAGCCGCTCGGGGGCGAGGTCTTCGCCGTCACCGCGACGGTCCGGAACACCCGGTCGATCCCCAGCGTCGCCCAGCAGGCCGCCGCCCACAATATCGGCTTGCCCGACGTCCTGGGCCTCGAAGGGGCCGGCCTGGCCGTCCTCGGCGGCGGGCGGCTGGTCGACCCGTACACCGGCGAGGTCGAGGCCTCCGAGCGCGACCCGGCCCACCTGAGGCTCATCGGCGGCGTGCCCGGCCACGGATCCATCCGGGTCCGCTGGTACGTCAAGGGCTCCGGCGAGGCCACGCTCAAGCATGCGTCGCAAAAAGGCGGGACGATCACCAAGTCGGTCCCGGTCCACTGAACCCCGAGACTTCGGCACGACCCTTGCCCGTCTGTCCCGGGAGATCCACCGCCGATCCCGGAGAACCCGAGGCCGCCATGAACCAGAAAATCCACCGACGTGAAGATGTGAACCCCGAACGCGGCGAGCACGAATACGGCGACGTCGAGTTCGCCGACCCCGTCAACAAGAAGTACCCGATCGACACCGCCGAACACGTCCGGGCCGCCTGGAATTACATCCACCACGCCGCCAACGCGGCCAGGTACGCCGAGGGCGAGGTTGAGGCCATCAAGGCTCGGATCCGGCGGGCCGCCGGGAAGCACGGCGTCGAGATCCATGCCGACTGATCTCTCCGGGGAGCCCGCCATGGCCGACGACCCCTCTCCGCCCTTCATCGCCCGGGGGGCGGTCGTCCTGGGTGAGGTCCGCCTCGGCCCCGACTCCGGGGTCTGGTACAACGCGGTGATCCGAGCCGACGCCGAGCGGGTCGAGGTCGGCGAGGGATCGAACATTCAAGACCTCTCGATGCTTCACGCCGACCCCGGCTTCCCCTGCGTGGTCGGCCCCCGGGTGACCGTCGGCCACCGGGCGATCCTCCACGGCTGCACCGTCGAGGGGGATTGCCTGATCGGGATGGGGGCGGTCCTGCTCAACGGCGTCCGGGTCGGCCGGGGCTCGGTCGTCGGGGCCGGCGCGGTCCTGCCCGAGGGGCTGCAAGTCCCGCCCGGCTCGGTCGTGATGGGCGTGCCCGGGCGGGTCGTCCGCGAGGTCGACGACGCCATCCGGGCCCGGATCGACCGCTCCTGGAGGCACTACGTCGAGCAGGCCCGGCGGCACCGCGCGGGGGAGTTCCCGATCCGGCCCGGGTCGACCTGAACCGCCCCTCGGACCACCCGTCAGTTCGACACGGACCGACCGGCCGCCCAGTCGACGGCGTTCCGGAGGAGCCGGTTGAAGGCGGCCTCGCCGAAGTCGTCGGCCTGGCCGAGCGAGGTGGTGAAGACCCGGTTTCCCGTGGATGGGGCGTTCACCCAGGCCACGGGCTCGGGAGCCTGGCCGGGGATCGACCCGACCAAGAGCGGCGTGGCCGACTTCGCCAGCGGGCTGACCTTGTAGAGCGAGCCGTGGCCGGAGAGCCCGGCGATCTCGACCCCTTCGAGGGCAGGGTGCGCCGCCGCCCCCGGCGCCAGGGCCACGGCAACCGCCGGGGCCGGTCCGTGGTGGTTGGTGTAGTGGCCGCCGAGGACCTCGGCATCGAACCCGCCCCAGACTCCGCGGCCCGGCGGGACCGGGGCCCCGGCCCTCGGGGCGAAGGCGTGGCTCGCGGTCCGGATCCCGACCACCGGCTTGCCCGCGGCCACGAACTTCCGGAGGGCGTCGACCTGCCCCTCCGGCAGGACCCGACGCCGGGCGCTGACGACCAGCAAGTCGGCGTCGGCCAGCTCGCCCACGCCCGGGAGGTCGTCGCGGGCCCCCTCCGGCGCCACGACGTAGCTCACCCGGTAATCCTTGATCAGATGTTCGGATGCAAATTTCGGGAGGGTGGCCTCGGTCCGATACTCGTCGTCGGCGATCACCATGGCCACCGTCGGCCGGGTGTCGCCCTGGAAGTGGAACGGCTTGCCGCCCAGGATCTGGTCACTGGTGATTGTCGGGGCGACGTACTTCTCGACGTGCTCGACCATCAGGTCGGTCCCGGCGAAGTGGCCGACGAAGGGGGACCGCTTGGGGTTGTACATGGTGTCGGTCAGGTCCCGCATCAGCGCGACGGTCTTGCCGTTCCTGGCCAACTGGCGGAGCCCGAACGGGCGGCCGAGGACGCACATGTTCAGATGCACGCCCATAAGGATCACGTTCTTGATCCCGCGATCTTCGAGGATGCTCCAGACCTCCGCGCCGTCGTCGCTGATGTAATCGGCGTCGGCGATGGTCAGCACGTCGATCTGCGATTTCCACGGGGCCCGGGGGTTCCGGCCCTTCGCGGCCAGCTCCTCGGCCCATTTCTTGTGCTCGACCGGGTCGTCGTCCTCGCCGCCGTCGGCCTGGTCGATCGGATAAGTCCCCTTCTCCTCCGAGGGGATCACCTTGCACCACGAGGCGATGTCGCGAGGCAGGCTTTGGGATCGGGGCGTGGCGGTGGCGTGCTTCCGGGCGGGGTGGGCCTGGTAGGCTCCGGTGCAGGAACTCGGGGCGTGGATGATGGTCACGCCCTGGTCACGGGACGCCTGCAAGACCCGCTCCATGACCGGGGCCATCTCCTTCTCCCGCCTCACGGCATTGAGGCAGTGGTGGAGGTCCCACATGTCGCAGACGATGATCGCCGTTTCCTGGGCGGACCACGCGGCGGGCGTCTCGATCAGGCGGAACCGGCCGTCGGCCTCGACCCGCGAGCGGAGGCGGAGGGCGAGCTTGCCCCCCTCCTCGAAGGCCCGGGCCGCGAGCGCGGGGACCAGGACGGCCGCCATCGCGACCGCCGCGACGGCCAGGGACCGGGGACCACTTCGGGAAAGTCGGCGTTGATGCATCGGGTTCCTCGCTTCCGGGGATGGGGCAAGAGGTCGTCGATCGAGTCATCGCGGCGTCGGCGGCGGGCGTCAACCGGGCCTTCGAGACCGCCGCGTGTTGAAGATGCTCCAGCGCTCCTCGGTGATCCGGGCCAGCCGGAACGAGAGGGATACGGTCCGGTCGGCGACCCAGGCGCAGGCGATAAGAGGGATGAACCCCAGTACCATCCAATCGCCGTTCCGGTAGAGCCCATCCGGCCCTCGGACGGCGGAAAAGAGTTACTCCATGGCCATGGTCGCCGGGACCATTAGGACGAGCCAGAGGCATAGGACCGAAAGGTAGAAAGCCAATCTGAAAAACGCTCGCTTCATGCTCAACACCTCCGGCCGGCGGGGTGCTGGCCGCCAGATCGACCGCCCCGGGCCCCTCGCGGGGGCCGATGCGTTGGTGATCCCCTGGTGCCCATGCCCCGGCTCCCACCGGGCGATGGACACGGCCGCCGGAGAACCGATAATACAGGCCCGAGGCGATGCGATCCATTGATGAGTCAGGAACCAGGAGCGACCATGCCCAGATTCGCCAGGTGGATGCTTCCGGTCGGCCTGATCCTCGCGCTGGCCCCGGCCGGCTCTCGGGGCCAGGAGGCCAAATCGCTGTTCGCCCGCGAGAACCTGATCGCCTGGTGCATCGTCCCCTTCGACTCGAAGCATCGGGGGCCCGAGGAGCGGGCGGCGATGCTGGAGAAGCTGGGCTTCCGCCACTTCGCTTACGACTGGCGGGCCGAGCACGTCCCGACCTTCGACGCCGAGGTGGAAGCCTTGAAGCGGCACGGCGTCGGGCTGGATGCCTTCTGGCTGGCGCCGGGGGAGCTGAACGACACCTCGCGCGGGATCCTTGAGGTTCTGAAGCGGCACGGGGTCAAGTCTCAGCTCTGGGTCTTCCTGGGGGTGGGCGAGGGGCCCGCCCCGGGGGCCGAGCAGCAGCGGCGGGTGGATGCCGCGGCGGCCAAGCTCGGGCCGCTGGCGGTGGAGGCGGCCAAGGCCGGTTGCTCGCTCGCGCTCTACAACCACGGCGGATGGTTCGGCGAGCCGGAGAATCAGGTCGCCATCATCGAGGCGCTTAAGAAGCAGAATATCAGCAATGTCGGGATCGTCTACAACCTGCACCACGGCCACCCGCACCTCGACCGCCTCCCCGGGCTCCTGGCCCTGATGATGCCTTATCTGAAGGCCGTGAACCTCAACGGGATGGACCCGGGGGCCGACCCGGGGGCCCGGAAGATCCTCCCGCTGGGGCAGGGCTCGCTCGACCTGGGGCTGCTCCGGACGATCCGCGACTCCGGCTATCGCGGGCCGATCGGGATCCTCGGGCACACCCAGGACGACGCCGAGGATCGGCTCAAGGACAACCTCGACGGCCTCGACTGGCTGGTCCCGCAGCTCGACGGCAAGCCCGCCGGCCCGAGGCCGAAGCCCCGGACGCCCGTCGCGCCCCTGCTCGCCCCCAGGGCCGAGGCCGCGCCCGGCGACCCCTCGGCCATTGCCGCCCTCCTGGCCGACGCCCGGGGGCAGGGAGACCCCCGGCGCGGGGCCGAGGTCTTCGCCTCGGCGAAGTTCGGCTGCCTGACCTGCCACAAGGTCGCCGGCAGGGGGGGCGAGATCGGCCCCGATTTAACCGCCGCCGGCCTCTGCATCAAGCCCGAGGAGCTGGTCGAGTCGGTCCTCTGGCCCCGGCTCCGGGTCAAGCAGGGGTACGACGCCGTGGCCGTGGCGACCCACGACGGCAAGGTCCACCAGGGCTACAAGCAGGCCGAGACCGAGAAGGACTTGATCCTCCGCGACCCCGCCTCGGGCGAGTCCGCCCGGCTGGCTCGCGATCAGATCGAGGCGGTTCAACCCGTCGGGACCCTGATGCCCGAGGGCCTGACCGCCGCGATGTCCCCGACCGAGCGCCGGGACCTCGTCCGGTTCCTGATCGAGCTGGGCCGGCCCGGCTCGATGAGCCCCGACGCCCTCCTCCGGACGGCCCACGCCCCGGCCTCGTTCCCGTACGACCGAGGCCCGATCGACCCGTCCCGGACGCCCGGCTGGCAGCTCCCGGTCAACCGCGACCGGCTCTACGACTTCTACGCCAAGGAGGCCGAGTTCTTCGGCCATCGGCCCGAGGTCCCGCCCCTGCTCCCCCCCTTCCCCGGCCTCGACGGCGGGATCAAGGGCCATTGGGGGAACCAGAACGAGGCCACCTGGGCTGACGGCCGGTGGAACGCGACCGACCTGGGGACGCTCCTCTCGGGCGTCTTCCGGGGGGCCGGCGTCACCGTCGCCAAGGGGGTCTGCGTTCGGCTCGGCGAGAAGGGGGAGATGGCCGCCTGCTTCAACCCCGAGACCCTGACGTATGATGCCCTCTGGACCGGGGGCTTGGTCAGGTTCGCCCCCACGCGGCACGGCTTCCTCGATGGCCTGACCCTCGTCGGGACCCCCCTGCCCCGCCCCCCCGGCCAGAAGCCCGATGGCACGTTCACCTATCGGGGCTTCTACCGGCACGGCAAGCGGGTGGTCTTCGCCTATGCGATCGGAGGCGTGGAGATGCTCGACGCCCCGTGGTCCGAGGATGGCCAGTTCACCCGGGTCGTCGCCCCCGCGAAGGACCATCCCCTCGCCTGGATGACCGACGGCGGGCCCTCGCAGTGGCCCCACGTGATCGAGACGAAGGGGACCATCGGCGCGGCCGGCCCTTATGCGATCGACACCATCGAGCCCCCCTTCCAGAACCCCTGGAAGGCCCTCCTGTTCTTCGGCGACCACGACTTCCTGCCCGACGGCTCGGCGATGCTCTGCACCATGCAGGGGGACGTCTGGCACGTCACCGGGCTTGACGACAAGTTGGATCATGTGAAGTGGCGTCGATTCGCCTCGGGCCTGCACCAGGCGCTGGGACTGGTGGTGGTCGATGGGATGGCCGTCGTCCTCGGCCGAGACCAGATCACCCGGCTCCACGACCTTGACGGTAACGGCGAGGCCGACTTCCACGAGGTCGTCAGCAACGCCTACTTCACATCCACGGCCGGCCACGACTTCACCTGCGGCCTCCAGCGCGACGCCCAGGGCCGGTTCTACACCGCCTCCGGCCCCCAGGGAGTGATCCGGATCTCGGCCGACGGCCGGGCCGTCGAGACCCTGGCCACCGGCTTCCGGAACCCCGACGGGATCGGCCTCGGCCCCGACGGGACCGTCACCGTCCCCAGCTCCGAGGGCGAGTGGGTCCCCACCTCGATGGTCGCCGAGATCCAGCCTGGCGGCCACTACGGCTACCCCGGCCCGAAGGGGAACCGGCCGCCGGATTTGCCCCTGGTCTACCTCCCCCGGGGGATGGACAACTCCAGCGGCGGCCAGGTCTTCGCCGCGAGCGACCGCTTCGGCCCGCTGGGCGGCCACTGGATCCACACCTCGTTCGGCGCCGGCTCGATCTTCCTCCTGCTCCGCGACGCCGTTGACGGCCGGCCGCAGGGGGCGGCCGTCCCCCTTCCCGGCGAGTTCCTCTCGGGCGTCCACCGAGGCCGGATGAACCCCAGGGACGGCCAGCTCTACGTCTCCGGGATGTCCGGCTGGGGCTCCTACACCCCGCTCGACGGCTGCTTCCAGCGGGTCCGCTACACCGGCGAGCCCGCCCAACTGCCGGTCGCCTACCACGCCCACGAGAACGGCGTCCTGGTCACGTTCTCGGGCCCCCTCGACCCGGCCCTCGCCGAGAAGCCCGGGGCCCACTTCGCCCAGTCCTGGAACTACCGCTACGGCCCGAGCTACGGCTCGCGGGAGCTCTCCCCGAGCCACCCCGGCGTCCCCGGCCACGACCCCTTGCCGATCCGGTCGGCGCACGCCCTGGCCGACGGCCGGACCCTGTTCCTGGAACTGCCCGACCTGCAACCCGTCAACACGCTCCACCTTCACCTCCGCCCCGACGGCGGGAGGCCCCTGGACCTCTTCGCCACCGTCCACCGCCTGGCCGCCCCCTTCACCGGCTTCCCCGGTTACGTTCCGAGACCCAAGACGATCGCCGCCCACCCGATCCTCGCCGACATGGTCGCCCTCACGATCAAGCCCAAGCCCAACCCCTGGGCCGCCCCGATCCCCGACGCCCGGTCGATCCGGATCGAGGCTGGCAAGAACCTGTCCTTCCTCCCCCGGTCGATCGTCGCCAAGCCCGGCGAGCCGATCAAGCTGACCTTCGCCAACCCCGATGTCATCCCCCACAACTGGGCCCTGATCCGCCCGGGGACGCTCGCGAAGGTCGGCGACCTCGCCAACAAGATCATCGCCGAGTCCGACGCCGCCGCCCGAAGCTACATTCCCCGGACCGACGACGTCCTGGCCCACACCGACGTCGCCGACCCCCAGGCCCAGTCCGTCATCTACTTCCGGGCCCCCCAGCAGCCCGGCCGCTACCCTTATTTATGTACATTTCCGGGACATTGGATGGTGATGAACGGGGAGATGGTCGTCGAATGATGCCGCGCTCATATCTCGCCCTTGGCCATTCGCGCCAACACGTCAGCAATCATGGCGAGTTGCCGGCCCGGCACGACGCCCAGTTGACGCAGGATCCGCCGATCTTCTACCTCGTCGATCCACGGGCAGATCGCCGCGTTCCGCTTGTTCAAGCCCGTCACCGGGTGGTGGGGGCGTTGCCAGGGCAGCAGGACATATCCAGGGGCAGCGGGTCGGGGACGATGGTCGAGATCGCAACGACGAGTTGAGTTCCATCGGGGGCCGGCGACTTGGGGTCGGTTACCACCACGCAGGGACGATCCTTTGGGTTCCGCCCCTGGGGATCAAGCAAATCAGCCACGAGGACAATTTCGCCATACCGGTCCAGATGGAACGCCGCGGCGTCCGGCATCAGTAAGGCATCTCCTCGTCACCACCAAACGTGCCTGCTGGCGGAGCAAACTTGCCGATCAATGCCCGCAATTCGATGTTGCTGGGCGAGATTTTCTCTGCCTCCCGACGCCAGGACAACTCCGCTTCAGCATCGGGTAGTTGGTTGATGCCCACCTCAATATCTTTCACCGATATAGCTGCGATTATCGAGGAGGGGACGGAGATCGCCACCGGCCCGGAGCCGCGACTTAGCGTCGGCCTTTCGGGAATCACGATCGGTTCAAGTTCTCTCGCCGACTTCCCCGCCAAGGCGATGTACGCCAGCTCTCGTTGATTCGTATTTCGGAGCGATAGGCCCAATGAACGCAAGATCCCGTGAAGCGCCTCTCGATTCTCCAATCCGACATCGGCGAAGGATACCCTTAATTTCAAAGGCATTCCGGCATTTGCGGAAAGGTCCAGAAGCATACGGGCGATTCGAGACCCGTAACCTTTACGCCGAAAAGAAGGGCGGACAAAAAAATCGTCAATATCGAGAAATCCCTCACGCGTCGTCGCGAAGGCCCATCCCATCCGTTCATCACTCACAAAGTCATATATTTCGCGGCAATGGATTTGTGATGATGGCCGCAGGGGATCTTCGACGCCCCACATCAATTCCAACGGATCGAGCGACTCACGCCGTGGGAATGTCCTGAATAGGGCTTCATTCGCGATCTGTCTTGAATCGAAACCCAGGTCCATCATCCAAGTTTCGTGAGACCACTTTTCGTAATAGTTATATGAGATGAAGCCAATCCCACCGACACCCCATTCCTTACCCCAAGAATTGGCAAATTGCAGTTTCTGCTGGTCGTCGGAATACCCAAGCAGCACCACGGAGTGAACACCGACGATCTCGGATTTCGAGCCGATTTCCGGGATCTCACCTCGTTCGGCGTCGAACCAGGCCCGAGTCGCCGGCAGAGAAACAGTAACCCCTTTCCTCGCAAACAAGGCACGCTTACATTCGTCAAGGTTACACAATCTTTGATAATATTGAATGCGAAGCGCCTTGGCCTTTTCGTCCAAACCCTCCGGTTCCCCAAGATGCTGGGACTGGTCGGGCGAGTAGGGCCAATCGTCTACGGTCACCAATCCCCAACCATACATCACCCGTTTGGCCGTGATGGGCCAACCCCCGTTATGCTTGTCGCCGGGGGCGGTCCCATCGAGCAGAGACGCACGAGCAAGGATATAATTTGGGTTCAACGCGGCAAGTCGATTTTGCAAAGGCGCATTGCCAGACGACCTCTCGTTCTGGAAGCCGTTTGGGGGCCGATTCTGCCGTTTCGAGGGTTTTCTTCTCGCCATACTTTCTAGCCTATGCCGCCTAGCTCAGTTCCGCAAGCTCGACAGCGGCGCGGGGATCCTCCCGCCGTGGCGGACGAAGGCGGTGGAGCCCCCGGCGGCGTGGATCGGCAGGATGATCATCTCGCCGAAGAGGCCGCCGAAGACGGCGCGGTCGCCGGCCACCTTGCCGGGGACGGGGATCACCCTCACGGCGGTGGTCTTGTGGTTGATGACGCCGATGGCCACCTCGTCGGCGATCAGGGCGGCGAGGGTCTCGGCGTCGGTGTCGCCGGGGACGGCGATCATGTCCAGGCCCACCGAGCAGACCGCCGTCATCGCCTCCAGCTTGGAGAGGGTCAGGTCGCCGGACTCGACGGCGGCGGCCAGGGCCGAATCCTCGCTGACCGCCACGAAGGCGCCGGAGAGCCCGCCGACGGAGGAGCTGGCGAACGAGCCGCCCTTCTTCACGGCGTCGTTGAGCAGGGCCAGGGCGGCGGTCGTCCCGGGGGCCCCCAGCCTCGCCACGCCCATGGCCTGGAGGATCTCGCCGACGCTGTCGCCGACCTGCGGGGTGGGGGCGAGCGAGAGGTCGACGATCCCGAAGGCCACGCCGAGCCGCGAGGCGACCTCGCGTCCGATCAGCTCGCCGACCCGGGTGACGCGGAAGGCGGTGCTCTTGATGACCTCGGCGATCTCGCCCAGGGTGGGGTTGGTGGGCGAGTGGGCCACCAGATCCTCCACGGCGGCCTTGACCACGCCGGGGCCGCTGACCCCGATGTTGATCACGCAGTCGGGCTCGCCGGCCCCGTGGAAGGCGCCGGCCATGAACGGGTTGTCGGCCGGGGCGTTGGCGAAGATCACCAGCTTGGCGCAACCGAAGCCGTCGTGGTCGCGGGTCCGCTCGGCGGTGTCCTTCAGGACGTGCCCCAGCGCGGCGATCGCGTCCATGTTGATCCCGGCGGCGGTCGTCCCCACGTTGACCGAGCCGCAGACCCGCCTGGTGGTCGACAGGACCACGGGGAGGACCTCGATCAGCCGGCGGTCCCCCTCGGTCCAGCCCTTCTGGACCAGCGCCGTGAAGCCGCCGACGAGGTCGACCTCGACCTCGGCCGCCACGGCGTCGAGCGTCGAGGCCACCGCCAGGTAGCCCTCGGCGGTGTGGGCGGCGGCGACCGAGGCGATCGGGCTGACCGCGATCCGCCGGTTGACGATCGGGATCCCGTACCGGCCCTCGACCTCGCGGCAGACCGCCCGGAGGCGCCCGGCGTACTTCACCAGCCGCTCGCGGATCCGGGTGCAGAGCACCTTCAGGTCGGGCGAGGCGCAGCTCTGGAGGTCGACCCCCATCGTGACGGTCCGGACGTCGAGCTTGTGCTGGCGGACCATGCCCAGCGTGGACAGGACGTCCTCGGTGCGGTGCAAATTCGCCTCCCTACATCTCGGGACTCGGGACTCAAGTCTCAGAGGCTATCCGGGATCGGAAATGGTTGATGGTCAATGGGTTATGATCGACAAGCGGGACGGCATACGATGCCGATGCCGATGCCGATGCCGATGCCGGGGAAATCTCCGGGGAATTCTCACCCATCAACCATCGTCCATTGGCCATCACTCATTGCCAGGTCAAGGAAATGTTTCCGGACAGCCTCTCAACCGATACCAAATTCGGCTTGATCGCCGATCGGGTGGGCATGACCTCCTCCCCTCCGTCGGGGCCGGTCAAGGCTTCGGGGCCTGGTCCGCCGGCCTCCGGGACAGGAGGTAGGCCATCAGGTGAGCGAAGTCGGCCTCCTCGATCTGCTCGGCCAGGTTGGCGGGCATCGGGGAGAGCTGCGAGAGCTTGCGGTCCTCGACGGCCGAGGCGGGGACGCGAACCTCCTTGCCCTGGGCGTCGGCCAGGACGAGGATCTCGCCGTCCTGCCGGAGCAGGAGGCCGGCGGCGACCCGGCCGTCGGTCAGGGCCAGGGTCGTGACCCGGAACGCCTGGTCGACGTTCCGGTTCGGGTCCAGGGTGTCTTCCAGGAGCCGATCCAACCCCCGGAGCCCGACCCCGTCGAGTTGCGGGCCGACCCGGGCCCCCTTCCCCTCGATCTGGTGGCAGGCGGCGCAATTCTTCTCGAAGATCGAGGCCCCCTTCGCGGCGTCGCCGCCCCCGGCGAGCCAGGTGGCCCGGCGCCTCTCGATCAGGTCCTGGACGCGGCGGTCGGCCGGGGGAAGGTCTTTCAGGAGCGATTCGAGCCGGGCCTTGAGGTCGGGGACCCCGCTGGCCTCCAGCCGGACCGCCACGCCCCGCTCCCCGAGCGGCCGGGCCGAAGCCTTGCCGGCGGCCACCGCTCCCAACAGGGCCTCGGCCCCCGGGCGGTTCACGGCCAGGCCGGTGGCGATGGCGGTCTGGAGCCGGGCGGGGGCCGTGGCCAGGGCCTCGACCAGGCTCGACCGCGCCTCGGGCTTGCCGGACCCGGCCAGGAGGCTCGCGGCCTGCTCGCGGATCTCGACCGGCTCGGCGGCGTCGCGGAGGATCCTGCCGAGGGTGGGGATCGCGCCCGGGGGGTCGATCGCCGCCAGGGCCGCCAGCGCCGAGGCCCGCCGAGGGGCCGGCATCCCCCGGGCGTCGCCGATCGCCGCCAGGGTCTCCTTGGCACCTTCGAGCTTCATCGAGCCGGCCAGGTCGATCCCGGCCTGGATCTCGTTCGCCTTCGCCGAGGCGAGGAGCGTCCGCGCGACCTCGGCGGCCAGGGACCGGGCATCGGCCCCGAGCGACCCGCCCCGCTCCTGGGTCCCCTGCTGGATCGCCTTCAGGAGGGCGACCCGGGCGGGCGCGTCCAGCCCCTCCGACCGGACGAAGGCGACCAGCCCGGCCTCGGCCTCGGGCCCGCCGAACCGGGCGACGTGACGGGCATAGCGGGCCCTCGTCGCCAGGGGTTCGGGATGCCGGGCCAGGTAGCCCAGCAGGAACCGGGCCGACTCGACCGAGGGGACGCCGGGGGCGACGTCGGCCAGGGCCTTCTCGTCCCCGGGGGTCAGTCCGATCTCTTTGAACCGATCCCAGGCCGAGAACGACTCCGAGAACTGGTCGCGAAGGGCGATCCGGGCGACGTGTCGGAGGTGGGCGTCGGCCGGGTCGACGGCCCGGAGGAGGTCCAGGAGAGGACGGAGGTGGTCCTCCGAGGGGTGCCGGCCCAGGGCCTCGGCCGAAGCCCGGCGGGCCTCCGGGCTCGCGTCCTTGAGCCCGGCCAGAGCCAGCTCCCTGGCCCGGCCTTCGAGCCCCGGTCGATCGGCCAGGATCCGGAGGGCGTGGACCCGGACCGCCTCGTCGGGGTCGGACGCGGCCGGGGCCAGGACCGACTCATCCAGGGCCCCGAGCCGGTGGAGGGCCCAGAGCCCGTGGACCTTCCGCCAGGGCGAGCCGCCCGCCGCGACCGCCGCCTTGACCGGCCCGACCGCCTCGGCCCCGCGCCCGACGAGCTGGTTGGTCGCCACGGTCCGGACGGCCAGGTTGGGGTGGCCGAGGTCCTCGACCAGCTCGGCGACGCTCGCGGCCGACTCGTCGGGACGGGGGGACTTCGGGGGCGGGGCCTTGCCGTCCTTGCCCCGGTACGTGATCCGCCAGATCCGGCCCCGCTCGCGGTCGCGGCCGGGGTGGTCGAGCGGGACCTCGTAATGGCCGATGATCCGGTTGTAGAAGTCGGCCACGTAGAGGGCGCCGTCGGGGCCGAGCTCGATATCGACGGGGCGGAACCACGGGTCGTCGCTGACGACGAAGTCGGGCTGGGCGATCGCCTTGGGCGACGAGCCGTGCCACTCCAGCGTGTCCCGGTTGATCCGGCTGGTCACGACGTTGCCGATGAAGATGTTGTCGCGGAACTCGGCCGGGAAGTGGTCGGCCGCGTAGCAGGCGATCCCGCCGATCCCGGTCGAGCCGTGGTCGTGACCGATCATCTCGGGGCCGAAGCCGAGGCCGTCGTCGGGCCTGCCGAAGCTCGGGTAGTACGCCCCTCGGAGGAGCTGATAGATCGGCCGGCTGTGGCAGTCGCACGAGTACAGATTGCCCATCGGGTCGAACGCCAGGCCGAACGGGTTGACCTGACCGTGCGAGTAGAACTCAGCGTGCGAGCCGTCGGGCCTCATCCGGTAGACGTTGCCGGACTGCATGACGATCGGCTTCTTGTCCGAGCCCTCCACCTTGGACTGGTTCGAGAAGCCATGGCAGGCGTAGATCCAGCCGTCGAAGCCCCAGGAGAAGGCGTTGGTCATCCCGTGGGTGTCCTTGAACCCGTACTTCTGGTAGGCGACCTCGTCCCGGTCGGCCTTGCCGTCGCCGTCGGAGTCGACGAAGCGGCGGATGTTGGGGATGTCGTGAACCAGGGCCGCATCCCCCCGGCCGATCGGGAGGACCCCGATCGGGATGTTCAGGCCGTCGGCGAAGGTCTGGACGGACCGGGCCCGGCCGTCGTCGGCGAAGTCGCCCAGGACGACCACCCGGTCGCGGGGTCGCCGGCCTCCGGTCACGGGATAGGGGTATTCGACGGTCGAGGTGACCCAGAGCCGCCCCCGGTCGTCGAAGGCGAGGTTCATCGGCTTGTTGATCTCGGGCTCCGAGGCGACCAGCTCGATGGCGAACCCCTCGGGCAGGTGAAACCCGGCGCGTTCGTCCTGGGGCGACCTCGGGCCGGTCTCGGCGACCAGCTTCGGCGGGGCCGGCTGCTGGGCGGTCGCGGCCGGGACGGCGAGGGCGATCGGGAGGAGGGCGAGAACGAGGGCCAGGGCGCGGCGAGGGGCCGGTCGCATCGGGGGCTCCGGGGCGAGGGGTCGGGCGAAGGTCCCATGATCGGGCGGCGGCCCCCCGAACGCAAGGCCGACACCCGCCGGGGCCCCGGGGAGATTGAACCGCCAGGACGCCAAGGACGCTGAGTTCAGAGAGAGATAAAGAGAGAAGAAGAGAGATTGAGAAGGATGATTTTAATTCCACATATGAATTCGTTCTTTTTATACGATTCTCTGTATTTATCTCTCTCTGAACTCAGCGTCCTTGGCGTCCTGGCGGTTCAATTCTTCGGGTTTTTTCAGTGGGGGACCACCACCGCCCCCTCGGGGTTGGGCGGGGGCCCGACGCGGACGGGGGTGGGCTCGCTGGTGGCGGTGAAGATGTTCTCGTGCTGGACGAACGCCTCCAACCCCAGCTCGCGGCCGAACCGTTCGAGGTCGGCGCGGACCACGCCCGGGGACAGGTCGTGGGGCAGGTACGCCTCCATGACCATCGAGAACCGGGGGCCATCGACCCGGGCGTGGAGGTCGACGATGTTCACGCCCAGCCGGCTCAGGCAGCCCGAGATCCCGTGGATGTTCCCAGGATGGTCGGCCCCCAGGACGGTCAGGATGAACCGCTCGCCGTTGGGGACCGGCGGCTCGACGTCGACCTCGGTCGCCTCGCGGACCGCGACGGTCAGCTCGAACCCCCGGCCCCGCCCGGCCACCGCCGAGGCCAGCGCCTCGGGGTCCTCTGGCCCGTCGAACTCGACGGCCAGGATGATCGTGAAATAACCCCGCATGACCGTCTGGCTCAGTTCCAGGATGTTCCCGCGCCGCTCGCGGACCGCCCCGGTCACCGAATGCACGATCCCCACCCGGTCCGCCGCCGTCACCGTCAAGATATAGGTATGCATCTTCCGCCCGGATCCAGCACCTTGCGCCCGATCATCGCCGATCGTCCCAGCATACGCGGCGGGGCCGGCGTCGGCGAGGGCAGACCCCGGTATCGGGCCATCAAGTCCATTCGTCGGGGTGGACCTCATCGGGGAAGCCGTCGGGCGACCCCGAGGGGGCCGGGAGATCCCTCGTCGACAGGATCGCCAACCTCAGGAGGACCGCCACGACGACGGCCGCGAGGCCACTCAAAATCACCACTGATACCTCTATCCTCCTGCGGAAATGCGGGTGGACTAACAATGCATACACATATAAGAACGTGAAATCCGCCGACCCGATGATGACCACCGCGATGGCCGACGACTCCATCACGATCCGGAGTTTCCGCCATCGGCCGATCGTCTTCCCGCCGCCCTGCTCGCGGGCGATCGCGTCGCGGGCCAGCTTGAACGCCAGGATCACCACGCAGGCGGCGACGATGACGGCACCGGCGGCGGGGCTGGCCCCCTGGTCCTTCCAGAGGACCACGAGCAAGGCCGCGACCGCCACGGCGATCATCATCCGCCCGAGGGTGAATCGCGGGCGGAATCGCGCCCAGGGCCGCCCGGCCTCGCGGGTCAAAGCTCGGTGCCCATCGGCTTCGCGGCCGGGCCCGCCGCGATCGCCAGGGCGACCCAGCCCGCGATCAGGGCGAGGCCGCCGATCGGCGTGATCGCGCCCAGCCACTTGAGACCGGAGATCGCCAGCCCGTAGAGGGTGCCCGAGAAGATCAGGATCCCGAGCAGGAACGACCACCCGGCGACCGTCAGGGCCGCGCCGGATCGGTTCGAGGTCGCCAGCAGGCCGACGGCGATCAGGGCCAGGGCGTGGACCATCTGGTACTTCGCGGCGGTCTCGAAGACCTCCAGCGATCGGGCGTCGAGTCGCTCCTTCAGGCCGTGGGCCCCGAAGGCCCCGGCGGCGACGGCCAGGCCGCCGAGGATCGCGCCGATCCGGATCCAATTCGCTCCGCTCATGGGATGGGGCCTTTCC
>JAABUV010002492.1_pt1 | contig 24815 bp, 11 predicted proteins | sample 5559971 | NCBI WGS metagenome assembly JAABUV01 (sample SAMN10711881, study PRJNA513362) | rock metagenome | isolation source: Antarctica rocks | place: Antarctica: Victoria Land, Knobhead nord | collected 2015-12-19
AGCGCGGCTACCAGGGGGAATAACGTGGCATGAATGGGGCCACGCCATTGTGATGGTGAGCGCCACGGACCTGACCTGCGACTGAAGTCGCAGGCTGCGTCCACTATTTCGAGGCGCACCCCGCCGCCTTTACGCGGGGGGCGTGTGTGGGCTACAATGCCCATCATGAAGGAGTGCGCCATGTAGCACGATGCGCGGCCGTTATGGCCGCAAAAGGTAGAGGCCCACCGGCGGGAACCGGTGAGCCTATACCTTGCTCAGGACGAACTATCTATAGTGACCGGCGCTGGTGTCTAGCCGACAAGCAAACCACCAGAGCCACCAACACGGAGGCCGCGGCCCCGACGGAGTAGCCAGCTCCGAACCGGGTTGCGGGCCTGCACGGAGGCTTTTTATGCTTCAGAGCACCCCCATGCCCTGTACAGAGGATAACGCGGATGCGCGTCTCTGTCAAAGGGTTGACCCCGCCCGCGTGTGGACGGGCGCCGGGACGGTCGATACGCGGTCCCTTATCGCGGCCGTGGCCCGTGCCTATACCGACATCTACGGCCTCGAAACCGATGTGACCCCCGCCGCGATCCTGGGGCCGGGCCGCACGCCCGCCGTGGCCCAGGCGCGGCATGTGTGCGTCTACGTGCTGATGGAGGACTACGGCCTCACCTGCACGGCGACGACCCAGGTCCTGGGTCGGCGTGATCACTCGACGGCTGTCAACAGCCGCGCGCGGATCAGCGCGGCCCTGCCCCACGACACTCGCCTGGCCCGTGTGCTGGACTGCGTCCGCGCGGACCTGGCCGGCCATCGCCGCGCCGATGACGATGAGGCTATGCGTACGCGGCGCGACGAGAACCGTTGGCGTGCCCTGGCCGCGACCTCCGCGCGGGAGTGGGACGAATACCGCTACTGGCGGCTGCGCGCCCTGCGGATGGGGAGCGCCTGGTGAGCGCACGCACGACAGCGACGGTGGAGCGGGCCGTCACCACGCCCAGCCCGACGCCGCGCGCGGGCTGGACGCAGATCCCGCGCCCGTTCCTGGACGCCGCGCCACTGGACAACGACCGGCTCGCCCATGTGCTGCTCATCTCCTATGCCTGGGACGAGGATGAGTGTCACCCCTACCAGGGCGATCTCGCCGCGGAGCTGGGCTGCTCGACGCGCACGGTCAAGCGCCGGACGGCCGACTTGCGCCGGGCCGCGCTCGTCACGGTCACACGCGGTGGCCGCGGCCACGCCAACGTCTACCACTTCGCCGCCGCGCCGGCGCGGGACGACGAGACCGGCTACGCGACGGTCCCGAACGCCGTACTCGGCGATCCCGATCTGAGCCAGGGCGCGAAGCGGGCCTACATCATGGTGGCGCACCACGCCAACACCCAGGGGCGCTGCATCCGCACGGTGGCGCGGATCGCCGGCTACGTCGGCGGGTGCTACAAGAGCGCCTACAACTACCTGCGCGAGCTGGAGGGGGCTGGCTACGTGCGCAGCACGCCCCAGGGGCGGGGCCTGCCCAACGTCTACGACGTGGGGACGCCGCAGATGCGTCGGCGCGCGGCGAAGAAGGGGGCAGCGCCGGTCATGACCGTGATCGACCGCGAGGACCTGGCCGCCGAGGATCGGCACTGGCGGGCCGTCTATCGCGAGCTGATGGGCGCGGAGCCAGCCGATCGGCTGAACAAGCAGCTTCACACGCTCGCCGTCGATCCCACCGTCGGCGAGCATCTGCTCATCGAGGCCCTGCGCGGCGCGGCTGACTTCCGCACCATCACCATCAACACGGTGCGCGTCGAGTTGGACAAGATCCGGCGGGAACGGCTACCCGAGGAGGAGCCGGCCGCCCCCATCGACTACTTCGGCGGGAAGTATGGGCACCTGATCGAGTGCGCGGGGTGTGGCCGGCGCAAGGCGGACTGCACCTGCGCGGAGAGGGATGGGCCGGTGGCGACGGGACCGCCCGTTGCCCCCCGTCCCACCGTCCCTGTAGCTAGGGCCTCGCCCGCGCCCATCGCACGCTGCGGTCACTGTCTCTTTGCGCCCTGTCGCTGCCCCCGGAAGGAACGGCGGGCGCGGGCGCGGGTGGCCGGGAGGGGGACGCCATGAGCGCGGCGCAGAGGCGGGCGTCATCGTCGCCGCGCGCCACGTCCACGCCGCCCCTATCGACGCCCGCGATGCGCGGTAGGATGGGAGCCCCCTGGGTACGAGAGGAGTCATCAAATGGGCGACCGTGAGTGGGTAGCGAGCATCCCTGTGGCGACAGATGAGGAGATGGCGGCACTCGTCGTTCCGTGTCGCATGGGAAAGCGGCGCTGCCAGGCGACATGCCGCCTGCACAAAGGGTTAGATGGCAAGTGGTATGCGCCCGAGGGGTGGGGGTCGCGCGACCGCTATGGGTGGGACTGCCCCGCGCACAACATGGAACGCCCAGGGCAGGTCCAATGATAGGGATTGGGACAAGGGGGCGCTGACCGATGGCAACAAAAGACCTCATGACGCCCACGATCGGCGTGCTCGACGTGGACGGCTTACATCTGGCCGACAAGCCACTCGTCCCCATCCGGGGCGCGATCCGGCACGTCGGCGACCTGTATAACGGCGCGCGCCGACATGGGCTGACTCAACTCTGGTTGACCGACGCCTGGGTGCGCGCGGCCGCGTTGCCCGACACGCTCGCCGTGGCGGGGCAGTTCCGCGAGCTGCGCCACGCGTTCGTGAGCGATGGCCTGGACGACCTGCACGCCTTCCCCATGGCGCTCACGCCCTGGCTCGACCTGCGCAAGAAGGGCGAGGCGGGATCGGGTGTGTCTATCGTGTTCCCGCTCTACGACGAGCACGCGGTGTGGGGCCTTGACACCGACGGCGCGACGCTGTTGGGGGCACTCGTGGCCTACGCTCAAGCGGTGGGCGCGCCGTACTACCGCTCGCCGGGCCGCACAGGGATAGACCTCCTGCAAGAGTTGGGCAAGCGCGGGGCTAGCTCTCAGCGGGAGTACCCGGAGCGGCTGCCGACGCCGGCGGGACAGGCCGATACGGTGACGGAGGTGAGTTGGCTGCGCACCCTCTCGCCAGCGGAGCGGGGCAAGGCGTACCTGCACTCCTACGACAAGAACGCGCAATGGCTCTCGGCGGCTGGCGTGGTGGAGCTGGGCCTGTCCGGCATCGAGGAGCGGCGCGACCCGGCCGGTACACTGCCCTTCGACAAGAAACTGCCAGGCTACTGGCTCGCCCGGATCGCCGGCGCGGAGGAGCGGTGGTCCTGCACGCCGACGGTGGCGTGGGCCATCGAGCGGGGCCAGGCCGTGGCGATCACCGAGGCGTACGTGTGGACCAAGCACAGCCGGGCGATGGAGACGTGGTATGAGCGGCTGCGCACGGCGCGGACGGCACTCTATGACGACATGACGCCGGCGGGACGCCTGGCCCTGGGCGCGCTCAAATACACCTACGCGCTCACGATCAGCGGCTTCAACAGCGCGTGGAACCGCGACAAGCGCAGCCCGCTGTACCGGCCCGACTGGCGGCATCTCGTCATCGCGCAGGCCAACGCGAACCTGTCGCGCGCACTGCACAAGATGGATGCGGCCGGCTATACACCCGTCGCTGTCCACAAGGACGCCGTGTACCTGGTGAGCGACGAGCCCGATCCGATCACGGCGTGCCCGCCCTCCGTCACGCTCGGGACGGGGTTGGGGCATTTCAAGGTACAGGACGCGGCGATCCCGTTGGACACGGTGCTGCCAGCCTTCGACGGCGCGGCGGGTGGCGGGCTCGGGACGCTGCTACGGCTCTTGAAGCCACTGCGCGCGCGCACGGCCACGCAGGGGGCGACATAGCATGTCCGACCTGGGCGAGGACCTGGCGCGGGCCTACGAGGCGCGGGTGGCGGCGACGGACGTGGAGCTGACGCCGGCGGCGATCCGCGCCGTCGTGCGAGACCTCGGCGGCGGCGAGGGGCGCGCACAGGTGGCTGCGGGCAACAAGCACCTGGCCGGCCAACTCGGCGTCAGCGTCCGCACGGTGCAGCGGTGGCAGAAGGAGGGCGGCGAGGCGCGCAATATCAGCCGCTCGACGCCGGGGCTGCGGATCAGCGTGCGGGGCATCGCCACGGAGCAGCAGCGGTCAGCCAACGCGCGGGCGTTCCGGGAGCGGGTGCAAGAGCAGGGGCTGGACGTGGGGCCGTACCGGGTGATGGTGTTGGTGTACAACGAGGATCGCGCGCGGCCCCGCAACGTCGGGCCGCAACACATCGCGGGAACGAATGAGGGGCTGATCGACGCGCTGGACGCGCTCGAAGATGGGGACACCGCAGCGGCGGCCGAGGCGTTCGGCCACGCGTGGTTGGGCACGTATGGGATCGACGTGGACGCGGAGGTGATCGATGTGGGGGGGACGTTCGCGCTCGGTGCGTGACGACCAGGGGCGGGGCTGTCCTGGCTACGTTGCTCATCCGTGACGGTTTTTCGTCGCGGATGAGCAACGTAGCCAGGACAGCCCCCGGCAACTCTCAAAAACGTCTATCCGGGGCTACGTGCCTCATCCGACCTTTTACAAAGGTCGGATGAGGCACGTAGCCCGACCGTGGTCGCAAGTATACCTGCGCCAGGAGCGCATTCCCGCGCCCGACGCAGCGACATCCTACGACGACGACGCGGCCTCTGTCCCCGTCCCGATCGCGACCCCAAACAGCGTGTGAGGCCGTGTGTGCGCCGCGCCGGCCTTGACGGACGCCGGGCGCGTGTGCGGGTGATAGGTGATCCGCAGGACGCGCCGCGCCGTGGCGCCATGCCCCTGCGTCGTCACGCGCAGGAGGCCCCGCCGCGCCAACGCGCCCGCGTTCGCCGGCGGCGCATCCCCGCGTGGCAGCGCGATCGCCAGCGTCACCGCGGCGCCCGTCGCCCGCGCCGCGCCATGAACTGTACCGCGTACTTGGAAGGTCGTGACCGTCTGGAACAGACCGCAGGCCTCCCGGGCCGTGACCTGGATCACGACCGTGCCCGTCCGCGCAGTGCGGGGGATGGCGAAGGTCAGCAGCGCCAGGCCCGACGTCGCGACGTGGAAGGTGTAGCGGTAGCCGCCCGCCATGCTCTTCCCACTGAGCGTGGCGCCGAAGCCGTCGGACGACCCCAGGCTGCTGTCGGTGTAGAGCGTCGCGCTGGCCGGGTACTTCGCCCGGACGGTGAGCGTGATGGCGGAATCAGGCGCGGCGTCCACGAGCAGGGCCTGGGCGCCGCCGCGCGGGACGGTGTCGAAGGCGGGCAGCGCGACGAGTTGGCACACCGGCAGGGCCGTTGGCGTGCTCGTCGCTGTCGGCGGGACAGTCGTGCTCGTGCTCGTCGGCGGGACAGTCGTGCTCGTGCTCGTCGGCGGGACAGTCGTGCTGGTCGCTGTCGGCGGCACAGCCGTACTCGTGCTTGTCGGTGGGACAGCGGTCGCCGTTGGCGGCACAGCGGTAGAGGTACTAGTCGCCGTTGGCGGCACAGCGGTGCTGGTGGCCGTTGGCGGCACAGGGGTAGCGGTACTGGTCATGGTTGGTGGAACGGGCGTGCTCGTCGCTGTCGGGGGCGGTGGTGTGCCGGTCATAGTCGGCGCGGCGGTGGTGTTCGTCGCCGTCGGTGGCGCGGGCGTGCTCGTGCCCGTCGGGCTGACTGTGCTCGTACCCGTCGGGCTGACCGTGCTCGTGCTCGTCGTGGACGGCGCGGCCGTTTCGGTCGTCAGTGGAGTAAACGTCGCCGTGCCGGCCACGGCCGTTTCGGTCGCCGTGGGCAGCGTGGCCGTCGCGCTTACCGTCGCCGTGGGCGTGCTCGTCCCCGTCGTGGTCGTCCCGCCGCCGGCCAGTTGCTGGATCTGCTGGTCGCTTAGGACGCCCTGGTACAGGGACACATCGTCGATCTGCCCCGGCCAGTAGTCCACGCGATTCGTGAACTTGCCGGCCCCGATAATGGTATGCCCACTCGCCGCGAACGCGCCGGTGTACGGCTGCGTGTCCTGCAGCGCGCCGTTGACGTAGAGCCGGAGTTGGCCCGCCGTCGCGTCGTACACGCCCACCAGGTGGTACCACGTCCCCGCCTGTGGCGCGTCTTGTGCCTGCGCCCGCACCGTCGACGCGCCGGTGTCATCGCCGTTGAGCGCCGCGAAGGCGAACTTGCCGCACGCCCCGCAGTATTGCAGGAAGAACCCGCTCACGTTGGTCCCGTCGATGCTGACGGCCGAGTGGTAGACGCCGTTGGCGGCGCCAGGATTCAGCTTGACCCAGGCCGCCACGGAGTAGCTGCGCAACGTGTCGACCACGGGGTTGGGCACGTCGACGTAGCCGCTCGTCCCATCGAAGCTGAGCGCGTAGGGATCGGTCGTGCCGTCGCTGTTCGGCTTGCCCGGCGACGAGTACGACACGCCACCCGTCAGCGTCCCGTCGGCGCCGTGGCCCGACGTATCGGTCGCGGTTATTCCACTGCCTTCGTCGAACGGGTAGGACGCCTGCAAGACAGGCAGATCGTCCGGCTGGATGGTGATTTTGTCCAGTTCGGCGTACTGGTCGCCCTTGGAGAACTGGATCGTGTTCGCGCCCGCGTTCAACGGCATGAACACCGTTTCCGTTTGGAAATGCCCGTAGCCGCCGGGCGTCTGCTGGTACGACACCGTGAACGGCGCGCCGCCGTTGATACTGACGTTGTGCGTCGCGGTGATCGCGCCGGTGGCGTAGGCAACCTCCACGGGGTACGTGGCCGTCTTGGGCACGTCGACCGTGAAGCGCACGTAGCTATTACCCGTATCGCTGGAGTCGCGCGGGTGGTCGATCTGACCCACGTAGGCGTCGTTGGACGCGTTGGAACTGGGGTTGTAGTTGACGTTGGCGTCACTGATATCGGCCTGCTCGGCCTCGTAGACGCCGCTCGCGTTGTAGGGGTACCATGCCTGCAGTTCGGTCACGCCGACCGCGACCCGTTGCCCGTTCACCTGTTGGGGCGTGAAGACAACGCGCACCTTCGGGGTAATCACCTGACTGAAGGTGACCTCATTCGGCCCGTTCCCAACCGGAACGGTCGGCGACATGATCTGGTTGGGCGCGTCGACCCAACTGGTGTCGTTCCAGTACTGCACGTTGTAGCTGGCGGGCGCGCGCACGCCGCCGCCGTCATCGTAGGTGTAGATCCTGAGTTCGTTGACCGGCCGGGGCGCGCCGAAGTCGACGCCAAGGTAGTCGGTCGGGTTGGGCGACCCGTAGTCGGTCCAGCGGCTGTTGGGGATGTCGGTGTAGTAAATGCGGCCGTCGACCGCCTGCCACACGCTGTCGCCGGGCGATCCCCCGTTGGTGTAAGAAGCGAAGGGCTGGGGATATTGCTGGGTGATACTCTGGTTGAGGAAGACCTCGTCCGCCGCGACAGGGTTGGCGGCGTAGTTCTCCAGCCGCGTCTGCGGCGCCGGCGCGATGGGCGCGGCCATCGACGCCTGCACGTCGCTCCCCAGCGTCGGCGACGTGTAGATGACGGCGCCGTCCTCGAAGATTTGCAGGCCGCTGCCGCGCTGGTAGTAGCTGCCGTCCTTGTCGTACAACACCGTCATCAGGTGGCCGTGGTAGGGCAGGTTCTCCAGGACGAAATGGTCCCAGCTAGCGGGGACCAACGGCTTGAGCTCAAACGTGTTGTCGGCGCGCGGCCGCACGCCAATCAGGCCGGAGATGACCAGGTCGTTGAACGTGGAGTGGTTGTAGTTCTCGCTGTGGTTGAAGGCGTCGTAGATCCAGTTACCGGTGTCGGCGTCGGCCGCCTCGGCGATGTAGGGCGCGCCGTTCTTGTGCTGCGTCGTGGCGTAGTTCTCCAGCAGGGTAAAATAGTTGTCCTTGGTGACGTAGCCCTGCGCCGGGTAGTTGTCCAGCAGGTTAGCCAGCCCCATCAGCGTCTGGCTGGTCTCGTACGGCCACGACGGCCCGTCCCAGTGGCAGCAGTAGCTGTCATTGCGGCGTTGCGCGTCGGTTGGCGGGATCGCCTCGACGTCGAAGTAGGGGTTGGCCGTGATCTTGTTCAGGTCAGCCTTGCCGGTGGCTGGCTGGAACGTGAGCGTGTTGTAGCCCGTGGTGAGCGACACGTTGACGGTCACGGCCTGGCTGGGCGCGAACTGCCCGTAGGCGGGCGTCGGCGCGTACGTCACCGTGATCGGCGCGCTCGCGTTCCCATTGACGGCGAGTGTCTGCGTCGCCGCGCTGCCGCCGCCGTTGGCGTAGTAGACCACGACCGGGTACGTGCCCGCCGCCGGCGCCGTGACGGTGAAGGCCACCGCGCTGTCGGGGCTGCTGATGTTCCCCACATACGCGTTGTTAGAGGCGCTGGTCGACGACATGACCTGAGCGTCGGTGATGACCGTGGTCGCGGGGTCCTCGGCCTCGAAGTCGTGCGTGCGCTCGTCGGTCGTGGGGCCATAGGGCGCGTAGAAGTAGTTGGGATCCATCACGTACTGCCAGGCCGACGAGTACTGGGGATCCGGCATGTTGAAAGCCCAAGGCACGAAGCCCATCTCCTCGCGCCAGACGGCGCGCTTGCCGGCCCAGTTCATGCCGCCGTCGCCCTGCGCGTTGCAGCTATCCGTGGTGAACAGGTGCATGAAGAAGTCTTTGTTGGGGTCCCACAGCAACTTTTGCATGTTGGCCTTGAGCGTGGCGGCGCGGCCGGCGAAATCGGCCGCGGTGGCGGTGTCGCCGGCCAGGGCGGCGGTGTCGCTGATGGCGACGGCCGCAGCGTACTGGTAGGCGTTGATGGTGGGCCGATAGCCCTGGCCGCCCCGGAAGTGGTCGCAGGAGTGGTACGACGAGTCGGTATACTCCGTCGCGTCGGCCACGGGCGTGATGTAGTAGAGGCCGAGGCCGCTGCCGTTGACGTCGGCGGTGTAGTTAGTGGACCAGTTGTTGTACTGCTTGATCAGGTCGGGCAGCAGGCGCTTGAGGAGGGTGGGGTCGCCGTTGACCAGGTAGCGGTTGTAGTAGGCGTCGGCCAGCCACTCGCTGTACTGATGGCTGCCGCCGACACCGCCGCCGCGCAGCCAATAGGTCTCGAAGTCGTTCATGTAGCGCTGGTCGCGCAGCCAGCGCGCCTCGTAGATGTCGTGCCCTGCCGCGGCGACGATAGCATTGAAGGGGGAGCCGCTATAGCCGACCGGCTGGCTGAACTCGGTGGAGACGTAGCCCGTGCCCGGCACGGTGTCGCGCAGGTGACGCCGCACGTTGTCCCAGCGATAGTAGTAGACGCCGTTGATGTTGGCGTCGGGCGTATCCAGGAAGGGGATATTGTCTTTATACCACTGGGGATCTGGCAGCTTGTTCTGGGTTAGGATGGCATTCTCGTCGAGGATGTTTGTGCCGGCGCCGCTCGCCGTGGTCGTCATGGCTGTCACGCTGTTCGAGCGAAGCGCGCGTGGAGCGATCATGGGATGGGCGGCGCCGTTCGCCGCGAACGGCCGTATCGGAGCCGTACTCAGTAAGAGAACGCCGACGCTCAACGCCGCGATGAGCGGCCTACATCTCGCGAACCTCGTGGCAAACGTGTGCGTGCGTTGATCCATCTTTGGACTCCTTCTCCCACCCTGGCATAGTCACGACATATTCCCGCGCGACGACGCTACCGCGCGGCGTTAGCGGTGTTACCAATCAGTGTATAGACCAGGGCCGGCGCAGGTCTAGGCAGGAATCGCCGGTTTTGGTTGGAAATAACCGGAAGATTGCCTATTCTCCTTCGTGGGCCTGACCATAAAAGGTCATGGCAGAGACCGGACCTTGAAAGGTCACGCCGCCGCCAGCCGCACGCGGCGCGTGCGGCGAAAGGTCCGTCCGCTACCATGACCTTTTATGGTCAGGCCGCGTGGCGCCATCGTGGAGACACCGGCGCCGGGCGCGCGTTCCCGCGCCCGGCGCATTCATTTGGCCTACGTTCTATGAGGACGCCGTGGCCTGTGTCCCCATCCCGACCGCGACCCCGAACAGCGTGTGCGGCCGCGTGTGCGCCACGCCGGCCTTGCCGGTGTGCGTCGTCCGTCCGCGCGTCGCGCCGGCTTTGACGGCGGGCGCTGGACGCGTGTGCGGGTGGTAGGTGATGCGCAGGACGCGCCGCGCCGTGGCGCCATGCCCCTGCGTCGTCACGCGCAGGAGGCCCCGCCGCGCCAACGCGCCCGCGTTCGCCGGCGGCGCATCCCCGCGTGGCAGCGCGATCGCCAGCGTCACCGCGGCGCCCGTCGCCCGCGCCGCGCCACGCACCGTCCCGTGTACCTGGAAGGTCGTGACCGTCTTGAACAGGCCGCAGGGCTCCTGGGCTGCGATCTGTAGCGTGACCGTGCCCTGACGCGCGTCGTGGGGAATGGCGAAGGTCAACAGCGCCAGGCCCGACGCCGCGACGTGGAAGGCGTAGCGGTAGCCGCCGCCGGAGGCGTGCGCCCCTCGCAGGGTCACCCCGAAGCCATCGGATGAGCCTAGGCTGCTGTCGGTGTAGAGCGTCGCGCTCGCCGGGTACTTGGCCCGTACGGTGAGCGTGATGGCGGAGTCGGGCGCGGCGTCCAGCAGCAGGGCCTGGTTCCCGCCGCGCGGGACCGTGTCGAAGGCGGGCAGTACGAAGAGTTGGCAGGGCGTCGCGGGCACGGGGGTACCTGTACTCGTCGCGGGCACGGGGGTACTCGTGGACGTGCTTGTCCCCGTCGGGACGCCTGTCGCAGTCCCCGTTTCGGTTGGAACGGCTGTTGTCGTGCTAGTCTCCGTTGGAGCGCTTGTTGCCGTGCTCGTTTCGGTAGAGACAGCCGTCGCCGTGTTTGTCCCTGTTGGCGCCGCTGCCGGCGTACCAGTGCCCGTCGGCGCCGACGTAGCCGTAGTACTCACAGTCGCTGTGGCAGTACTAACGGGCGTTTCGGTCGTCGTGCCCGTCGCGCTGGCCGTCGGCGTCCCGGCGCCAGAGTCTTGCGCGTAGACATGGAAGTAGTCGAACCAGGCCTGGGCGCCGGTCGCGTCAACCTGTTGATTGTTCTGCGCGAAAAGCCCGATTTTCAGCGGGAACTCCGCTGAGCTCGGTGTGAGCGTCCAGGCGTTCTCGCGTGTCCAGGTCTTGTCGTCGAGGCTGAACCACGGCGTGTAGACGTCATCGTGGCGATAGATGCGCAGCCAGACCGTGATGTGCGACGGGTCGAGGTTGCCACCGAGGTACGAGCCGCTCGGTCCCTGTGCGTTACCGGCCCAGCAGCACTTCAGACTGGCCGGATACTCTTGGGACGTGTGCTCCGCGAGCGGCGGGCACAGTTCGTGGCTATACTGCGTGACCGCCACGTTTGCGCCGGTCATCGGATGCGACAGCGGGCAGGATTGGACTGTGCTCGGCAAGGCGCTCAACATGTTCCGAATCGAAACGACCTGAGTCAGCATCGCATTCCAGGCGACAGCGTTCGCCATATTAGTGTCGTCATCGCTGTAGACGAGCAGACCCGCTTCCAGGTTGGGCGTCTGGGGGTCGAAATGCATTTTCGTTTCGATCATGTAGTCGCCCACAGGCGCCGCTTGCAAGAGGATGTTCTTCGTGGGCGGCAGGTCCGGCGGGTTGGTCGCGTTGGCGTTGAGCCGCTGCCATTCGTCCAGGTTGCCGTTGCTGGTCAGGCTCAGTGCGCCGTCGGGCGCGAAGCCATGCAGCGTCGGATCCTCCCGCAGCCAGGTCCACTGCGCGCCTAGATGGGCGCCGAAGTCGTCCGACCGGGTGGTATCCAACGGACCCGTGGCCGGCGCCGTCGCGGGCTGGGCCGTCGTGGCGGAACGCTCCGCTAGGGTGACGTTGTCGAAGTCGGCCGCCATGCCCTCGGTGAGCAGTGCGATCCCGCCGGGGGGGGTGGCGAGTCCGGTGGAGACAGGCAAATGCGCTTCGGCCAGGGGATTGCCGTCCTCGTTCTCCAACGTCGCGGTAACGGTTGGGCCGCCGGTGGCGGATGGGTCGAACTCGACGGCCAGGTGATGCCAGGAGGATGCGGTGAAGCTCAGCGGCAGCGTCGCGGTCACCGCCGTGCCGGAGACCTGGCCGTTCTCATAGGATGCGAGGATGAGTTGGCTATGGGCGACGTCGATGGTGGCGGCGATGTAGTTTGCTTGAGCGCCGCTACTCCCTGCTGTGACCGACGTAGCGCATCCGTAGCTGCCCCGCGCGGCGTCGCTCTCCGCGCGCAGGTCGCACTGCGCGTAGTAGCCCGACTGACTGGTGTCCGCGCCGTTGTCGGCGATGGTCAGAGCGGCGCCGGTGGTGTCCGCTTGACGCAGATAACCGCCCGTGGCGGGGTCAGCGGCGCCCTGCTGCCAATCGCCATCGACCACATGCCATAGGGCGCGTGTGTCGCCGCTATAGTTTGGCGCCCCCGAGGCTCCCATGTTGAAGTTGTCACCGAGCAGGGGCACAGTTGTCGGGGCAGAGCTTTCCACGCTAGGGCCGTTGCCGTCGTTCACGGTTGGCCAACCATCCGGCGTCCAGTCCAGCCGGTCGATAAACAACTGGCGCAGCGGGCTAGTATCTCCGGCTGGCCCGTTGTTCAGCCATGGATTGTGCTCGTCGATGCCGTGGTAAACCAGCCAATCCTGTCCAGTCACATCCTTGATGACCGCCTGTCCGCCAGCCCCGACGATACCGTCGCCATTCTGCTTGAGTACTGGATACCCGCCGCCTTCATCGGCGAGATTCCACCAGATCGGGCTGTCGGTCGGAGAATCACCCGGTTTGTACTGGTGTACCGGCCCGTATGACCACTCCATCGGCGCGCCATTCTGGTCACTGAAGGGGCCGTTCGGTGTCGTGGAGCGGTTCGCGATAACGCTGTACGGGCTGTTTGCCCCGGCGCAGCAGTCGGATTCCGAGTTCAACATATAGTAGTATCGCTGACCGTTGACCTCGTGCGGTACAACGTAGTTGGCCTCGCCGCGGATGTTGTGCCCGAACTGCACGGCGGCGACACCCGGTGCGAGACTCAACCCGTCCGGGCTCAACTGGTGCAGTCGATTACCGCCGAAGTAACTGCCCTCATACAGCCAGCGCCGACCGTCGGGGCCGGTGTAGACGAAGGAGTCGAACGTCCAGTTGTAGCATCCCGCCTTCGTCGGGTCGGTGCACCAGCCCCAGCTTGGCGGTACGATCGGGCCGTGCTGGAAGCCGCCTCCGGCCGACGGACCAGAGTCCGTCCACGGCCCGAGGGGCGTCGGTGCGGTCGCCACCCCGATCGCGGACACGCCATTGGGCCAGCCTTGGCCCGACGCGCCATAAGGGGGCAGCCCCTTGGCCTTGTCTGCTGTGTAATACAGGTAGTACGCGCCATCGAAGTAGTGGACATCGGGCGCCCACAGCGCATCGGCGGACTGTACCCAGTCGGGCGCCTGAGCGAACGCATCTCCCTGATACGTCCAGTTGACGAGGTCCGTCGAGCGCCAGATCGGAAAGATGTGCAACGTCGTGCTGCCGCTGAAGCGGGTGCTCGTCGCGAAGAGGTAGTAGTAGCCGTCGAGCGCGCGGATGACCGACGGATCCGCGGCGTTCCCCGGAATCACCGGATTGTGGTACGCACCGGGCTGAACAGCGGTGGGCCGGGCAGTGCGCGGGTTGGCGGACGCCTGCGACATCAGGGGGGCGCCGGAACTCGCCATGGTCAGTGACGCCGTGACGATCAGTAGCCCGCATGCGCGGAAAACCTTTTCTCTCACGTTCATAGCTGATCCTTATACTCCTACTTGAAGACTTACGCGCCGCGGACGCACGTCTGCGGCGCGTCTCCTCCGACATCCATAGATCAACATCCATCCCGCGCGGGACACATGTTCCCGCGCCCCGCGCCTTTGTCCTAACCTCCTACGAGGACAACGCGGCTTATGTCCCCGTTCCGACCGCGACTCCGAACAACGTGTGGGGCCGCGGTCGCCCCGCGCCGGTTTTAGTGGTGTGCGTCGTCCGTCCACGCACCGCGCCTGCTTTGACGGCGGCTGCCGGGCGCGCGTGCGTGTGATAGGTGATACGCAGGACGCGGCGCGCCGTAGCGCCATGCCCTTGCGTTGTCACGCGCAGGATGCCCCGCCGCACCAACGCGCCCGCGTTCGCCGGCGGCGTGTCCCCGCGCGGCAGCGGGATCGCCAGCGTCACCGCGCCTCCCGTCGCGCGCGCCGCGCCACGCACCGTCCCGTGTACCTGGAAGGTCGTGACCGTCTTGAACAGGCCGCAGGGCTCCTGGGCTGCGATCTGTAGCGTGACCGTGCCCTGACGCGCGTCGTGGGGAATGGCGAAGGTCAACAGCGCCAGGCCCGACGCCGCGACGTGGAAGGTGTAGCGGTAGCCGCCGCCGGAGGCGTGCGCCCCCCGCAGGGTCACCCCGAAGCCATCGGATGAGCCTAGGCTGCTGTCGGTGTAGAGCGTCGCGCTCGCCGGGTACTTGGCCCGTACGGTGAGCGTGATGGCGGAGTCGGGCGCGGCGTCCAGCAGTAGGGCCTGGTTCCCGCCGCGCGGGACCGTATCGAAGGCGGGCAGCACGTAGAGTTGGCACACTGGTAGGGGCGTCGGCGTGCCCGTCGGCGGGACGGCGGTGTTGGTCGCCGTCGCCGGCACAGCAGTGCTCGTGCTCGTCGGCGGGATGGCGGTGTTAGTCATGGTCGGCGGGACGGCGGTGTTAGTCATGGTCGGCGGGACGGCGGTGTTAGTCATGGTCGGCGCGGTCGTGCTGGTAGCCGAGGGCGCCGTCGTCCCTGTGCTGGTCGCGGACGGGGCGGCAGTCGTCGTGCTGGTGGCCGTCGGCGCTGACGTACTAGTACTCGTCGCGGATGGGACAGCGGTCGTCGTACCGGTCACGGACGGGGCAGCGGTCGTCGTGCCGGTTACGGATGGGGCAGCGGTCGTTGTGCTGGTGGCCGTGCCGGGTACGGTTGTTCCCGTGGCCGTGCCTGTCGCGGTACCGGCTACGGCTGTCCCCGTGGCCGTCGGGGTCTGCGTATTCGCGCCCACGCCGGCCAGCGCCGCGATTTGCGCGTCGCTCAGCACCCCTTGATAGAGGCGCACTTCGTCGATCCGGCCGGGGAAGAAGTCCACCGGGTTGTCATTGAACCTGCCGCGGCCGATCGCGGTGTGCCCCGTCGCCTGGAAGGCGCCGAAGTACGGTTGCGTGTCTTGCAGGATGCCGTCGACGTACAGCTTGATCACCCCTTTGGCGGCGTCGTAGACGCCGGTGAGGTAGTACCACTGCCCGACCTTGGGCGTCCCAATGGTGGCCTGGGCGCGGATCGACGCCGGGTTGTCCGCGTCACTGACCGGGGCGGCGAAGGCGAACGTGCCGCACTGGCCGCAGTACTGCAGGAAGAAGGCGCTGATATGCTGGCCGTCGATGCTGACCGCCGTGTGGAAGCCGTTGGTATCGTTGAGATTGACCCAGGCTCCCACCGAGTAGCTTTCGGCGGTGTTGATCACGGCCTCCGGCACGTCCACGTTTCCGGTCGCGCCGTTCGTGTCGGTCAGGATCAGGGTGTAGGGGCTGTTGTCCTGGCCCGGCGCGGCATAGCCGGCGTTGCCCTGCAGCGTCCCCGTGTGGCCGTTGCCCGAGGAGTCGTTGGCCGTCGTTCCACTGCCCTCATCGAACTTGTAGAACGCATTCAGCGCCAGCGGAACCGGCGTGACCGTCGGCGGGATCGGCGTGGCCGTGCTGGTCGGAGGGATCGCCGTGGCCTGCTGTAGCGTCGCCGCCTCCAGCACGACACCGCCGCCAGCGTAGTCGACCGCCGTCTCCCAGTCCACGGTCAGTGTCTGACCGGGCGATGTGGCGCGGTAGTACAGCGTGTAGACGCCGGCCGTCGTGCCGCTCGTGCTGCTCAACGAGTCGTCGCTGTAGACCGGCCCGCTGTTGTCGCTCAACGAGGCGGTCAGCCGGCCCCTCGCCTTGGACGCGTCGACGTAGACGCGCAGTTCCCGCGTCGAGGTGTCGGCGGATACCTTGAACTGGAAGCCGCTGCCGGAGCTGGGCGGATTATTGCCATTGCCGGACACGTAGACGCCTTGCCCATTGTTCGTGCCGCTTTGCGCCGGCGTGCCGTCGCTCCACGTCAGGACCGTCCCGCCGCCACCGGACTGGCTCTCCGTGCCGTAGCCGACCGGATTGAACGTGCTGATTTGCGGCGTTACGTTGGCCTTGCGGTTGTAGTCGCCGGTGTAGTCGTTGTTGGCGTTACCGGCCGGCTTGTCACCCCACTCGATCCAGTCCGCCGTCCCCTCGGTCGTCAGGTTGGCCGAAGCGGGAGCGGCGTCCTGGCTGCCCTGTAGGGCGCCTATGGCCGTGCTGGGTGTGGCCGGCGTCGAGACCGGCCCCGAGGTCGCCGTATTGGCTGGCGTCGCCGTCGGTATAGTCGTGCTTGTCGCGGTGGGAACGGGGACGCCGGCCAGTTGCGCGATCTGCGCGCCGGTCAGGACACCCTGGTAGAAATGGACGTCGTCGATCTTGCCGTTAACGTAGTCGCCGGGACCGCCGAACTCGCCCCGCCCGATCACGGTGTCTTTCGTACCCTGGAAAGGCGTGGTGTAGGGGGCGCTGGCCTGGAGTTGCCCGTTCACGTATATCCGGATCTGTCCGGCCGCCGCGTCATAGACTCCCGTCAGGTGGTACCAGGTGTTGGTGTTCGGCACGAAATTGGCGACGGCGCGGACGCCGCCCCCGCCCGTCGAATCGGAGTTCTCGACGGCCATGGCGAACTTATGGCCGACCCCGGCATCGCCGACTATTTGCAGGTAGAACGTACAGACATTATTGCCCTCGATGCAGGCGAACGTCTGGAAGTTGTCGCCGATGGCGTTGAGGTTGACCCAGGCTGCTACCGAGTAGCTCTGCCGCGTGTCCAGAACCTGCCCCGGCACATCGAAGAAGGTACCGGCGGAGCCGTCGACGCCGAGGGCGGCGGCGCCGACCTTACCGGGCGAGACATAGGTGGCGGCGCCTTTGAGCGCCCCTGTGTGGCCGTTGCCCGAGGAGTCGTTCGGCGTATTGTCGAATGTGTAGTACGCCCGCAGTGAGGCAGGGGCCGGTGTGGCCGTCGGCGGGATTGCCGTGGCCGTGCCCGTCGGCGGGAGCGGCGTGCAGGTCGGGGCCGGCGTGCTGGTGGACATACTCGTCCCACCGCCCGTTTCGCCCGCCGTGCCGGTGATGCGGGCCACGAAGGCGCTGGAGGAGCCGCTGTTGGCGCCGTCCGCTGCTCCGGTCGTCGTCGGGAAGTTGCTGGAGTACGTCTGGCCGGTCACGTACGCGCCCGTGCTGTTGGCGGCGATGCCGTAGCCCGTGTCGTCGCTGCCGCCGCCGAGGTACGTGCTGTAGAGCAGTCCATGGCCGGCCGCGTTGAGCTTGGTCACGAAGGCGTCGGCGCCGCCGCTGTTCGTGGTGGTATAGGCGTCGGTCGTGGTCGGGAAGCTGGCCGACGTGGTCGAGCCGGTGACGTAAGCGTCGTTCGCCCCATCGATAGCGATGCCGTAGCCCGCGTCGGTTCCGCTGCCCCCCAGGTAGGTGCTGTAGACGAGCGCGCTGCCGGCGGGGTTGAGTTCCGTCACAAAAGCGTCTACGCCGCCATTGCCGCTGGGGTTATTGCAGCCTGCTCCGGTAGCGTTCAATGGGTTGGCTTGCGGGAAATTAGCCGAGCCCGTCGAGCCGGTGACGTAGGCATTGCCGGCGCTGTTCACGGCGATGGCCTGACCATGGTCGTCACCGCCGCCGCCAAGGTACGTGCTATAGGAGATGACGCCCGTGGCGTCGAGTTCCGTCACGAAGGCGTCGGACCCACCGCTATTGGTGGTGGAGTAGGCGCCGGTCGTGAACGGGAAACCGGTCGAGTCCGTCGAGCCGGTGACGTAGGCGTCGCCGGCGCTGTTCACGGCGATGCCGGCGCCCGTGTCGAAGCCGTGGCTACCGAGCAGGGTGCTGTAGACCAACGAGCCTTTTCCAGACGCCCCCGTGTTCAGGCCGGCTACGAAGACGGCGCCGTTGTTGTCGGCGGCGCGGTAGGATCTCGTGGTCGGGAAATCGGCCGAACTCGTGGAGCCGGTCACATAGACTTTGCCCGGTCCGGCCAGCGCGATGGCGGCGGCGCTATCCACGTCGTTACCACCGAGCAGCGTACTGTAGACGGGCGCGGCGCCGCTTGCGTTGAGTTCCGTCACGAAGGCGTCGGAACTGCCGGCGGCCGTGCTGGAGTAGGCGCCGGTCGTGGTCGGAAAGTCGGTCGCGCTCGTCGTGCCCGCGATGTAGGCGTCGCCGGCGCTATCGACGGCGACACCGTCGCCCGCGCTGGTATCGTTACCGCCAAGGTAGGTGCTGTAGAGAATAGTCCCCGTGGGGTTGAGCTTGGTCACGAAAGCGTCGGTGGCGCCGCTGTTCGTGGCGGAGTAGGCACCGGTTGTGGTCGGGAAGCTCGTCGAGGTTGTATAGCCGGTGACGTAGGCGTCGCCGGCGTTATCGACAGCGATGGCGTTACCCGCGCTGTCGCTGCTGTCGGCGCCGCCGCCCAGGTACGTCGCGTAGCTCAAGACGGGGTCGATGACGAGGGGCGCATGGGTATCGTGGCGGCCGACCGCGAAGCCGACCTCGCCATGACCCAGCAGCGCGTAGCGGCCGGACACGGCGACGCGCCGGCCCCGCACCTGCTGGTAGACGATGGGCCGGGCCTGGCTCAGGTCACCGTTGGGCAGGCGCAACACCAGGTTGCCCACGCGGTCAAGGCGCAGCCCCCGCGCGCCCAATACGTCCAGCTTGATCGCGGTGGGGGAAACGCCGGGCGCGAGCACGAAATCATACTCCAGTTGGCGTTGCGCCCCGTGGTAGACGAGGTTGACGCCGTGGTAGATGTCGCGGTAGGACACCCGCGCGTAGGACTGTACGCCCGTGCGCCACTGGCTCCGCTTATGCCCAAGGAGGTAGTTGCTGGCGCCGGGCAGGCGATCGAGCCCGCTGACGACGGCGTGGGCGTTAGCGCCCACGAGGCGCAGGCGTACTACATCACCGTCCATAGGGCGCGCGGCAGCCGTCCTGACCGTGCGCGCGTGCGCCGCGGGCAATGTCGTTACGTTCAGGACGGCCTCGGTCGCGGTCAGAAACAGCGTGTAGCCGCCGCCATGGGCCAGGAATGTGACGCGGCGGTCCGTCTGACCCCGATTGAGTTCGAAGCCGGTGGGCAGCGCGGCAGTGGCGTGCGCCCGCGTCGCCGCCGCCGACCCGGCTGGGCGGTGGGACGCGGCGGCCGCGCTGGTCGCGCCGGTAGGTGTGTGTGAAGAGGCGGCGGTTCGTCCCGGCGCGTTCAACGCGCCGGCCGTCAGCATGACGAGCGCGGCGACGGCGAGGACACGCCACTTGGTCGAAGTAACAGTCATGAGTCTACTCTCCTTAACGACGCGCACTGTTGGTAGTTCTGGCGGCTGATGACAGCGTGCCCGCGGTCAGGGTCAGGATGGCGAACATGCCGCCGATGACGGGGCGCGCCTGGAATCCGGCTTGCTGTGCGGTGTGTTGATTGTAGAAATCGGTGAACGGCACGCGGGACGGCGAGTTGTTGAGGAACGCGTAGAGCAGGCGGATGATGTCGGCGCGCAGCGTCGCGTCTTCCGTCGAGGCGGCGGTCCACAACTCCCAATCGCCCTTCGTATAGGTCCCTTTGTTACCCGGAGCCGTGGTGTGCCGGCTGTCCAGCGCGATGCCGTAGGTATCTTCCTGCGTCTTGTACCAAGCGGCCTCTTCCGTCAGCACTGGCTCATCGTTCGGGTCGCCCCCCGCGGGGTTCGGCTTCAGGCCGGCCAGCAGGTTCAGGCCCAACAACTTGTCAGGGTAGGCGTTGTACTTGAGGCTCCAGGTCCCGGTTCCATCAGTCGCGGCATTGCCGCCCTCGGCCGGCTCGGTGTACTGTAGCATGAGGTGCGCTTGGGAGGGGTCCTGCCCCATATCGGCCCACTGCTGGATGTAGCTCTTGGCGAGGCCGCTGTAGGTTTGCTGGTCGGTCGTCTGGCCGGCGAACCCAGCGATAATGCCCATGGCGCCGACGCCGAGGATGCCTTTGAGAGCCAGGTTGACGCTGTGGCCGATGAAGCCGGAGAAGTCGTCGGTCTGGTTCTGGAACAGCGGGTCGAGGGCGTTGGAGTGGCCTTGCCCCGCGCCGTTGTCGCTGGTGAGGTAGGTGGCCCACTGCTTGAGGATGGTATAGTGTTGCGTCGCGTAGGCGGACGCCTCGCTCTGACTCACACGGCGCATGTAGGCGGCCGTCATGATCAGCATGTTGGCCGACTCTTCGACCGGCATGTCCTCCTCGTTGCCGTCGGGGTGACCGGTGGCGTCGGGATAGTGCGAGCCGATGTCGTGGATGGCGAACTTCTTAGGCCAGCCGCCCCGGTCCACGGGGGTCTCACAGTTGGTAATGATGGGGTCGAGCAGGGGCTTCATCAGGCGCGGGTTCATGTAGAGCAGGGCCGGGCAGCCGGGGTAGACCACGTCGACCGTCGACACGTTGCCGTCGGAACTGATCTCCTTGAGGTATAGCCAGGGCGTGCCGCTCGGGCTCTGCACCAACTCAGTGCCCCCGAAGGCCTGGCGCAAGGCGAGGGCGCACAGGGCGTAATAGTCCGTGCCGCCGGCGCTCACCGCGTCGGACTTGATTTTGGTGTCGAGGGCGTTGGCGCGGCTTCGCGCGGACGTGGCGTCGTCGAGGGCGAAGGACACCATGCTCTGCCAGCGCGGCCAGTAGGTTCGCCACAGCGGCAGCAAGGGCCGGCCGAGGTAGCTCACGGCGGGGTCGCGGATCTGCCCGACCACCAGCGAGAACGGGCTGGAGGGCTGGGCGCCGACCGTCCCGAAGTCGCTGTTGAAGGCGAGGACGGGGTAGCGGTCGTTGATGGCGCGGGGCATATCCATGTCGATTGTGTTGTCTAGCCGCCCCTGCGACGCGGCGGCGGAGCGCGCGACGGTGTCCGCCGCGATCTGGAAGGTCACATTCGGCGCGTTCTGTGCGGCCAGCGTGGCGACGCCCCACGACGGATAGTCGCTATACAGGTTGCCGTTGTCGTACTTCTCGGCCAGAATCGTCGGGTTGGTCGCCGTGACGGTCAGCGCCGTCAGCGAGCCGCGCGTGGTCGCCGCCTGTTGCCGGCCCCAATTAACGAGGGCGCCGGGATTAGGGTGCGCCCACTCGCCCGTGATGTCGACGTACAGGCTGACCTGGTGCGGCGCGCCGTCGTTGCTCTGGACCTGCGCGAAGATGTAGCTGAGCGGCATGGAGAGGCGCCGCATATCGTTGGCCTCGACGGGCGAGAGGAACGTCAGCGTCAGCGTGACGCCACCGGCCTGTTGCGTATAGATCGACTGCGTAGGCGTCACCGTGAGATTGATCTGCGTCACGGGCGGGGCAATGGGGACGTTATTCACGCGCGGGTCACCCATGAATACGTAGGGCGTACCGTCGACGCGGATGATACCGGCGAGGCCCTTGATCACGCCATTCCAGAACGTCGGCCATTGCCCCGCGAGGTTGTCGCCGAACTGCCATACGCTGACGTAGGGAGCGCGCACGACCAAGGGGACGGCGGGCGGACGGACAGGCGTGAAGGTCGATGTCGCCGCGGCGGCTCCCCTAGTATCGGCATAGGCGGCCTCTTGCCGCTGGAGGAGCGTCTCCGCCAGCGCGGGCGAGAGTCCCAGCACGCCGGCCCACTTGAGAAAATCGCTCCGTCTGACTCCTGCCGGCGCCGTAGGCTGCTCTTGCTCTTGCTCATCCATCTGGGGATTCCTCCTCGCTATCGCTATGACCATCGATGACCACTACCAGGTGATCGCGGGCTGGCTAACCGTGCGCGGCGTCCGTCGGTCCTCCATCCTTGAACCTTTCTCTCTCATCCCTGCATATTTACGGCACATCTCCACGCGGCGGCGCTAGCGCGCGGCACGGTCAGTGTCATCAGTCAGTGTATAGACCGCGGCCGGCGCGGGTCTAGGCAAGAATCGCCGGTTTTAGTTCGACATAACCGGGAAACCGGCCGTCTTGCTCAGTGGTCTGTATTCCCGCCTCGACCGCCGACGGCGCTAGCGCACGGCACGGTCAGTGTTATTAGTCAGTGTACTCGACTGTTGGGATTTGTGCGGGCAGACCCACCATGCTACTCTGCAAGGCCAGAACCGTGTACCATGAACCGTGAAAGGGAGGCCCTCCGATGCGCCTGCACCTGCCCCTTGTCGCGCCCGCGCCGCTGGTCAGCACGCACGCCGCGGCCTTCCGGGACCTGTGCGAGAACCGCTGCCCGTTTGCCCACGTTGAGCAGTATCGCACGGGCCTGATGGTGCGGGAGAACAAGAGCAGGGCCACTGGCGGGCGCTGTGTGATCAAGAGCGTGGACAAGAGGCGGGCGTGCGCGCGACGAGCCGATTCCTCGTCGACGGTCTACGCAAGCGCCGCGCAGGTCGGCGACGGCAGCCCGCGCCACGCCGCCACGATGTTCCGCGCCACGGTCGGCCTCTCACCCGCCGCATACCGCGCACGCCGACGACAGGAGTCCCCCGCCGTTTCAGTCGCGGATGCGTCATGATGCGACGATTGAGACGCTGTCGCGTCTCGACGGGGAGCGCCAGCCTCGGTCCGCTGACCGTCCAGCCGGTAGAGGATGGGCGTCGTGACAGTGGCTCCTCGTGGGTCGTTCGTCGACGGGGAGCGCTGGCGTCCAGCCGGCAAGCGGTCGCGGGCGGACAAGATGTCACTGACGAACGTTTCGCCCACGACGGGGGCCGGTTGGACAGTCAGCAGACCGACGCCGGCGCTCCCCGTGCAGTGGCCCGCCGCGGCCTGCTCCGCTCCGGCGCCGCACTCTCTTTGGGCCTCGCGGGGGCCGCAGCGGCCCCCGCGTTCATGCGCCCCCGCGCGACGAAGGCCCCGACGCGTGAGAAGGATGTCACGCGCTTGGCCTTCTGGGGTGGCTGGACGGGACCGGACGGGGCGATGATGCAACGCCTGGTCGGCCTCTTCAACGGCATGAGCCACGACGTGCAGGTGACGCTGACCCTCTACAATTGGGATCTGATCTTCGACCGCTGGCGCGAGGAGTTCGACGGCGGGACGCCGCCCGATATCATCGGTCTCCACGCCACCGAGGTGGCCGAGTTCGCCGCGCGCGGCATGCTGCGCGACATCACGGCCGAAGCGCGGCGGTTCTTGCCCGACGGCACTAACTTCTTCCCGCCGCCGTGGCGTCTGTGCCACGTCGACGGTGGCCTCTACGCCATCCCGCTCGACATCCACCCGCTTGGCCTCTACATCAACGCGGCCGCCGCACGCCGCGCCGGCCTGGACCCGCGGCGTCCGCCGGGTGACGCCGCGGCGCTGGACGAGTGGTCGGCGCGGCTGACCGACGCGGCGCGCCACGAATGGGGCTACGCCGTCCCTGCCGGGGATGTGGAGTGCTTCCGTCAGTGGTACAGCTTGCTCTACCAGTTTGGCGGCCGCTTCATGGACCCCACGGGGACACGCTGCGTCGTCGACAGCGCGGCGGGCGTGCGCGCCTTCGCGTTCCTGCGTGACATGATTGCCAATCGTCACGTCGCCATGCCCCGCGAGGGGTCGGCCGACGCAGACTTCATCGCGGGGACGGTACGCATGTACCAGCAAGGACCCTGGTATATCCAGGGCGCGCGGCGGGCCGGGATCGAATTGGTGACGGCGCCCCTGCCGCGCATCGGCCCGCGGCCGGCCGTCTGGGCCAACTCGCACACGCTCGGCGTCGTCAATACGCCGGATGGCGCGCGCATCGAGGCGGCGATGCGCTTCATCACCTGGCTCAACAGCCACGCCCTCGATTGGGCCGAATCGGGCCAAATTCCGGCCGACAACGGCGCCCGCGCGCGTCTGCATACGACGCGCATCTGGCCCTACCTGCGCCCGTTCGTCGCGCAGTTGCCGTCCATCGTGTACCAGCCGAACCTGCTCGCGCATACACAGTTGTTCGCCGAGAACACGCCCACGCCGGTGATCAACGAAACGCAGGCCGTCATGCTTGGTCGGCGCACGCCGGCCGCGGCGGCGCGGGCCATGAGCGCGCAGGTCGATGGTATCGTCGATCGTCGATAGTCGTATAGTCGTCCCAACGGGCAAAGCGTCATGCACGGCCGCGTCGGACATCCCACGTCCGACTTTCCCGGATATTCGGGACCTAATCCGGCAATACTTACATTGACGCGCGCGCGCGAAACCTCTACGATAGATAACAATCATAGGTGGCGCGCCTATGATGGGGATGGTACGTCCCGCCTTCGCTACGATCGTGCCGCACATCCGGCCCTGCCCCCGGATCATACTATGTCCACGCCGCGCAGCCCGAGGATCTGCCGCCGCTCCGCCACATAGGGTGTTTGTGCCATTTTCTCGCGTACTCCGCATTTATTGCGACCACGTCGTCGTGCTGTATCTCACATCGAGGATGATTAAGACATGCGTGAACTAGATAAACTTGCCGCCGAACTGCGCGCCGGGCGCATCAACCGCTTCGACTTCCTGCGCGCCGCCGCCGGGCTCGGCCTGACCGCCGCCGCCGCCGCCAGCGCGCTTGATCCCTTCAACGCCCTTTCCGTGATGGCCGCGACGAACCCGAACGTCACGCCCGCGCACCCTAAGATGAAGTCCAAATATAAGATCGGCTTCTCGCAGAGTGAGCTCAACAACGGCTTCCGCGTGACCGAAACGGATAGCATGGCCCAGGAGGCTAAGGCGCGCTCGAACAAGTACACTTACCAGTTCACCAACGCGCACAGCGACACCAACCAGCAGGTCACCGACGTCAATACCCTCATCGCGGCTGGAGCCGACC
>JAABUV010002499.1_pt1 | contig 24743 bp, 30 predicted proteins | sample 5559971 | NCBI WGS metagenome assembly JAABUV01 (sample SAMN10711881, study PRJNA513362) | rock metagenome | isolation source: Antarctica rocks | place: Antarctica: Victoria Land, Knobhead nord | collected 2015-12-19
GCGCCGGCAGCGGGGCGGCGCCGCCCGCGCCGGCCGCCGGCGCCGCTGCGGCCGCTGCGCCCGGCGCAGCGGCGCCCCTGGCAGGACGCCCCGAGCCGCCGGGCGCGGAGGGGCCGGGGGCTGCAATGGCGGCTGCCCCGGCCGCGCGCGGCGCTTCGGCGGCGCCCGCGGCGGGACGCCCGCAGCCTCGCGCGCCAGTGGAGGCGCTTCCCGTAACCGGCCCCGCTGGGGCCCGCGCGCCGTCAGCGCCGCCGGCCGCGCACGCCGCAGCTGCCCCGCAGGAGGGCGCAGCGCCTGCCGCGGGGCGCGGCGCGGGGCCCGGGGGCGCAGCAGCAGCGGAGCGCCCAGGCGAGGGGCAAGAGCGCGCGCAGCTGCGCGCGCGCGTCCAGGCCGAATTCGCGGCGCTGATGGCGAGCGGGCAGGGGCTGACACCCAACCAGGCCGCGGCGCTGGCGCTGCGGCGCGCGTCCGGCCAGGCCTGATGGGTGTGCGCTGCTGCGGCTCTGTCTTTTGCAGAGCGCTTGAGCTGCGGCTGGGACTGTGCAGGGCTGCTGACGCGCTCAGAACTGGGTTGTTGATTAGCTTGTTGATTAGCTGTTGAAAGCACGCTGAGGTGAGCATGTCACAGGCGCTTGACACCGGTACTTGACAATGGTACTGGCTCTTCATGGCAGACGCACAGGCGTTCGTGGGTCCCGCGGTCTTGTTTGAGAGGGTGCAGCGGCGCATACTGCGGGCGTGCTCGTGCTTGCAATGTGCGCAATTACGTGTGTGCACAAACAGCACTGTAAGCATGTTGAACATCCCACTCGTGCAAGTCAGGGCATGCTGTCGACATGCATGCGGTGCATTGTCGCAGGGCGTCGCTGCATGCATGCAGTCTCGCTGGGCGCCCGCTCGCTCGTCTGCAAGCAGGCACCGCGGCTGACCCCCTCCTCCGCCTACCCTGCCGCTGGCAGCGCCTGCAGCGAGCTGGCCGCCTACTCGACCGTCATGGGCTCCGCAGACGCGGCACGCCCTGGCGTAGGCTCGCGCCCAGCCAAGGGCTCCGGCGGCGGCTGCTGCGCCTCGAACTCGTCCCACGCTTTCTCAAAGGTCACCCTGATGTGCGCGCACATATCCTGCAGGCTCTGGCAGGCCTGCCTCAAGGCCTCCGTCGCGGAGATCTCGCCTGCGGTGCGCGCGGCGCCCCCCGTGCTCAGTCTCATAACGAGGGCGCCAGTTGCTGGCCACGCTGCAAGGCCTGGGAGGGCCCACCGCTGGTCTGCACCCGCAGGTTGACCAGGTTGTCTGATGGGTGCGGGATGCTGTAGCCGCAGAAGGAGACGTGCGGGCTGCCGGCCCCGCAGCAGCGCTGTCAGCAGCGCTGTCGGTGCCAGTGCAGGCCAGTGCCGGGCCCTTGAACAGCAAGCGTTGGGACTCACTTCTTGTTTAAGAGGAAGCGCAGCGCGTTTGCCAGCGTGTGGTCTTCATCCTCCAGCGCGAACGTTGTTCCAGTGGCTGCGCTGGGCGCTGCCATGCCTCCTCTCGCCTAGCCCGCCATGCTCACCCGTGGGCTGTGCGACGTGCAGAAACTCGCTGTGAGCCGCGGCTGGCAGTCCGCCTCTGCCCAGTCCCCGCTGGCCAGCCGCGGCGAATTCTAGCAGAGTGCGGCCCAGCTGCGCACTGCACAGGCTGTAGAGGGGGCACTGCTTTTTCGGCTATGGCCGTCTTGCTCTGAGGCCGAGACTTTGAGTCTAGCTAGTGTGATGGTGTAAATAGGCAGTAAAGAGGCAGAGGTCGTACAATTCTCACCGACTGGCCTAGGGCTGAGCCATGCATTCGCTGGCATGGGATATATCTATACAATATATATTGTGGGGAGCTGCCGGGCGCAGTGTCATGCACGCGCGGCCCATGCTCACCCAAATAGATGGATTGCAGGTCTCAGTCTAGTGCCCATGTGTGACATGTTGTTGTATACAACCTCAGGCGAGGCAGACGCGCGGCCTTGGACGCATTTCGCTTAAGCAGGGACGCACTTCACTTAAACAGGGACGCCAGCAACGCGCTCGCGCCCTTCTTGTCACCAAACACACTGTCAGGCGCACGCTCCGTGCACGCGTATCACCCTGCCGGCTTGCTCTCTTGGCTGCCGTCCTGCGCGGCCCCGAGCCCGCCCGCCGAGCGGCCCCTCTCCTCCAGCACCATGGGCAGCCCGCCCTCCTGCGCCGCGTCGACCCTGCCAGGCGCCCCGCACCCGGCCATGAGCAAAGCTTCTGTCGGCGGCGCGGCGCGGGGGCGTACTTAGAACGCACCGCTGCCGGAACTGGTCGCGCTTGCGCTCCTGGTACGCCTCCCACTCCTCGTCGGTCAGCTGCCGGATGGGCAGCCAGCGCTGCCAGCCCAGCTCCGCCGCGCTGCCCGGCCGCCGCCCGCCGTGGCTGTGCTGCATCGCCGTCCGCAGCTCTGCCGCGCACGACGCGCGCCCTGACGACGTCCCGTCGGTGCCCCGCGCACCGCCGCGCCACAGCCGCGCACGGCAGCGCGGCGCGCCGCGGGCAGCGGCCCCGCACCTGGGTCATCTAGCAGGTCGGCGTGCACGAGCGCGCGCCGCAGCCGCGCGGCGGGCTGCAGCCAGCCGCCTGCGGCGTGCAGCAGGCCGGCGGCGGCGCCCCCCCACACCGCCACGGGCAGCGCAGCGCGCCGGCCCTCTGCCCACCCGCCGCTGTCAGCCGCAGCCCGAGAGCGCGGGAGCCGGAACAGCGCGGCATGGGCCAGAGCCGGGCGGCGCACTGTAGAGGAAGACCAGCAGGTAGCTGGATGCGGCGCATGCGACCGCGCTGTTGGCGGCGCCGTCCGTGCACCGCAGCGCCCGCACGCCCTCCTTCAGCCCTGGCGCAGCGCCGTCCCGGGGTCGGGATGTGCAAGGGGACAACAAGTGACCGAAACATGGGGCACTGCTCGTGTCGCACCGCTGAACAGGCTCACCGCGACCGTGCAGCTCACCGCCGTGGCTGCCGCATGCGGCAGCATCGGGGCCTGTTGCAGAATGGACAGGACGGCGCCGCCCAGAGAGCCGGCGCCCGCTGCAACGCGCGCATGCCGCTGGGTCTCCCTCGACGGACGCATCTCAGGCGGTGAGGCCGCGAGGCGAGGTGCTCACCCGCGAGCACGGCGTTGCCCTTAATCCTGTCCTGCCAGCCCTCAGTGGCCGGACGCGGCGCGGGGCTGTTCTGCGCGGCGCCCATTGGGCACAGCCCGCTGCCTGCCGCTGTGTTGCCTGCCTGTGAGCTTTGAGTGCGAGCTTCTTGGAATGGCCGGCAGCCGAGGCCCGGAAGCCGGGCTATGTACGAGCCTTGGAATGGTGTGCACCATTCCGAGATTTGCCGACCGGGGACATGCTCACGGTCATTATGGTTTACAGCCGCATGCTCACTCAACCCGGGCAGAGCGCGGCCACATGCGCGCGCGTCAGCGCGCGCACGAGAGCGAGCTGCACGGCCTGCGCCTCGAGGCCGCCGCCGCCCGCGCGCGCCACGGCGTGCATGAGGCGCTGCACCTCGGCCGCGCCGAACAGCGGCGGCGCGGCGTCCAGCAGCCCGCACACGCCGAACAGCACGCCCGGCAGCTCCGCCGCCGGCACGGCCGCCGCCAGCGCCAGCACGGCCGCCCGCGCGGCCTCCAGCGCCGTCGCACGCTCGCCGGGCGGCGGCCCGGCCGCCAGCGCGGCCAGGGCGGCGCGCAGGCGCAGGCGCGCGGCCGGCGCCGCCAGCGGCGCCGCGCCGCCCGCGGCCGCCAGCAGCGCGCCCACGTCGGCCGCGGCGCCGTCGCCCAGGCCCGCCAGCGCGGCCGCGCCGGCCGCGGGCTCGTCCGCGGCCAGGTACAGGCGCAGCGCCTCGCCCGCATGCCCGGCCTGCCGCGCGGCCGCGGCGGCGCAGCGGCCGGCCGCGCGCCCCGCGGCCGCCAGCCCGAAGCGGCGCGCCAGGCGCGCGGCCGCGGCCGCGTCGCCGGGCGGCAGCGCGGCCGCGAGCGCGGCCGCGAGCGGCCGCCCGCGGCGCGGGCACCAGGCGGCCACCTCGGCGGCCGCGGCCGCGGTCGGCCGGCCGGCCGCGAGCGCGCCCGCGTACTCGACGCGGTACCACTCGGCCAGGTCGGGCGTGCCGGCGGCGGGCGGCAGGCGCGGCGCGCTGTCCAGCGGCAGCAGGTCCACCGCGTGCGCGAGCAGCCAGGAGCCGGGGCCGGCGACGGCGCTGCAGGCGGCCAGCGCGCCGGCCGCGTCGCGCTCGGCCGCCGCCGCCAGCAGGCCCGCGGCGGCCGCGGGCGCGCCGCCGGGCAGCCCGGGCCCGCCCGCGGCCGCCACGCACTCGGCTGCCAGCGCCGCGCCGTCGCCCAGCAGCGGCGCGCCCGGCGCCTGGTGCAGCAGCCGCGCGGCCAGCAGCTCGAGCCAGCCGGACGCGGCCGCCGCGAGCGCGGCCCCGTTGCCGGCCAGCACGCCCAGCAGGCGCGCCGCGCCGGCCGGCATCGCGGCGTCGCCGGCGGCCGCGGCCGCCCACAGGCGCTCGTCGCCGCGCAGGCCGGCCAGGCGGCCGCGCCAGGCGGCGCGCGCCGCGTGGAACTCGCCCGGCTCGCCGTAGCCGCACCCGCCGCCGCCGCCCGGCGCGCCCGGCGGGCGCAGGCGCGGCATCCCGCGCAGCGCGCCCAGCGCGGCCTCCAGGGCGGACACCGCCGCGAGCACGCCCGCGTCGCCGGCCGCCTCCACGGCGCGCCGCCACAGCGTGTGCCGCCCCAGCAGCTCGCCCGCCTCGTCCACGCGGCCCAGCGCGGCCAGGCGCGCCGCAGCCTCCCAGAACCCCGGCTGCGCCTCCGGCACGGGCGCGATGCTGAGCGCGAGCGCCTCCGCGGCCGGCCCCAGCGCGGGCGGCCCGCCCAGCGCGCCCTCGTGCCGCGCCAGCGCCCAGGCCAGCGCCTCGGTGGCCACGCCGCCGGCGGCGGGCGCGTGCAGGAACAGCACCGCCAGCAGGTCCCACAGCGCGGGCTCGGGCGCGCCGGCGCCGGGCTCGGGCGCGAGCAGGTCGCTGATCGCGGCCGCGTAGGCGCGCAGGTCGGCCGCGGGCCCGCCGCTGCCGCCCGCGTGCAGCCGCGCCTGCAGCGACTGGAACGCGGGCAGCGTGTCGTAGGCCAGCCGCCGCTGCTCGGCCGGCAGGCGGCCCCTGCGCAGGGCGCGCAGCCCCGCATTGACGCAATGCCGCGACGAGCCTCCGCCGCATCACTCCGGGCTGCGCGGCGGGACCGCACCAGCTCACGGCAGTCGCCACGGGCCGTTCATCGGGGCCGGGCCTGGCCTGGCCGGCCACCGGCAGGATGTACAGGGTGTTGGTCAGATGCCATGAGAAGTGCAGGCGCGCGCCCGGCGGGCATGGTACCTCCGTGGTCTCCATCGGGCGAGGCAGTGGCAGGCTGTGTCCCTTACGCTGCAGTGCAGGCCCTGCAGTGAACCAGGCCCCACATGCCACCCGCACATGCGCCCTGCAGGATCAGCTGAGCAATTGAGCAAGGCAGGTGCATCTGCCTTGCTGCCTGGCAGCACTTGCTGCCCAGGGGCGCTCCCTCGATGGGAGCGGTGCCAAGGCGGGCTCGCTAGCTGCGCGGGGGATGCTGCAGGCCGGGCAAGCGCCGCGCGGGCCAGCGCCGAGCCGGCCGCCCCCGCCGCGCCATTGCCGGGGCCCGCAGGCGCTGCGACGCAGCGCGAGCCCCCAGGCGAGGCCCCGCCGGGCTTGCCGCCTTGCATACTGACCAGCGCGTCACGCCCCGCCGACACCCACGCGCCCTGCGCTCGCAGGCGGAGCGGCGGGCCGCGCTGGACGTGCCGCGCCTGCTGGCCGAGAACGCGGCGCTGCGCCTGGCGCTCAGCAGGGTGCAGGGCGTGGCGCCGGAGGAGGCGCGCCGCTGCCGCTCCCGCCACACCCGGCCCTCCACCGCCGGCCCCCTGCTTCGCCTCCCGGCCCTGCACCCGGCACGCGCCGCCCGGCCGGCTGCAGCAGGGCCGGGCGCCTGCAGGTGGTGTTTGAGCTTGAGGCCGCAGAGCCAGAGGCCCCGCCGGCCGGCGCGCCCGCGGAGGCCGCCCAGGCGGACCGGGCGGAGGGCGACATCGCGTGGCCGTCGCCGGGCGAGAGTCCCCCGTTCTGGGAGCGCCCGGCGCGGACCGCGCCTGCGGCCCTGCGTGCGCCCTGGGCCGTCCTGCGGCCGGCCTGAGCGCCGCGCCGCGCTGAAGCGTGCCCCGGGCGCGGTCGCGAGCGTGGGGCTCGCTCCGCTTCGTGCTGCCACGAGCATGAGAGGGCCTTTGTGTGGCTGACTCGCGGTCCTCGTGACGAACGGGCGCCCCGGCTCTCAGGGCACGGCCCGCCGGCCGGGCTCAGTCTCATGATGCGCGCAGGGCCGCGCGGGCCCGAGGCGGGCGCGGAGCGGGACGCGCGGCGGCTGCACGTGGTGCACATGACGGCCGAGATGGCGCCGGCCGCCAAGGTCGGCGGCCTGGGCGACGTGGTGACCGGCCTCGCGCGCGCCTGCCTGCGCCGCGGCCACCGCGTCGAGGTGGCCCCCCCGCCGGCGCCGCACCCGGGGCCAGGGCCGGCCCCACCTGGCATGCGGACTCTGAGCATCCGCGCGGGGCCGCGCAGGTGATGCTGCCCTACTACGAGTGCCTGCCGGACGCCGCGCTGGAGGGCCTGCAGCACGACTGCGACTTTGACTGCCCCAAGGCGCGCGCCGCGCGGCCCGCGCCCCCTCAGAACCTGCCCGGCCGCTCGTGCAAGCCGCAATGCGCTGGTGCAGTGTGACAGCGCCGGGTCAGTGCTAACCACATGCGTACAGCTGGGCCGGCCCGCGGTGCAGTGCGTGGGCGCCGGGCGTGCGCCACGTCGCGGCCTGCCGCAGCGCCGGCGCCGCTCCTCTGGCAGGCGCGGCACGCGAGGCGCGGCGCGTGCACACGCGGAGGGCGCGCGCGCGCAGGGGCGGCCGGCGGACGGGCGGGTGCGGTGCGAGGCGCTGCGCACGCGCGCCTTCCGCGCGCGCATCGACGGCGTGCCGGTCGTGCTGCTGCGCCCCGACTGGGCCGCCGGCCGCCTGTTCCGCGGCGGCCGCATCTACGGCGGCAGCTACAACGAGCTGGAGGCCTACCTGTACTTCTCCAGGCGCGCGCCCCGGGCGCTCAGGCGCGCCTGCGGCCGCGCCGCGCTGCGCGCGGATGCCGGGGTGGCGGCCTGCGCGCGGCCGCGCACGCTGCGAGCCTGTGGCTCTGGCGGCGCGTGTGCGCCGGCGAGCGCGCGCGTGGCGCACCGCTCAGACATGGGCTCCAAGCCGTGCCCGCCTGACCAGGCCAGCGGCGCAGGGCGTGCCTGGAGTACCTGCGCGCGACCGGCCGCGACCCCGACATCCTGCACGTCCACGAGTGGCAGCTGTCCGCGGTGCCCATGCTCTACTGGCGCGCGCTCCCCGCCCACCTCTTGGCATGCGCCTGGCACGGCGTGCAGGAACGCAAGCAGCACGCACGCCGGCACACTGGCCCGATCGCGGCCGCGCGCGCGCAGGGACAGCTTCCACGCGGCTGGCCCGAGCCGGGCGCGCGTGGTGCTGACCATACACAACATGGACAACACTCGCGAGTGCCGGCAGGAGGAGTTCTCAAGCACAGGCGCGCCGGCGCATGCTTCCCCGGCCGCCCCGCGCAAGACCCCCGCCTGCTCAGCGTGGGCGGGCGCGGCAGGGCTGCCCGGCGAGGCATTTGCGACGGCGGACAAGGCGCTGGACGAGCGGACGATCGGTGCGCGCCGCGCGCCGCCCACGCGCCCGGCGCGCGGCGTCGCGCCGCGCGCTGCTGAGCGGGGGCGCTGCGCGCGCCGCAGGCCACAACCCCGAGCGCCTGAGCCTCATGAAGGTGCCCGCCCGCCCGCGCGCGCGCCGACGCCTGCCCGGCGCGCTGCGCGGCTGACACGCTGGCAGAGAGGTTTGACACTATATATACAGGCCCTAATCTCAGCCCTACACGGCTGACGCGTTGCCCGCGCGCGCGGCCAGGGCGGCATCGTGTACTCGAATGCGGTGACGACGGTGTCGCCGACGTACGCGCGCGAGGCGCTCGAGGGCGGCGCGGCCGGCTGGCTGCGCGCCACGCTCGCGCGCCCGGACGTCCGCGCCAAGTTCCAGGCGCGCGCGGCGCCGCGCGCTGCACGGGCCCCAGGCATCGTGTCGGCGGCAGACAAGCGAGCCTGAACCTGCCTGCGTTGCTCCGTATTGCGCTGCTTCTCTATTGGCGCTCAGGGCTGGCGGGCCTGTGGCGTCCCGAGTGCCAGGACGTGCGCAGCGAACCCGTGCATGTCTACCAATATAGAGGGCGTTGACCGCACGCCCGGCCTCGACGCGAGCAGGGCGTGCTCAACGGCATCGACACGGCCCTGTGGGACCCCGCGGCGGACGCGTTCCTGCCGGCCCTGTACAGCGCGGCCGCGCCTGAGGGCAAGGCGCTGTGCAAGCGGTGCGCCTGGCCGCAGGCGCCGCACCCGCTCCGAACCGCACCCCTTGCGCCGCTCGAGCTGCACCCTGTCCTCCGGTCTGGTTGAGCGGGGCGCCGACGCAAGTGCTGCCGCTCGCGCGCGCGCGCGTGCAGGTACCTGCAGCTGGGCCTGGGCCTGCGGGTGAACGCTCGCGCCCCTATCGTGGCCTGCGTCACGCGCCTGGTGCCACAGAAGGTGCCCCGCTTGCGGCTCCTCCGAGCCCCGCCCCGCGGGCCGCGCGCAGGCCACGGCGGCCGAGCCTGCGCCTGCGCGCAGGGCATCCACCTGATCCGGCACGCGGTGTACCGCACCGTGGAGCAGGGCGGCCAGTTTGTGCTGCTGGGCTCCGGGCACGCGGACGATGAGTTCAGGCGCGGCGCGCCCAATCCCTGGCTCCTTGCCCGTGCGCATGTGTGTTTTCATCCGTCTCACTTGCAAGGCTGCTGGCTAGGCCAGTCGCGATAGCATAGCAGGCCGGCCGTCTCGAGCACGCCTGCCGCATGCCGCCAGGCGTGCGGCATGCGCAGGATCGCCAGGAGTGGAGGTGCTTGCCTTCCATGCCCAGCTTGCCCCCGGACTGCAGCGGGGCCAGGCGGGCCTGGAGTGTGAAACGGGCCACGCGCGCGGGCGGCAGGCGCATGGCGGCCGAAGAGTTCCGCGGCAGCGCCTCGGCGGCGCTGCTGGTCATGTTCAGCGAGGCGGCCGCGCACCTCATATACGCCGCCGCCGATATCGTGCTGGTCCCGTCGCTGTTCGAGCCGTGCGGCCCTCCCGTGCATGCGTGCACATGCGGGCTACGCGCTGCGCCGGCCCCTCTCCCGGGCCGGGCCGCACCTGTGGCGGCCGCGGGGGGTGCCAGCATGCGGCCCGCCTGCATGTGCGGGTATGCTTATGCGGCTTGCATATGCGTGCAGGGCTGCGCATGCGTGAGCGGCCCGCGCGTCCGTGCGCCAGGTGCGGGCTGACACAGCTCATTGCGCTGCGCTACGGCGCGATGCCGGTCGTGCGCGCCACGGGCGGCTTGGCGGACACCGTGCACGACGTCGACCAGGGTGCGCGCGGCCCGGCCTCGCAGCGATTTTTGACTTGGGCTGCCTGCTCCGTAGCTGGCAGCAGCGCAACGTGAGATGCGTCGGTGGACGGAGGCACGTCCATCCTTCACGCCCTGTAAATGCAGCGGACCAGCAGAGAGGGGGATCGTGGCGCGGCGCGCAGGTGGTGAGGACGCCAATGGGTACAAATTTGCCGGCATGGACGAGGCCGCGCTTGACTCTGCGCTGGACCGCGCGCTCACGGCCTACCGGCGCGCCGCCCGGGCCTCCGCGGCACGGGATGCCGAGCGGGGTCGCTGCCTGCATGCGCACACAGAGCCGCGCCAAGCCGCGCCGTGCGAGCACTTGTCTTGTCCAGGGCTTCGGCACACCGCGCCGGCGTGCAGGGCGCGCCAGGGCGCCCAGGAGCAGCAGGCCTGCTCCAGGCGCACCGCAGCCCTGCGACTGGACTGCGAATGCAATTTCGACTGCGACCCGGAGCCGAGGGCGCCGCCCCGTGCGGCGGGCAGGGATCGGCCGGACTGGTGGGCGGACCTGGCGCGGCGCAACATGGGCGTGGACTGCTCCTGGGAGCGCGCGGCCGGCGCCTACCTGGCGATCTACAACCAGCTGGCGGCAGCCTGAGCAGACGGCAACGGCGCTGCTGTGCGGGCAACCCTTTTTACATGAGACATCCCGAGCCTGCGAAACGACCCTGCACTAGCCGCCTCCGACACCTCCAACATGCAGCTCACACGAGCCAGGCCCCCGCAAGGCTCCCGCGCAGAGGCAGGGAGCCCCGGGCTGCGATAAAAGTTACGCCGCTCGGCCGCCCGCGCGGCTCAGAGCCCGGTGAGGTAGTGCGAGCGGTGCACGTGCGCGGGCAGGCGCACGCCCTGCGCGGCCGCGAGCGCGAGCAGGCGGGCGTTGGCGGTCAGCGTCAGCGCGCGCTCGCGCTCGGCCACGCCCAGCACGGCAGCGTGGTGCGGCTGCAGGCCCTGCAGGCCGGCCACGCGGCCCAGGTCCGCCGGCGGCGCGTCCGGCACCACGCGCAGCGCGGCGCGCAGGCCCGCCCAGCGCGCGCGCTCGCGCGGCCCGCCGTGCGCGGCCAGCAGGCTCTCAAAGCGCGACACCGCCGTGGCCGCGGCCACCAGCTCCAGGCCCGCCAGCGCTGCGCACAGGCCGGGCAGCAGCGGCGCCGCGCGCTCCGCCTCCGCCGGCCCCTGCGCGCGGGGCAGGCGACCTCAGCGTGCGGTGTGCCCAGCGGAGGGCAGGACGGCGGGCCCAGGCGCAGTCCGTGCGCCCCATGAGCGCGCATCGGCCTGCATGCACCGCTGACCGGCCCGCAAAACGCCCCAAAACTGAAAGCTTGCCCGCGCACGTCGTGTTGGACAGGTCCGTCCGCCTCTGCGGCAGCTGGTGTAACGATCTCGGCGGGCGCACGCACGCGCGGGCGCGCGCACGTGCGGGCGCGCGCCTGGAAGCCCGGGGACAGGGCGGCCTGCGCGCCCGCGCCGGCCGCGCGTGCCGCGCCGTGCGACAGCTCGCTCACCAGCGCGCACAGCGTGGTGATGTCCAGGTTGGCAGCCGCGGGCGCCGGCGGCACGCTGGCCAGCACGGAGTCGCCCAGCGGCCCCGGGCCGGCCACCAGCGCGCCCTGCTCGCGCAGGCGCGCCGCCACGCAGGGCGCCCACGGCGCGCCCGCGGCGTAGTACACCACCTGCGGCGGCCGCCAGTGCCACGCGTTCCAGGACGCGCGCGCCGCCTGGACGTGCAGCCGTGCCTGCGTCGCCATGTCTGCGCGCGCCGGCCGGGCCGCCCGCGCTCAGCTCCGCGGGCCGGGCGTGAGGGGGCCGCGGCAGACACCCCTCTTGGCTCCGAGCGACGGAGCCTCGCTGCGGGCGTGACTCGCACCCGCGGCCCGCCGGCTGCCGGCCCCGAACGCCTGGTGCGCCTTGACCTCGATCCAGAGGCTGCCGCCCGCGGCGACCACATCCACCTCCACCGCGGTGCTGCCGAGTGGGAACACGGCGGCGCCGGCGCGCGCGGGGCCCGCCGGGCGCGCGCCCTTGACGTTGGGCCCGGCCGACGGCACCAGCCGGAACTTGCGGCACACGCCCACCACCCCCGGCGCGCTCTCAGCCTGGCGCGCCCAGCACAGCCTGTCTCGCACGGGCTCGGCACCGCAGCATCGTGCAGCGCCGCGGGCACCGTCCCACCCAGCAGCGCACACGGCCTCCCGACACACCACGCCAATGCTGCGGCAGCGGGGCGTGCAGGCTCGCAGGGCGCGCGCGCACGACGTCCAGCTCGGCGTTCATGCCGACGGCGTTGTTGGCAGCACTGCGCAGCTCCACCCCGGCCACGCCGTCCAGGCCCTGCACAAACTTCAGGTCGCGGCATGCCCGCTGCCGCAGCAGCGACACGCCGGCCACGTCCGGCCTGCGGCTGGCAAAGCCGTCGATGCGCTCGCACAGCGCCTGGTACGTGGCCACAAGGCCGGCGAGCTCGGGCGGCCGGTCGGCGTGCGCAATGCTGGCGGCAAGGCGCCGCGCTGGCAGGCACGCGGCGGGCGAGGGGGTCTGCCGGCGAGCTGCTGGACGCACGGCTTGCAGGAAGGCTTGCCGGAGGCGAGGCAGGACCATCCATTCTGGCCCGCCCTCCCCAGCTGTTTTGCATTTTGTCCTTTGGCAGCCACCCTAGTAACATTTGCATGGCATGCTGGATGCGCATATGCCATTTGCATGGCATGCTGGATGCGCATATGACATGCATGTCATATGCGTCCGTCTGTCCAGCGCGCCGGGTACCACCAGAGCTTCTTTCTAAGGACGTGTGGGGTCGATGGCTGTGCCCGCATGCAAAGCATGCACGGCATACACAGGATGCAGCGTCCACCGGTGCGTCAGTAGGATGCCAGCGCCTTGGCGTCCACGTCATCGGCCGCTGGCACGCCAAACTCAGCCTGCCCGCAGGGGCACCCGTCGACACGAGCGCATTACTGTGGGCGGCACGATATGTTGCAGGAGAGCGCGCCCGCGCCTGTCGTGCCACGGCGTAGCACAGGTGCGTCTCATACAGCCACGCGTGGAAGTCGGCGAGCGAGCGCTGCTCGGCCGTGGCCTTCTCAAAGCTCTGCAGGGCGTATTCCCCGCGGTCAGCATGCGCGCGGCGTCCGTGACGCGGAGGCCCGCCTTGAGAACTGTCCCACCCACCTGCATGGAGGCCTGCTCGCGCCGGGCGCGCGCGGCCAGCACCTCGGCGTCAAACACGCCCGCGTCGCTCGCCGCATGGAAGTCCAGCAGGAACGCGGCGCCCAGGCTGCGCTCCGCCAGGCCAAACACCTTGTTGAAGATGGCGCGCGAGCGCGGCATGTGGAACTCTGAGGTCACCACGCACAGCCTCCTGCGCCCACGGCCGCGCGCTGAGCGCCGGCGAGCCAACCGTCGCCACCTTGGTGCCCAGCGAGGCGCGCGGGGGCCTGCGGCGCGCCGCCCAGCGCGCACCGCCAGCCGGTGGGAATGCAGTGTATGGTCGCCGCAAACCAGGCGTTGCCCACCGTGTCGTAGGAGGACGTCTCCTTGACTATGTCGGCGGGCGCGACGCCCTGCTCTTATGCCTCGTCAGCAGGCTGCCGTACAGGCGGAACCGCGCGGACCAGCAGTGAGAAGACGAGAGCACAAACCCGGCATAACAGTGCCCACGCTTGGCAGCGCACCCGCGCAAGCCGCAGGTACTCGGCGCAGACCTGCGCGCGGTGCACGGGTCGGCGCGCGGTGGTGCGCCAGCACAGGTGGCCCTGCTGGAGCACTCCCCTGCGGCGCGTGACGCACCGTGGACTCGTGCAGGACGTGGCCGGTGCGCGCGTCGAGCACCGGCGGCTTGTGCGGCGTGCCGCCGCCGCTGCACAGGATGGGCGTCCTGCGCCCTGCTCCGAGCGTGTCGCGCTTGGCAGGGCCAGCACGGCAGCAGAGCGCGTGCGAGCTGCGCAGCACCGACCCTGCTGCCGCTGGATGGCCGCGCAGGCGTCCAGGCGCCGTGTGACCCACTCCGGGCAGCCCCCGCTCGGCGTGAGCCCGCCTGCCCGGCCGTGCACACCAACTTCGTCAGCCGGCTCTGACCTGTGAGCTCCAAAACAAGCCTGAGCACGCCGCAGAGCAACTCAGGGACCAGTCGTGCTGACACCTGCGAGCAGGATAATCGCATCATAGTCTCGGCGGACGCCCTGCTCAGCAGCGGTGTGGAGGGCGTGCCGCCGCCGCCTCTGGGAGGCGCGCCAGCGTCAGTGGGCCCCCTGCCGGCGAGCCTGTGCATGCTCGCATTGAGGGCCAGGGGCACCTGGGGCCTCCGGGCTGAGTGTGCTTTCCTGGTCGTGGACGGGCTCTGATGCGAGCGCAGCTGAGCAAGGAGCGCCTGGCAGGAGCCCAGCGCACGGCATTGCCTCAGCATGACCGTCCTAGCAGGTCTAGGACGATGGCGAAATGGTGCTAATGGTGTGGGTAGGTGTGATGAGCACAGCTAGCATGTTTCCCTGTTGCCTGCTCATTTTTGCATGCCTTCAGGCTAACTTGTTCCAGATAGATGAGCCATGCTGCAGGCCTGCGTGTCAACGCTAACAGCGAGTCACAGCCTTTCCAACTTCAATACAACCAACACCACAATCTTGCACGGGCGTAATGCAGCGTAACACACTTGTGGACACTACGCAGCGGGAAACACTGGGCATGCGTTGCAAGCGTGCGCTGAACAAACATGCAGCAGCTCTGCAGCTACGCCGTTCGGATTGTGACGACGTCCACCGCATTTCCTAGCGGCGGCGGCTGCGCGGGTACGGGGTACACAGGCGGCTGGGAGCGGGCCCGCGCCACCAGCTTGTGCCCACCTGCATCAGTCGTGGGTGTTACATGGGCCTGTGCTCCACAGGCGCTGCTGTCACGCCGCCGCGTGTCACGCACCATGGAACTGCAGCAGAGGCTGCGTGTCAGCGTGCCAGAGGTGTGGCGGCGCAGCGCCGCACCTTCGCCTCTGGCAACGACCTCCCGCACGTCCCTCTGTATCGCCGTGCAGTACGCCGAGAGTGGCAGTATTGCAAACGGCTCCTCGATCTGGATGCCTATGTTCTCCACGCCGATGAGCAAGAAGGAGATGAGCGCCTGCGCTGCCACAGAACGTAAGCAGGGACACACACACAGCGCTGCCATGGTACGAGCGCCTGTGCGCCGGGCCGCGCCTGCAGGCCGGGAGCGGCCCAGCCGTACACGTCCCACAGCGGAACGGGCAGCAGCGTCAGCCAGGTCATCAGGAACCCTGCGCGGCCCCGCACCGCTCACGCCTGCGCGCCGGCCTGCGCCGCCGCCCTGGCCCGGCGACGTGCATGCACCCCTGCCCGCCGCCGTGCAGCCGCCATGCTGAGCACGCTGCCGCACGACAGGGCCCGCAGCGGGGCGCACGCGAGAGGTGCCGCGTGTAGGCCTGCGGGATGGCGGTGCGCTCGATGCGCTCGCACGCGCCCATCAGCCGGACGTACTCGCTCACCAGCTCGTCCAGGGCGACGCGCTCGTACGCGCCCAGGCCGCGCACGGCGTGGATCGTGTCGCCGAGCAGCTGCGCGGTGCCGTCCGGGCGGTGCTGCCACGCCAGCACCCACGCCGCCTCGTCCTCCGTCAGCACGCCCTGCGCGCCGGCGCGGCCGGGCGTCCGGGCAGGCGCTCAAGCGCAGCGGTCTGCGTGGGCCGCGCGCCGGGCAGCCAGCGCTGCGCGGCGCATCATGCCCGGCCTGCCTAAGTTGGCGCGGCCGCAATGCCCGCCTTGCACGCCCGACCCAGCATGCCCCGCCATATGCCCGTGTCGGCGGATGGGCCGCGCTGCAAACCCAACAGGCCACGCCGCGCCGCGCCACGTGCCCCTTGGTTTGCCACACAGCGTGGCTCAGGCAGGGCCGGCGTGCACGGGCGCTGGGGGCGGCACCTCGAGGTCGCCGGGCAGGTCGAGGGGCGCCGTGTTGCAGTCGTGCTCGGCCTGCAGGAGGTGCACGCGCAGCGTGAGCGCCAGCGCCTCCGTCAGCCGCGCCACCATCAGCAGCGCGCCCCGCTCCTCCAGGGGGAACCTGCGCGGGGCCCTCGCTGGGCGCCAGGCCTGCTCGGGCGCGCCGGCGCTCAGCTGCCTGCTGGGGCGGCGCGCACCAGGCGCTCGCGCGGCGGACCAGGTTGCGCGTCAGCGCGATGATCAGGCCCCAGGCGGTGCGGGCCTCCCAGAAGCGCGCGTACGCGCTGTTCGTGCGGAAGATCATCAGCAGCGACAGCGCAAAGCTGGTCAGCGACAGCGCCTGCCACACCAGGCCCCTGCGGTCCTCCGGCGGCCAGCGCGGCGCGCCCACCGGCTGCGCGCCCGCCCCGACCCCTCACCGCGCCCGCGCCGCCGGCTCAGGCAGCGTAGCTGGGCGGAGCACGGAGCGCCGGGCCTCACCACCAGCCACTGCTGGTATGCGGCCCACAGGAAGGACAGTATGGTGAAGTACACCACCCAGAAGAGGTACCTGCGTGGCGTGTCACACGCCGTCAGCGCAGGCACGGCGGCAGACACAGCGAGCTCCGAGCAGGTGCGGCGCGCGGCGGCCACGCACCCGCGTAGCACAAAGATGAACGTGAAGTTGGGCAGGTGCCGCCTCCAGCTCCGCAGTCGGTGCCAGTCGTCGGCGGTGAACGGCTGCGTACAGGAGCACGTCAGCCGTAGTGAACACGCAGTTGTATGTGCGCTGCATGGCTGCAGGCGCTGCTTCACGCACCGCATCCTTGAACAGCAGGCGGTGCTGCGGCATGGCTCCCGGAGGCGCACTGCGCAGGAGCGCAGCTGCGCTGTCGCAGTTTGAACCTGCTGCTTGCTCGCCGTACGGCCCGAGGGGTTTGGTATTCCGGAAGGGGCCACTGGCAATCCGGTGACCAGGCATGCAGGCGATCCGATACTCACACAAGCAGCTGCAGTGCACATGCACTGCAGTGCATGCAATGGCTGCAGCGGCATGCTTTACACCCCCGCCATGCTCAGTGCTCCTCTCGCTTGCAGCGCCCGGGGTCGCAGCTCACACTCGACCTCCACCTCGCTCTCGCACAACCCGACACGCTGTGCACCGGGAGCGACATGCTGCATGGGCTTCTATCAGTCCACACCTCCTGCAAGCGTTTCTCCAACTCGGCACATGCGCGGAGCGCAGGCCTGCATGCATTTTTCCATGCGACCTACCCGAGCTCACCTGCTGTGCGGCACCCCTCACATGCAGCCAGGCTGCATGCCGACCACCGAGCCTGCGGCGGGCGCCGCAGCGCCCCGGGCGCGGGCCTCAGAAGCCGTCAGTGGCGAGCAGCTGGTGCAGCGCGCCGACCGCGGGGCTGCGCGCCAGGTCCAGGCCGGGCGCCTCCACCTTCTGCAGCAGCAGGCGGTCCACCTGCTGGCGCAGCTCGCGCACCTGCCGGCCGCGCGCTCAGCCTCTCATCGCATGAGAGGACGCGCCGCCCGGGGCCCGCTCACATTGTTCTTGGGCAGCCCAGGCAAGCGCTGGCGGTACTCTGGTCCCAGGAGATGATGCTTTCGGCTCACTCAAGGAAGCATGCATGCTCGAGGCCGGCTGCAGACGCGACAGCATTGGCTGCGGGCGGCGGCGCGGCGCGCCAGCACGGCGATGCGCGCGGGCGCCTTGAGCACCCAGCCGTCCAGCTGCAGCAGGCCCTGCTCGTGCTTGACGGCGATCTCGCCGCCAAACAGCAGCATCGCGTAGACCGGCACCATGCTCGCCTCGCGCACAAACACCTGCCGGCGCGCGCGCTGCTAGATTGCGCGCTGCAATAGATAACGCTCACCAAATCCTGTCATGCGGGCACGTGGCGCTGGCCCGAGCGCGGCTCGCGGATGCAGTTCAAGGGCGCAGCGCGGCGCGCCTTGCTGGTCTCCACAATGTCCGTGCACACCAGGAACCCGGACGGGAAGCTGCCGCATGTGAAGTTGACCGACGCCGGGTGGATGAACACGCGGCCTGCACACAGCGCGCGCCTCAGCGAGCCGGGCCCCTGTCGGCTTGGGTGCGGCGCCGCTGGCCGCTCACAGAGGAGCGCGCTTTACAACCGCCGGCCGGTCATTGCCATGCGACACGCAGGCACAGCAGGTGCCGTGCGGGCGGCGGGTGCCTGCCCGAGGCGCGGCAGCGCGCGCACGCGCGGGCCGCGCACCGCGGCGGCGGTCGAAGAACTTGAGGCGCGCGGGGTCGGCGTCCTTCTGCAGCGCGCCGCCGTGCGTCTCAGCAAACACGGCGGTCGGGTGCTCCACGCGCAGGATGGCCGGGTAGAAGCCGGCGCAGAGCGCGGCCTTGACGATGCGCGCATTGCCGGAGTGGTCGTCGTAAGCGGCGGCCTCCGCCGGCATTGGGCCGCCATCGCGGCACGCGCGCGCGTACGCGGCCGGCAGGAAGCCCAGGTCGGCCAGCTGCGCGGCCAAGTCGGCGCGCGACGCCGCGGTCGCCTCCATCGCGGCGTCCGCGATGAAGTTGGCGGCGGCGGCCTGCGCGCGGCGGGCGCGCGCGCGCGCGTCGGGGCGCGGGACCGGGCGAGCCTGCGCGGGGGCGGGCCTGCGCAGGGCCGCCCGCGCGGGCGGGTGGGTGAAGGACGCGACATGCCTTTTGCACAGCTGCGGTCGCCGCCGTCAGCGCAGAGTGCTGCGCACGGTAGGGCCAGTGCGTGCGCGCGCCGCGCGCAGAGCGCGTGCATGTGGCTAGGGCGTGCGCGGGGGCGGCGCGCAAGAGCGGGCGCGCGCCTGCGCTGCCGCCTGGCGGCCGCCGTGCGCGCGCGCCTTGTCCCACAGCGCGAACGCGGCCACGACGGCCAGGTGGTCGCTGCGCGCTGCGGCGCCGCCGGCAGCGAGCGCGCGCTTTGCGGCCTCCGCCTCCGCGCGGCGGTCGGGCGGCGAGAAGAACACCGGGCGGCCGTACGCCATGGCCGCGGCCGCCGTCAGCACCGGGCCCACGCACCTGCGCGCCGCGGCGCCGCCTCGCGACTGCGCGCGTCGCTCGTCCGGGCGTGACGCAGCCTCCTGGGCCGCCGGGGGCGCGCTGGCCTGTCACAACCTGAGGCAGCACCCTCGGCGCTCGCGTTGCTTCAAGGCGCGCCCGCAGGGCCATGCAACCGGGCAAGACACGGACCAGGGCCCCACGACCTGCCATGCGCAGGCGCGGGGCGGGCCGCGGGCGGGCGCGCCGCAGCATTGCGCCGTACAGCAGCGCCTTGCCCAGGCGCGCGTCGCAGGGCAGGCGCGCCAGGTGGCGCCCCAGCGGCGTCAGCGCCTCGTCCGCGCCCAGCGCGCCCAGTTCGCGCAGCGCGCCGACCGCCGACGCGACCGCCTCCGCCGCCGGCGGCGTCAGCAGGCGGCCGAGCGCGTCCGCCAGGCGCGCGCTCGGCACGGCTGCCTTGACCGTCAGGCACAGCGCCTGCAGCGGCACGCGCAGCACCTCCGGCGCCTGCTGCGCCTGCGCGCGCCGCGGCCGCCCCGGGTCGGGCGCGGCGTGGGAGGGGCGAGGCCGGCATGCCGCAGGGCCGCAGGGCGCGCGCGTGCGGCGCAGGTGGCACTTGCTTATAACATGCATGCGGAGGACGGCGCATGTGCGGCCCTTGCATGTGAGGGACGGCGTCGTGCGCGTGCGGGCGCCCCCATGCGCTGGCGGGCGCGCGCCTGCAGCGCGGCGGCCTGGCGGCGCGAGAAGAGGCGGAAGCAGACGCCGGGCCGCACGCGGCCGGCGCGCCCGCGGCGCTGCTCCGCGGCCGCGCGCGACACCCAGGTCTCCTGCAGCCGCGCGATGCCCCGCCCGGCATCGTACCTGGGCGGCCCCCGCAGCCGGTTGCGAGCGCGGCAGCACTGGCTGCGTCGAGAAGCAGGGCGAGGGTGCAGCGCAGCAGCAAAAAGGATGCCCAACCTCGGGGCCGCCGACATGCGCCCCTGTGCTGCCTGCTGCGCCCGGGTCGCGAGGATGCCCAGCGAGGTGACCGCCCGAGCGCGCCGGGCGCACCGCATCTCCTTGACGCGGCCAAAGTCGATGACGCAGGTCACGTCGTCGATGGTGATGGACGTCTCGGCCACGTTGGTGGCCAGCACAACCTTGCGCGTGCCGGCGTCCACGCGCTCGAAGACCTTGGCCTGCGCGCCGCGCGCCCGCATGCGCGCCAAATCAGACCCCCGCGGGCGCTCGGGTCGGGCCCAGGCGCGGCGCGCCAGCTCGAGCCGCAGCGCACGGCGCGCGCGCGCTCGGGGCGCGCACACGGTTTCCATGCGAGGGCAGGTTCTCTAAAGGCGGGCAGGGCCGTGTCCTCTTCCTGGCGGGCTGCCAACGGGCGCGCCTGCTGCGCGGGCGGCAGCGCGCCGTGCAGCGGCAGGATGCGCAGCCGCTGACCGCCGGCCGCGCGCCGCAGCGCGGGCGAGCCCGACAGCTGCCGCGCGGCGCGCCCGATCTCCGGCGCGCCCGGCAGGAACACCAGGACCGCGCCGCCGCCGCCCGGCGTCCCGGGCTGCGCCCCCGCGCGCGCTCGGGCATCAGGGACAGGCTCACACCCGAGGCAGCGCCCGCCCAGGGCGACCTGCGCGGCCTGCGCGTGCTGCCCGCCGCGCGCAGCCGTGCGTATGGCAGGACCGCCCCCGCGCCGCTGCCAGCCGCGCGCTGCAGCTCTGCAAGACAGGCCATGCCGGCGCTGCCGCAGCCAGTGCTGTGTGCGCCTCCTGCAGCCCGGCGCCGGCGCGCGCCTGCAGCGCCGCGTCGGCGTCGCGCCCGTCGTCGTCCGCCACGATGCGCGCGACTAGCGCGTCCAGCAGGTCAAAGTTTAGCACGGCCTCGTCCACAACGGTGAGCGAGCGCCGCGTGGCCTCACTGTACTCCGCCGCGCCGGCGGCCTCCGCCGCCGCGCCCGCGCCGCCCTCGAGCCAGGCCTCAGGCGCCTGGCGCACGCCGTCGTCGGCGGCCTCCCAGTCCTCGGGCGCGGCTGGCGCCTGCGCATGAGCGCGCAGATGACAGAGCGCGAGTCGCGGGGGGCGGGCCGGCAGCGCGGTGCAGCATGGTGCAGGCTCGTCCAACCAGGTGCCTGGGTTGGCGCCGCGCAGGCAGGCGCGCGGGGCGTGCGCGACAGGGGCGAGCAGCCAGCCCGGGCTGCAGAGGGGCGAGCGCGTGGAACGACGCTGGGCGGGCGCGCGCCTGCGCTTCGGCGGGAGACGGAGCGCTGCTGGCCGGCGCTGCTGCGCCCGGCTGTGCGGCGGAGGCCCCCTTGCGCGCGTACCTGCCGGACGCAGCCCCAGGCCCTGCTCACCAACCGCGCAGGCGTGTTTGCCGCTGCAAACCGGTGCGGCGGGCTGAGGGCTTGCTCAGCCACATGCAGCCTCACAGCCACCTCTGCCGTGCGCCTGGCTGGGGGCACACAGCAGGCTGCGCGGAGCCCCGCCTGCGCGCGCTGGGGCCCGCGCAGCTGCACGCTGGCGCGGCCGCGAGGGCGGCGCGCCTGGAGGCGCGCCCGATGGCGAAGCCGGTCGCCTCCAGCGCGTCCTCCAGGTACAGGTCGCGCACCGGGAACGTGCGGCCCGGGATTGCCAGCGCGCCCACCGCGCCGACGCCGTCGGCGCCGCGGCCCTGCCGGGCGGCGCAGCCCTGTCTGCAAACTTGCAGGCGCCGCGCCGGGCTGTTGCGCAGTGAGGGGATACCAACTCGGTAATCCAGCGGGCGCACGGCTATGCTTGCCATCGAAGCAATGTCTTGCCAGGCAGCCCAAGCCTGCCCGAGCCCTGACAGCACTGTCGCGCGAGCGGGGGCTGGGCCGCGTCGCGCCGGGGACGCGCCGGCAGGCCGGCCGCAAAGTAGCGCGCAAACGCGGCCACGTCGGCGGTGGCCGACATGAGCACGACGCGCAGGCGCCCGCCCGGCTGCGCGGCGAGCGCGTCGCGCAGCAGGAGCAGGAGCAGGTCCGTGTCGGCCGAGCGCTCATGGACCTCGTCCACGACCACGTGGCTCAGGCCCGCCAGGCCGGCGTCGCCCTGCAGCCGGCGCAGCAGGACGCCTGCACGCGCGCCGCGTCGCTCGCCGCATGCGGCAGGCGCGCCCGCCGGCCGTGGGCGCGCCATGGGCCAGAGCGCCGGCGCCGCTGGAGGCAGGTCCGCAGGAACAACAGCTCGCGCCGGCCGGGGCAGGCTGGTTGGGTCAGATGCCTGGCAGGCGGAGAGAGGCGCGCCGGTGGTGCAGTACAGGAGGCGGGTGGCCGCGCTGGCGCGCGTGTCCAGGCGCACGGAGTAGCCCACGGTGCCGCCCACGGCCTCGCCGCGCTCCTGCCGGCGCACGTTGTGACACATGTGAGAGGGCGGCACGCTGCTCTCGTGGCAGGGGGATGGCCTGCGTCTGTGTGAACCAAGGTCCGCGCCCGGCGCGGCAGCACGCTGCTGACGCGCCCGTCACCACCGCATGACTGCAACAGGCCCTGTCAGTCAGGGGCGCAATTGCTCGCAGCGGCCCCGCAGTCACAGCTGCCCGGCGCCGCTCGGGCCACGGCGCGCAGGCCGTGTGAACTGAGTATGGCAACCACCGCCAGCAGCGTGACGGCCGCACTTGATTTCGTATGCTCCCAGAACACGCGGGAAGAAACTTTCACATAGTAGCGCCTCTCGCATACCTACCGTGGAAATGCGCCTCTAACAAAGGGGCTGCTCGCCAGGCAGTGCGCCTTCAAAGCACACACTGCTAAGGCACACGGTCGGTCACAGTTGCCCCGTCGATGCGTTCATCCACCCGCTCCTCCCACGGACGTGCAGTATGCTCGCTGCACACTGCAGGTACAGGCTGGGGGTATTCACTCTGCAGACCAGCAACGCTGGGCTGTTGGCAAGAACAGAGGCGGGGAACTTCGTCTCTGATCCTACGGCAGGCAGTAGCACAACGCCCAGATGTCCGCCACTGGCCAAGCAGCTCGGCCGCGGCTTGCGCCTGGGACGGGTTCAGAGAGGGTATTTGGCTCAGCGAGTCACAACTCGGTGACTGCTGAGATGACATCGCGCAAGCGACAGCTCGGCGGGCGCCAGAGCTGGCTGTCGGTCAGCCGCGTTTCACTCCCCGCCGGACCAGCCGGCGCGCGTGCCGCATGGCAGCGAGCGCGGCGCGGCCGCATGATCAAGGCGGGGCGGCGCCTTGTGTAATTCATACAAGAGTAGACAGCGGAGAAGGGCCTGCATGACGCGCCCTTTTACTTTACAGCCATGCGTGGCTCAAGCCGCGGCTCTGAGCTCGGAAGCGTGCAAGCGAACAGCACGGCTGAAACTATTGCACACAGGTCTAAATTTGCTGGCGTATGAGCCCACCTCTCCTGCAGACAAAGCAGGTGCAGCAAAACAGTACGGGCGTGCTCGCGCGCGCGCAGTGCTTCGCCTCCCTTGCTTGCCTGGTTGCTGCGCTGCTGTGCTTGGACCTGTCACCACTCTCCCTCACCAGCAGGCCACCACGTGCACCGTCCCAACCTCCACCGTCGCCTTTACAGTCCGTCATCCAGTCCGCCCGCTGGCCGCACCCGTATCCCGCGCCCACGCGCGAGCGCGCTCGTGCGCCGCCCTGGCCGCCAGCAGGTCGGGCGCGCCGGGCGCGGGCCAGCGCCGCCAGGCCAGGCGGCACGGGGCGGTCTTGCGCACAGCGTCATCACCAGGACGCCAATTGCTCACTCCCACCTCGACCGCAAAGCGCTGCTCGGGTGCGCTGGTCATCCCATGCACGACCGCGGCGCACATCCAGCTTTCGTACTGGGGTGGGGGAGGGCCCAGGTACACGCCGATGGCCTCGGCGCCCAGCTCGGCGGCCCGCAGGCCGGCGGGGCAGAGGCAGTCCAGGAACGTGGCCATCCTGCTCTCCCGGCTGCCCACCACGAGCACGCAGCGGCCGCCCACTATGCGCAGAGACCCGACCTGCTCAAACATGGCGACATGGACAGCAACGGACGCCCCCGAGGCGTACACCCTGAGGTCCGGCAAGCCAGCAGAGCCCTCCAGGAGGGGGACTCTGTAGATGTTCATCGATTGTACTCCCCTCAAGCACGTCACGCGAAGGGTCCGCAGCCGCGGCAGCCGCCCCGCCGAGCCCGCGCCCGACGGCGGCGCCCACGCCAGGCCCTCCAGAGAGCCTTTGAGGCCGGACAGGTGCAGCGCCTCCAGGGGGCCCGGCAGGCGCTCGCGCCGCAACCACAGGTGCGCGCTGCCGTCCAGACGCCGCAGGTCTTGAGCGCCGCGGCAGTTGATGCTCAGCCTGGTCAGGCGCAGGCCGCTCAGGTCCAGGGCAGGCTGCTCGTCCTGGCCGAGCAGGCCACTAGTTTGTGCGGCACGCCGGATAGCCGCAGCAGCGTGCCGCCGTGCCGGGCCAGCAAGTCGCCGAGCAATCGGCTGCTCCCACAGGGCATCTCTGCGGTGGAAGCTGGCGGCCGCCACGCGGCCAGCCTGCGCAGCGTCGAGCAGCCAGCCGCGCTGGGCGTCGCTTGAAGGCTCTGCGCTGAAGTCGAGCGCCAGCGGGAGCGGCCACTCGCGCAGCAGCGCGCGCACGCGGCGGCACACGCACGACAGGACGGCCGCGGCGCGCACGTGACCTGCTGCAGGCCGCGGCGGCCTGTCCGCCCAGGCGCGCCGCAGGATGCTGCGCACCAGGTCGTCGGGCAGCGTGATGAAGGCCGCCTGCGCGGCCGGCAGGGCGACACGCGCGCTCAGGTCGCCACGCGTGTGGCAGGTGCAGCCGCAATCCGCCGCTCAGCGCTGCAATCGGGTCGCGCCTGGTGTGGTGGCTGCGGTGGCTCAGCGCTGCGGGCAGCGGATCCTGCACCGCCTTGGGAGCCCATGCCTCGCCGTGCAAGCCTCTGTCTGCTGGCATGCGCACAACCGTCGATCGACCGGGTGTCGATAACAGCCAGCTGTCGCTGCGCATCGGCGAGCCTCGCGATGCGCATTGTCTTTTAGTAATCGATCTAGCCCATGTGCGTTACACGGCTGCGGCGTTGTGACCAGCAACAGGATTTGGAACAAATACTTGCAGGCGGAAGCCAGAGTGCCCTGACATAAAAACAGGCAGACGGCGCCGTCCACCGCCTGCTCGCTCCGCCGGCAGAGGCGCCGGTATTATAGGGTAGGGTAGGGTAGGAGGTCGGGGGAG
>JAABUV010002500.1_pt1 | contig 24740 bp, 27 predicted proteins | sample 5559971 | NCBI WGS metagenome assembly JAABUV01 (sample SAMN10711881, study PRJNA513362) | rock metagenome | isolation source: Antarctica rocks | place: Antarctica: Victoria Land, Knobhead nord | collected 2015-12-19
TGACAATCGCGGTTGGCAGTAAGAACACGATATTGCTGCTTCCAGTCCTCATTACCATCGTTTACGCAATCTTAACGTTGATCAGCATAACGAATACGACGCGATATTCATATATGTTCAAGATAGATTCGAATGATGCTGTCGAGGTTGGTGCTCGCGCGCAGATTCTCATTGCTGTTACCAATAGTCTGACTGCGGCGATCTTTCTCGTGCTTCAGCAGATGACCATTCAGACTGCCCGTCTCGCACGTTCGACGTCCGGCATTTACATCATTATAGCACTCGTCGTGCTAATGATGCTCTTATTTATCCAATACGCTCGAAAGCTATCACGCGGCTCGACGTAAGTTATTGATTAAAGAAGTGAATTCACTAGACCGCTTACACCGTCGAAGAACTGATCAGGACTAAAACTGGCCACTTCGCAGTTCCATGTTGCTGATAGAACAAAATGCGTCCCGTCTGCGGTTTCTAGGTCATACGTTGCATTTGCGATCCCGAAGTCGAGCCCGCCCTTGTAGGCGATTCTGCCCCATCGCTGGTCGATAGCATGGCCTACATTTATTCGAGTTGCAGGATGTACAGCGGCACGCGAGATCAACTCACATAGTTGACGAACGGAGTAGAGCCATTCCGTTGACTTAATTAATGATGTCGATGGTGACGTGTTTTTTTGCAGCATGTTGCAACGCTCTAACGCGAGAGCGTCGACATCGTGCAACACCATCATCCTATCTTCTTCCGTAGTAGCGTTGAGCCAGGCGTCTGCGGAAGTTGAATTGGTATCGGCGCGTAGCTGTGCAACTTGACGCGTGCTAAGATACGGCCGGTTTGCATGCAAGTATGGCGACATCATTGCGGTACCAACTGTTTCGAGGAGCACGTCCGCAGCCGTGTTGTCGCTCAAAGATATCATTAACATTGCTAGCGAGTCTACGGTCAACTCCGTACCCGCCGGCCAGGTCTGCAATATGCCGGTCGCGTGGCTCTTATGCTTTTCGGTGAGTCGAATTGTTGTGGACCGCTCAAAAAGCTTCAGCACATAAGAATCAGAAAGGGCATTTAGGATAGCAAGCTTAGATGAGGACGCAACGGGCAGAACCATATCTGCATTTTGTTGCACGACCTCCTCTCCATTCCGGAGAAGAAGATATGAAACAACACCAGGATGGCTCTCCAACACACGACATGATTCCGCGAGAGAAATGGCGCGGATAATCGGCCGTCCGATCACAAGATGTAAAATTAGGCCATCTTGCAGACTGATATAGACTTCAACATCACCTCTTTCAAAGGACACTTTGTAAGCGCCGTGCAGCGTGCGAGTAACGGAACACAACTTACCTACGCTTTTAAGCGTCTGCTGTATTACAAGTATTACTTGGTCGACTGCGGTTCGCTGCAGAAACGACTCGTGGAAAGCCGCCTCTGTTAAAGACCTACTCGTCATCAAGCGACCGACTAATGATTCCTCTAGGTGGACGTCGGCCCCGGCTGCCTTGTGATCGAGAGGACCTAATTCAGAAGATGACGTGCCAGAGGCCTCCGCGGTTGATGCGAGTCAGATTCTGGATTGCTAATGAGCCGCTCCCTAACCTAATGCTCAGACAGAAAGCCATTAGGTGCGTCGCCGCCGACGTCTCGACTAGATCTCGTACTTTCATTTCTACCACTTCTTTCTTCGCAGCGGAAGTTGGTAACGCCGTCGCTGTCAAGCTTTTAATATCTTTCTCTGTAAGCGGTCGGGCACTCAAGATGGTGAAGAGCGTGTCTAATTCAAGGTGTTTCGACAAATCAGTTAGCTCGTCGATGACGGCAGCCCGGCCCGAACGTCCGAAACAAAGGCCAATGATCTCGGCTGAGCCCGATTGCTGCAATCGATTCGGCAAACCACCAATGATCCGACGTGTCACGGAGAGTCCGTCGTTTCCGCCGTGACCGACAAACGGATACGCGATTTGCTCTGGAAACGGAACCAATGGTGGGTTCGCCGTTATGAGGTCAAACCGTTCAGGATCATCTAGTTGCTCGAACAACGAGCCGCCCCGCACATCCACGCGATCGTGAAGCCCGTTCAATTGGATATTTGTTAAAAGCGTGCCTCGTGTTTCCGGGTTGATCTCAACTGCCACGGATCGTTTCGTAAACAGTGAACTGAAAAGAGCCTGCACTCCAGATCCAGAGCAAAGGTCGAGGCTAGACTCGCAACCTGAAGGTACCAAACGTGTTAGAAGGCCTAACGTGTCGTCTCCGAAGTATACAGTCGGGTCTTCGTTTGGCCGATCAACGAAAAGAAGCAACCCGTGTGAAACAACCAAGATAAGCCCAGGAATTATGGCGCGACCGTCCGCCTCAACGACTGCCACCCCTGAGCTGATAAGCACATACCATGCATCGCCGAGCAAGCGATCTAACTGCTCGGTCCCGACAGCTTCATTCAATGCGAAGAAGTCTAACAAAAGACGAATATCCGGCGCCGCCAGATTTCGAGTCGCCCGCCAAAGTATGGGCTGGTAGCTCACCGGGTTGAACGACGTGAGAAAGGAGCAGTAACCGCTACGAACAATCTGACGAGCTAACAAGGACCATCTCGAATCGACTGTAAACGATTCGCGTTGCTCACTCGACACAATCATTTCTAGACCGCCGACAGGAGTGCGCGCGAAACAAGCACATCCGGGATTCTCTCGAGATAGTGCTCACGTATAACGTTTCCGACTCGTTCGTCTTCAAACAAGAAACGACACGAGTCGCACTGATGTGCAAATCGGTTTTGCCAGTCGATCATCGGATCGATAGTCGCCGCCCAAGCGAGAATCTTTTCAGGACCCTCGGTGGAAATCCAAATCTTCATGAAGTCCTCGCGAGCGCCGTCATAGCTGTCACGAAGGCTCCTATGCGTGATCTTGCCTAGATTCATCTCCGGGATCTGTTGAGAAGTTATCCCGCAACAAGCGTATAGCTCTTCTTGAGGATTAATGACCATCGTATCGAGAACGCTCGTGCATCTCGGCCTAGTGTGCAGATTCGATGCATTGACTAGCTGGCTCGAGTCGTACTCGACCGATCTCTCGCCGACATCCATCGAAATCCATGGGCTTTCGTCGACATGTATATTACGCAGAGGAAATTTACCAAGTAACGATTCGAACAACGGCATCGACCGAAGACCAGTTTCGGTCACTCGGCGATCTCCCGAAAGCTCGACCATCGTCGCAACAGTAATATTCGCATCGAATGCCGCACGCATAGCATACACTATATTTTCAAGCGGAACAAAGCGGGCGTGCTGATCTCCCGTGCTGATACTCAGCTCGGTTAAGCCTGCGGTTATCATCGGAGCAAGCCGGCGCTTAGCGTCCTCAAGCGTCGGGGCCCAGTAGGCGTTCGTAACGCAACGGGTCGCTAAGCCCAACGAGGTTGCAAAAGCGATCAATTCTGCCAGATCGTCGCCGAGCATGAAGCACTCACCGCCAGAGAACACTACAAGCTGTAACGACCGATATCCTGATGCGTCAAGAATGTAACGCTTGAGCGAGTCCTGCTCAATTCGACCGGTGACCCATGGGTGCGATCCAAAGCAACAATTTGCACATGCGGCAGTGCACTTGTAGGTTGGGAGTATTGTAATACACGAAGGCCCGCCGCCTAATGTGTCTTTCCAGCTCATCATCGTTGAGAGAAGCCTTCAGCATGAGCTGACAGCGAGTCGCACAACCGCTTCAACAGCTCTCGCTGCGATCGAGAAGACGCTGAAGAATCGTCAAGCGGGTCGAGCCCGTAATCCAACACACTGTTCGCACCATCGTAGTTGACGTAGGTGGCAGCGTTCGCGTTAAAGTTAAGGCTCGCGTTCGCGTTTGAGACGAAGTTGAAATTTGCGGAGAAGTTAGCATTGTATTGGTAATTGGCATTGGCAACAAAGTTGAAGTTGAACACCGCCAAGTAGCTACGCTGCGGACTGACAACGTGAGCGTTCGACCGCTTTTGAGCGTTATGAGTTTGAGCGATCGCAGTTAGCTTGTTGCTCAGGGAACTAGCGAACTGGGCTTGTTGCGGACTATCGAGCCTGATCCCTAACAATTGCTGAACTCTGATGTCTCTAATCAAGATCTGAATCTGGCTGTCTAACGATTGGCGGAAGTCTATCGCTGACGTGTACGAGTAGTCCTCGCTTTCGACAGACTCTACCGACGTAATATTGACATTGCGCGCTGTGTAGGAATTTAAAGCAGCGTGGATGCTGGGGAATGAAGTTGCAGCTGACGCGACCTCTTGCTGAAGCTCCCGATTGCTGACAAGATAGAAGAACAGCGCATTGCTTGCAGAGATAGTCGCCGCAGTAGCGTTCGGTGTTACACCGTACTTCACCAGAGTCGCCATTGGATTCTGCGAAAAAGAGTCTTGAAGCGATCTGTCGTGAAGCAATTTTGAGACGAACGTCGTCACTCGCTCGTGCATTCCCGGGATCGGGAGAACCAGGCCTTCGGCGCCTGATCGGACGCCTATGGCAAGTGCATCTTTTGCAGCGACGAACCCGAAGCCGGTGGCTGCCAGGGATGCGCCGAGTGCTGTCCCGGTCATCTTCAAGAATCGCCGTCGAGTTGCTGCGAGTGCATCGGCACGTGACTCGTCATTAGGACGGTCGCTATTGTCCTTCATTCTTCCTCCATATATGTCTAAATGAAGCGAAACGGGAGTTTTTCACTAGGGCCGCAAACTACGCAGCAACGTGCGCAACATTAGAATATCGCCGATCTATTAAGGAGACCTTAACGTCTTGCGTAAAGTTCTAGGCTTGCGTCAGAATGCCGATAGTTAGTTCGAACTCCGGAGTGGATCTGCGATCGTTACAAACTCTAGGCTTCATACTCAAGACGTTCGGGATTGCGGAAGCGATAAGAGTTCAACAACCACTAGGCAGCCCGCGGCGAGCCTACATTTGGAAGCTTGAGTGCGCCGATGGAACCACATACGTCGTTCGTCAACACCACCGACATGACTTGACCCGACAAGTGATCACTCGGCTCCACCAATTCATCCTGTTCGTCGGTTCACGCACCACTCTTGTTCGACGACCGCTAATAGACAAGAACGGGTCGTCCGTGATTGAAGTAAACGGGGTCCTATACTCAGTGTTTCCGTATGTTTTTGGAGAGGCTGGATCTCTGTCTTCGGGCACAAGAATAAGCGCTGCAAAGAATCTAGCGCAATTTCATTCGTGCAGTCGCTTGTTCCATAGCTCATGGTCAACAGAAATCAGTCGCGAATCGCTAGCATCTCTCGGGCACCTCTTTTCTTCCGAGTCGCGCGATTCGCCCCTGGCAAAGCTTATCTCGACAGCACGGCTCGCAGAGATAGCGTCTCGGGCCTCTTCCCGGCTTGCAATTCTACCTCCCGGTCCAATTGCGATATGCGTTGTTCACGGTGACTTCCACCCAGAAAACGTGATAACAATCTCCGACTCGGTAACTAGTTTTATCGATTACGATTCATTAAGGCGCACCGAGCGTTCATACGACATCGCTGTCGGAATGGACACGTTTTCCATATCCCGTAATAGCAGCATGATAAACTGGAAAAATGCTATAAGCTTCGTTCAGAACTATCATGCTAGGGACTCGCTGAGCCCTATCGAGTGGCGAATGCTGCCCGATTTGATAATACGTCGTAACTTGCTCGTGATATGGTGGATCGCAAGTAGAGCCGGATCGACTTTGACGGACTCGTCTAAAGAGTCTATAATGCGTCATGCTGGTCGAGCGCTGCACGCTGCTTCTTTTGCAACGGAGAATCTTCTTAGCGTCGACACAACGGATTAACACGAAATGATTCGAGAGCAGAAACCGCTGGATGTCATACGAGTAACGGTCCCAGAAGGATACCGAGAGACATGCGCTATCTCTAATCGCCTACCCATTTTGGGTATAGTACTCAACAAGCTCTACGCGGAGCTCGGCGGTAGACTGGTATCCGTGCTCTTGACTGGTTCACTCGCACGCGGAACAGCAAGTCCGACAAGCGACATAGATCTATGCGTTCTGTGGGGAAAACCTTATTCGCAGCGACGCAGAGAACGCATCGGCGAATATGTAATCGATGGCTTTTTCGACGACGTGAACACCATAAAGGCCATTCTGAAAGCGAGAGATACGCGTCATATCACAAGCATGTATAAGTCAGCTATTCCGATTTATGATCCACATCGAATAAGTTCAATGCTCATCGAGCTCGCCGCAGAGTCTTGGCGCGACGGGCGTCGTAGGTCAGCACAAGATATCTTCGCGACGACTGCAAGCCTCGAAGATCGAATGTCAGCTATATTGCAGTGCTCAACAGATGACGAGCTTCGCTTCTCGTTGCTAGTAAGCTGCTTCGCTGGCGAAGTTCTCGAGACGGCATCGATCCAAGTTGATTCTTGGGGTTCTCCGCTAAAGATCTGTTCAAGTAGACTGCGCGACCGTTCCGACGCGATAACTCAGCTGGTTGAAATAGTGACAGATCGAACCACAACGGTTGAACACAGGAAACAAGCAGCGATCAAGCTCTACGAAATCGTCGATCAGTCGCATAGCCAGCGCTACTCCTCTTCGGGCCCGCTCCTGCTTAACGGCTTTTTCTAGAATCCGCTTTGGAAACGTCGTACGTTCTTATTGGTGTTTCGAAGGTTGTTGCCAGAACGGAGGTTATGTAGTTCATTAACCTACCTTCTCGAGAGTACTGCTAGGACCTCACGATACGCTGTAGAGAAAGCTTCGTTATCAACGGAGCGCAAATCATTTAGCGTAGCCGAGAAGCAAATTCGACTTCCTGTCTTTGTGACCACGAGAGTCGTAAGGCTAAGAACGCCCGTGTCCGATCCACCTTTGAACGCCACATAACTAAAGGCGTCCGGATCGGCAAGCCCCGGGTTTATAGAAACTATCGGGAGGTCCGACACTTGATTTACGAACCCACACAAGTCACGGACGCTATAACGCCATTCCACATCTAGCATCGGCTCGCCCGAGAGATCTTGCGCCTGCGGCAGCGGGAGCTTGTCTATTGCTTGTAAGATCTGCGCGCGCCGTGCCGGTACAGTTGTAGACCGGTACTTTTTAAGATATTGCTTATTTTTAGTTGAACGGAGTTCAAATGCCTGACGGGTGGTTAAGAACGGCGTATTTGCCCCTGCGTAGTTGCTATTAGCCATATGACCTCCAATGTCGATCAACGCATCTGCTGCGGTATTGTCGCTTATTGAGATCATATCGGCAGCGTACGTAGCCAGGGAGATCGGTATGGCATCGGGCCAGGTCTGAAGCACTCCACTTGGGAGACTTTTCCATCTCTCTCGGAGGAGGTACACATCATTCCAACGAGCGCGTCCCTCTTGTACGTCGTTCTGCAATCGAGCGAGGACGGCTAGTTTAAATCCAGAAGCGACCGCTAGTGGCGTCTGCGCTTCGAATTGCTCGACGTCTGAACCATCTCTAGTTATAAGATAAGCGATCTCACCATGTGTCGGTACAAGCCGTCCGAGTGCTTCGCGAAGCGAAGTTGCTGATCTTGACGCCTCTTTAAACAAGAGCCCATCAATTTTACCAGCATCATCGACGTGGATGTATATCGCATCAGTCCCGTTTACGAAATAGGCAACGAAATGATCGCCCTGCGCCTCAATGCGATCGAAATTCCCAAGTTCGTTGTGAAGCTTCGAAAGGATCGCGTTGACGCGGTCCACACCAACCGTACGCTCGAACGACTCGTTGAAATCATCTTTCGCAGAGGTTCCGCTTCTAAGCATCGTTTCAAGGGCACGTTTCTCGTACCGTATTCGGTCGACTCCTGTGATCGTCTTGGTTCCCGAGCTCACCCGAGGTCCGGCTGTGTCTACTCCGTTTTGAGCCGGATCATCACTTTGCTTATCGAACGTGACCAAGGCAATGGCTCCGAATAGAATCAATTCACGCATCTCGGCTCCTCAGATGGGTATTCTTCACTCTTGAGATGAGTAGTTCCTCACTCTTGAGCTTGACGCTTCAATCTCCATGGCGCCGGCGGGTGACTTTGCTTCCCGGAAAACGTTGTTCCACATGCACGCGCTTCTCAAGAGAACAAGCATACTTAATAACGTTTCCAACGATTATTAGCGCCTGCAATTGCGCGAGACGATATAGCTTCGAACTCGAAGCGACGCTTCTCCCCGCGCTGCGATTGAATGATTCGAGCGAAAGCCGCCACCGCTAGTAGCGTTGCCACAAAATCCAAAGCGAGCGTCGACCAGCCCGTGAGGTCAGCAGTCATTTCTGACGCCTAATTCCGAAGTGTCACCGCTAGGTAGCAGAACGGCGTTCATCGACTTCAGCCTATATCGGAACTATCGCTCTCAACGGGTTGGGTCGGTTAGAAAGTTTTCGGTCGCGGCCTCATCGGCCTCTTCCTCGTTCGGGGCCGAGCTCGGGGTTCAAGGTGAGCGCGGAAGCGCGCAACCGCTTTTGTTCTTCTTCGCGCTCGGCCCGAAGGTTGACGTCCCGCACGACGTCGAGCACGAGCATTTTTCCATGGTCGCGCTGCGCGCGAACCAAGAGGTCGCCGAAGTCCTGAACCTCGTCCTTGCCGTAGGCGATCGTGACGTCTTCGCGCGCGCGCGTCACGTCGACGTACAGCCCACGGCGCGCCTCAGCTGACGACGCGAGGGCGAAGACGGCATCGACGGTTCGGCCTTGCGAGCGATACGACGTCGTTGCGTATCCGTGGTCGATCGCGCGATGCTCGTGCACATCCCAGAGCACATGCTCCCCGTCGCGCCGGCGCATGAGCTCGAGGCGCCCATCATCGCGATGCGCCGCGAGCGTGTAAATATCACCGTTGACGCCGCCATGCGCGCGTTCCCGGCCGACGAGGACGTCACCAATCCCAAAGGTTCGCTCGCCGAAATCGGTCGCGTAGACGCGTTCCTCGCCAATCGCGCTCGGCCCCGAATCGCGAACGGCCTCCCGCGCGAGCTCGTTCATGGCGCGCACGTCGTCGTTGCGCGACGCGACGAGCAGGGCGCTCTTGCCGGCCCGGGTCGCCTCGGCCCACGACCGCACGAGCGCGACGCGGGCGTCGTCGTGGGTCGCATGCTCGCGTACGGCGCCCTTTTCGCGGAGCACGTCGAGCGCGCGCGAAACGACCCCGGCCCGGAGATCCCGCGCAACCCCGCGCAGCCATTCTTCGCTCGCCCGCCGCGTGTCGCGCATATCGAACGCGCCATGCGTCTCGGCAAGTCCCCGAAGAACGCTACCGCGGCCGACGCTCTCGTGCTGCGAGACATCGCCGAGCAACAGGACGCTCGCCCCGGCGTCACGTGCCCGTTCGAGCAGCTCACGGGATTGCGTGGCGCCAAGCGTCCCGGCTTCGTCGATCATGAGCACCGTGCGATCGTCGAGCCGATCGCGCCCCTTCTCGAGATCCACCAAGAGCCGCGCGACGGTGCGCGCGTCGATGGCCGCTTCTTCTCCGAGGGTGCGCGCTGCATCGCCCGCGACGGCAGCGCCGATCACACGGAACCCGGCCTCGCTGTACGCGGCCGCCACGTCACGCTGCAATCGCGATTTGCCGGCGCCGGCGATTCCCGTCACGATCGCAAGCTCGCGATCAGCTCCGAGATGCGCGTAGGCTGCCCGCTGCTGCCCATCGAGCCCCGCGTCCGGCGCTCGCAAGGGGACCGCCCGTTCCCGCTTTGCCAGCGTCGCCGCCGCGTCAAAGACGGCTCGTTCCTCCGTGACGACGCGCTCGAGCGTGAACGCATCGTCGTCGATCGCGAGCGAGGCCTCGACCACGGCCCGTGTCGCCACCTCGACTTGCGCATCGTGCCCCGTTCGCACGCCGAGCGCCGAACGCACCTCCCGCTCGACGTCGGCCGCGCTCCACACCGATCGCGTTTCCGCAAGTCGATCGAGCACGAGCTCCGGCTGCTCGCGTAAACGCTCAACCCGTTCGGAGATCCCCGCTGCCCGCCGATCGAGCTCCCGGGCATCTCGCGCCGCGACCGCCGGCGCGAGCTCGTAGGTGCCGAGACGCTCTTCGAGACGACCCATGCTCGTCGCGACCCGCCCAAGCGGCACGTGACGGGCCGTTTCAAGATCAAGAACGCGGCCGCCGTGCCCGGCTTTTTCTACCGCGAAGCCGATCGTCTCGAGCTCGCGATGCAGTCCCGCCCACGACGTCGCGCCACGGATCGACGCCTGAGCAAAACTCGCGCGCCGCTCCCACGATCGCTCCTCGTGCAGCTGCGCCTTGAACGGGCCCAGCCGAGGCTCCAGCGCGCGTAGATCAAGCCCGAGGTCCGACGCCTTCACCCGTTGCCCTTGCTCGGGACCGACTACTCGCGCGCCACTGCCGGCCGCCTCGAGCCGCACACCGTACCCCCGCAAGACGGCATGCAGATCGTCCCAACTCGCGCCCTTACGAGCGACCGCGAAGGTTGCCGCCGGAACCGCCTCGCGCTGCAAGAGCTCGACCCACGAATAGTGCGTCCGGCGCACCGCATCGCGCCGGTCGATCGTCGCTCCCTCTTGCCGGTCGATACCCTGCGCCACGCCCTCGGTAGGTCCGAGACGTAGCCCGGCATCCGGCACGATGCCGAGCTCCCGTTCGCCAAGCTTGTCGCGCCACACGACGTGCCGGTCGACCTGCAGCCCCATCTCACGCTCGCTCCACTCCGCTGCTCTCGCAAGCTTCGCGTAGTCTTGCCAGCGATCGAGCATCCGCCCCCGCAGCGACACCTTGTTGATCGCGACGTGGACGTGAGAGCGGTCCGTGTCGGTGTCGTGATGGATCGCCGCAAAATACTGGTGCTCGTCGGCGCCCAAGGACCGGCGCACGGCATCGACCGCGAGCTTCATCTGTTCGACGTCGATCGTCTCACCGGGACGTGCCGAGACGATCACGTGATAGACCGGATCCGCAAGCTCGCGCCGCTTTCCCTCAGCGCTCGCTTGCTGCGCGACCGCCTCCATCTCGAGCGCCGCCGTCTCGTGCGACGCCACGCCGCCACTCCATGAGGCGACGAGATCGTCGCGTTCGCGGTCGTCTGCATCGACCTCGAGGTAGCGCTTCAACGCACCGAACGAACCGCGTCCGGCGCGCCGCTTCGGAGCGAGCTTCGCGATCATCGTCGCGTTGCCGTCACGGCTGCCGTTGCGGCTGCGCGAGGCGCCGGGCCGTCACGGCGAGGTCTTCGCGGATCGCGGCAAGCTCGTCCATCAGCCGCTCGACGGACGCGTCGACATTCTCGATCGCGGCCCGCGCATCGCGCGTGGCATTGGCGAGCGCGAAGGAATGCCGCTCCGCGTTGCTCGCCGTCAACGGCATCTCGAAGAGATGCTTCAGAAGCCCAAACGCGCGGCCGAGTTCGCCGCGCGATCGGCGCACTTCTTCCGGTAAGAGGCCGAGCAAGCCGGCAAGCCGCGAGACGTCCGCGAGTGGAAACTCCGACGTCGGTATGCGAGCGGCGGCAGCGCGCTCCGGGTCGTCCAGGAGCAGCGCAACGTACGTGCTCAGATCGACGTGAGCGTCACGTGCCGAGATCCGGAGCCGCAGCGCGTCCTCCGGACGGAGACGGAGCTTCACTTGCTCCGTCGAGCGCCCGGCCTCCGTCCCCGACCGCACCGCAGGTGCCTCGATGCGGGTACCCGCATCTATATCCTGTCCTCTACTCATTCGTCCGTGACGTGTTCAACTTTGTAACCGTTACCACCTTCCCGACAGAGGGTCTTGAGGCCAGCATCGGTAACGGGCGACTATGGACGTATCAGGGGCAGTCAAAGCGGCGCTTGAAGATGCCGTGCGAACCGGACCTACGCGAGCCACAACGCGGTCTTCCGTCGTGAAAAACGCGCTCGACGAACATCGCGCCCTTATCCTTAAGGCGATCGCCCAAGGCTACAGTCCGACGGCCCTTGCGAAAAAACTCAAAGCTTCCGGCATCTCGGCAAGTGTCGAGAGCCTCCGTCAGTCAGTGCAAGAGATCGCACAGACGACATCGAGCAGCTCGAAAGCGAAGCCGGCGAAGGCGCGACAAACCAAGGCAACGACGAGCCACAGGCCTCCGCGTAGCTCACGCGACAAAGAAAGCAAAGTCTTTGAAGCCGAGGATCGTACGGCGTGAGGCGTTGGATCCTCGTGACGAGCGGCAAGGGTGGCGTCGGGAAGAGTCTTGTGGCGCGCTTGCTCGCTGAGATGAAGCGCGAAGTGGAACCTGCGACCTGGCTCCTCGACGGCGACGGTGAAGTTGGACAGCTCGCGCAATACCTTGGCACTCGCGATGAACTCGATAGGGTCGTGCGTGGTCAGCCTGGAGATTCTGGCGTCGACACCTTCGCGCTGGACGGCTGGCGCGATGACAGCGGAATGCGTGACGTCATCGAAGGGCTCGTCGCTCCGCTCCGTGCGGCGCAAGCCGACGTGCTCGTTGATCTGCCGGCAGCCTCGCTCTCAGTCTTGGCTGCCCTCGAACGCGAGACCGGACTCGCTGCTCAGGCGGCACGTTTGGGATTTCGACCGACCCTCGTCGTCCCGATCTCGCCACTGGTCGCGTCGCGTCTCTCGATCGCCGACGCTCTCGAGCTCGGGTCCGGATACGACGTCATCGCTGTACGCTCGGAGTTCTGGGGCAACGACGGCGACTATCGACGCTGGCTTCGCTCGAAACTTTGCGCTCAACTCTTCGAGCGCGGGGGCGGCGAAGTCGTTATCCCGCGGCTGCGCGGCTGGATCATCGTCGACCTCGATGAGGATCATCTTCCGTTCGCCGCCGCGACCCGGCCGGGCGTCCTCGATTTTCCGGACGACGAGATGCTCGCGCGCTGGCTTACCGGGGCTCGCGCGGCTTTGGGTGCTGCGGGTGACCTCCTCGGACTTCCGGCGCCGGTCAGGTCGTGAAGGCGCGCGAATCCGAACGCGACACCCCGCTCGATCGCGTTGCCGGCGCTCTCTCGAGCGAGTCCGCCCGCACCGAGCTGTATCGCTATGCGAGTAGCGTCGCCGAGGCCATGCCGCCGGACTCGACGAGCTGGTACGTCGTCGGGGCCGTCATGCAAGTCAACGCGGTCACGCGGCGCGAACTCGCCTCACTCGCAAGCGAAGCCAAAAAGGGTGGGACGATTCTTGCGGGGCTTGCGAGTCTTACCGCATGGTTTCCGCGTGCCAGCGCGATCGCGATGGCAGCCGCCGCGGCCGCCGTTTTCGTCACGCTCGTGGTGCTCGTGGTCAGCTGGCGCTTCGCCTACGGCGTCGGCTGGCATGACCAAGAGAATGTCCGTTGGAAAACCTGGAATCAGAGCGCCTGCGAAAGCCTCGCCAGCGTCCGGCACGACTTGCGTAGCCACGATGTTCGTGCGCTCGATCATGAACGAGTCCGTCGCGGCTGTAGAGTACCGGCGCCTTGACGCCGGGTGCCCGGGCGGAGTCTCGGTCACCCGAAGCGGGCTCCCGACTGAGACTCCGCCCGGGCCCAGAAACCGGCCTAGAACGCGAGTTTCCGTGGCGGACGGAGTTTTGTACGTCCGACGGCCCAAACGCGCTTCTAGGGCAACTACGGGCCGTTTCTGTAGCGGTCCCGGGTCATTGCCGGATACGATGCTTCGCTTGCCGCGCTTGTGAACGTTCGGCACGCCGAGGCGGTGCAGCGTCTCGCGAATGCGGTCGCCCCTCCGGCGCGATCACCTACCTCGGCGGGGACCCCGATCGCGCCTCTGCTCGGCCTTTCAGTCTTTTCCTTCGCGCACGACAATGCGGCGCAGCGGCGACGCGCCGGTCGTCCAGGCGTTGAAGTCGTAGCTGTAGAGATCGATTTCGGCTGCCGACCCGTCTTCGGCAATGGCAACCGGTTTGGGCGTGCTCCGTTTCGGGACGAACTCGGCAAAGGCGTCGGGATCGTCGTAGATTGCGACGCAGAAGAGCTCCAAGGCCCGGTTTTCGTCTTCGGGCCCAGCGATCGGGCGCATCGGGGTGGCTGGTCGAATCGTGGTGATCATCGCGGTTCCTTGCCGAAGACTGCGGCCTCCCAGGTAGTATAACGCGACCGAATCTCGTCGCGGGCGCACGCTACGCGCTGGCGTCGCTCGATATGGGCGAGAAACTCAGCGATGTCCGCTGGCTGTGGCCAACTGGGATGGTGCCGGTGAAAGCGCTCATGGGCATCGTCGTATCGGATCAGCCTTCCGGTAATTCCCTCTCGAATCTCTTCCAGGATGATCGAGACGCGCTCGAAGCTGTTGCGTTGGCGTACGACGATCCGGCGCGGGATCGTGTCAGAATTATAGAGTGGCAGTGCGAAGGCGTCTTCGTAGCTGCCCCCGGTACCAGGTTCGTCGTCGAAGTCAGCCATGTGCGGGTCCTTTTCGGAGCTGCGCCGGAGGGGTGTTGAGTCGGGACCGTCCCTTCGTCGTGCGGAGGTGAAGGTGGCCTTTTGCTGCGCCGTCTGGGGGTCTCGCCGTTCACCGTCGGGCGTAGCCTTAGCGCTTGGTGCAAGGGCGTAGTCGCGCGCTAGCGCGATCGGAGCGAAGCGGAGACCCTTGCGCCGGGTGCTACCGTCACGGGACGGTGAACGGCGAGGGCCTTGCGGTGATCGAGACCAGAGCGCGTTTTCAACGGCTTGGCGTCGTTGCGCGCGTGTCGCGTGTGCGCGCGTGTGTGCAACGTGGATTTAAAACTAGGATTTAAGCTAAAGGATTTGACGGGTCTTGAAATCACCGGAAACCCGGGTACCATAAGGGTTTCCCTCCAATCTACCTGCGAGTCTCAGGCCGTGATACGCACGAGTCTTAAGCCGTGTGGGGGCGAGTTTCAGGCCGGGTATGGAGCGCAAAGCGCGAGTCTCAGGCCGTGTTGATGTGAAGCTGGAATGACGTGCTGTGCTCGACCTCGTCGATCTGTAAGCGCATTTCCTCCCAGAGGACCGGAGCGTCGACGAGCTCCACGCGATCGGCGGCTTCGATGCCTTCCTGGACATCGGCGGCTTCGATGCCTTCCTGGACGTCGGCTGTGAGCTGCTCGAAGAACGGGTCGGGCTGGCGCTCCTGCATAGACGTAATGATACCACGCCGAACTTTCCCGGACTGCTCCGGTGGGATGTTGAGCCGGCACCGTCCCTTCGTGAGCGTAGAGACAACGGGTCTGATTTGGGGCTCTTGCTCCATACGGAGTCTCGCCGTTCACCGTCGGGCGCGAGCCCGTAGCTAGGGCGTCTTGAAGTCCGGCCGGCCCTTCGACGCGGCTCTCGCCCTTCACGCCGGACACCGGAATCTGAACGCGTCGTCCTACGAACCGCACGCCTTTACCGGACCTTAATAAGCGGGGGGGAAATCGTCGAAGATCGACGTCGCCGTATCAAGGCAGAGTCGAGCATCTCGCGACTTGTAGGTATTCGTGCGAATTGCAAAACGGCTCGCGGCTTGGTGCACCGCCATCTCCCTTTTGACGCCCGCAACGATGGCGACCGCGCCGCCCGCCGTTGCTCAGACCACGAGCCCGGGGCGACAGACGGCCGCGCAACGGCGCGATGCCCTCATCGCGGCCCTCCGCAAACACGTGAAGTACGTCTTCGTCTTCTATCAAGAGAATCGTTCGTTTGATTCGTATTTCGGGACGTTTCCGGGTGCGGATGGGATCTATTCGCGTCCGCCGGGTCAGACGCTCGGCTTCACCCAGCAGATCGAGAATCTCGACGGAACGTTCTCGCCGATCGTCCCGTTCTTAATCGGTCCCAAAGAGTATGCCTCGGACACCGACGACGTCGATCACTCCCATCCGCGGCTCGTCGCCAAGATCGACGTGACGCAGGCCGGCCCGCAGATGGATAAGTTCGCCCTAGTTGAGGAACAGAAGCACATCGCCGCCGGCGCCTCGACGCCGACGCTCGCCGCCAAACAGTACGGCGAGCTCGCCATGGCTCACGAGGATTGCGACACGGTGCCGCTCCTGTGGAATTACGCCAACCGCTTCGCGCTCTTCGATCACGTCTTCTCGTCCGAACTCGGGCCCTCGACGCCGGGCAACATCGCCATCATCAGCGCACAGGAAGGCGAAACGCAGGCGGCCCTGCATCCTGCCGAACGCTACACCGGCACGGGTGCGACCTCGGCCGGCGTTCCGGTTGTGAACGATCGCGATCCGGCGTGGGGGCCGTTCAATCCGAGCGACGGCGCCACCGCCGCCAGCGTCCAAATAAACCTGACGTCCGCGACGTTGCCGCTGACGCTCGCCGGCCGGACCGCCGCGAGTCTCTCCGCCACGGACGCCGGCGCGTCCCGCGATTTCGCCGACATTACGGACGACATCAAGGCACTCAAGGGGTCCGACGCCGACCCCGTACCGTGGGGCTGGTTCCAGGAGGGTTACGATCAGGAGCCGGGCGAGCCGAGCGCGGCGGCGAGTTTGACGTCGTACGTCACGCACCACAACGGGCCGCAATACTTCGGCTACGTTGCCAATAGCGCCGAACGCAGCAACCTCCACGGTCTCGGCGATCTCGGTGCCGCCGTCACGAACGGCACCCTCCCGGCGCAGGGCGGCGTGTTCTACGCGAAGGGCGGCTTCCAGAACTTCCTGGGCCTCAAGCCCGCCGACCCCGATGCCGCCGTCCAAAAGAACTTCAACGGTGACGACGACCACCCGGGGTACTCCGACGCGCAGATCAGCGAAGCGCTGGTCGCCAGCGGCGTCAATGCCGTCGCGCGCAGCAAATATTGGGCGCAGAGCGCGATCATCGTGACCTGGGACGATTCCGAAGGCGATTACGATCACGTCGCGCCGCCGCTCCGTTCGATCGGTCCGGGCGTCGGCAACCTGCCTCAAGACTTCCTCTCCGAAGGTCCGCGCGTGCCGTTACTCGTCATCTCGCCGTTCTCGAAGACGCATCAGGTCGTTCACTCCTACGGCGATCTCGGTTCGGTCGTGAAGTTCGTCGATACCATATTCAATCGGACGCCGCTCGCAGGTTTGCCCGACGAAGAGCGTGGGCTCGCGGCGGGTGAGTCGGTGGGCGAACTCAGCTACGGCCCCGACGATGGCCCGACGAGCGCCGTGACAGACCTCGTCGACGGTCTCGATCCCGAACGACTCCTCGGTCACGTCCCGCCGCTGCCCCGCTCGTACGCCGAGGTCAATCCACGTTATCTCGGGACGCTGTCGCAGACGACGCATTTGGGGTGCGCGCAGATCGGCGTCATTCCCGTCGATCGGTTGCGCGGCGTGCGCAATCAGATCCCGGCAGACTTTAACCCGCGGCCGGCGACGGATCCGACTAGGAGCACCGCAGCCGCGATCGACACGCGCGCGATCATCATGAAGGAGCGCGACCCCGACGACTGATGCCTGACCGGAGCGCGCGCTTCGAGGGCGAAGCGCGCGTGCACGGCACGTTCGGTATCGGGACTCGCGGTCGGGTTCGTCGGGCTCGGTTCGATGGGAGCACGATGGCGCGGTGCCTCGAACGCCGAGGCATCGAAGATTTCGACGGCACGTCAACCGGTACGTTTTTGAGTGTATGCGTGCCGAGCAGCCGCCGCACCGCGTAGCCCGCACTCAATAGGCGCGAGGCGTCGTCGCGCGTGAGCGCCGCGTAATCCGGTGCGTCGACGATCGGGTCGAAGTTCCACGCTGCGCGCCGGTGCCGTCCGCCGCCATCGCCAGCAGCGTCTCGAGCTGCGCGACGCTCGGACGCGTCACCCGATAGAGCTCGCACAGCGCGTTCACGTGGTCGCCCGCGTCACGGAACATCCACGCCGTCGTGACCGGATTCGACACCCCGTTATGCCTTCATCGCCTTGCGGCAGAACTTCCTACGGTCGTCGCTGATCGTTAGAACGTCGTCATTGGTCTGAACCCTTCTCCGCCCGTAGCGTCGTCGGTGACCTCCAGCGCGGCCGCAGCCGCCGCATTGTTGCCGTAGATCGCCCAGTCGTGCGCCGTGCCATCCCACATCGTGTCGGCGATATCGGTGCGCCCCGTGCCCCAGCAACATCTCGATCATGGGCAGGTCGCCGTTAGCAACGGCTTGATGGAGCGCGGTGCCGTGCGCGTGGACCAGGAGGTGCGCGTTGATCTCGGCACCCGCCGCAAGCAAATCTTCCGCCGCCTCGCGTTCGCCGTTGATTACAGCCAAGCCGAATGCGGCGTCGCGCGCCGCTATATCGGCGTTGCCGACATGCTCCGCGAGGAATGTGCGATCGCCAAGGGCACCCGCCACCGGTACGGTCATGGGGTAGCCCGCCGCAAGCACGTCGCGAATTGGTACCAGCTCGCGATGCGCGGCCGTCGCGCGCTCAGCGCCGATGAACGATCGCGAATGACCTGGGACCGATTAGTTACGGCGGTCGCTCCGACTCACACAAGTTAGCGACGATCTCGCGGATGCGGCGCTTGATATATGCGACCGACGATTCGCCCGCGTCGGTTTCCCCCCGAACCCCCCTTCCGCGATCATAGTCGATGCTGGTTCTCCGTTCCGCGCTACGCGCGGTTGGGACGTGCTCGTCATCATCGCCTACGGCGCTGACGACTGCGCGCGACCCGGAAAGCTGCAGTGTCAAGACATCCCGAGGACAAGAGACCGGAGAATCAATTGGTGACGTCGGTGCTTCAATAATTTCAGATGACGAAGCCGAAGCGCCCTTAAGGTCTGATAGGCCGGGCGAACCCTGTACACCAGCCGTGAGCACCCGCTGGATCTCCGCGAGGGAACAGCGCAGCGCCGTCGCGATCGCGCGCAACGAGAGGCCGGCACACCGCATTTCCGTGGCCGCTGTACGACGTTGGCGCGCCGGGGCGGTGTAGTCATCGCGGCTCATGCGCGAACGCTCCCGGGCGGCTTCCCGGGCCCGCTGGCGGGCCTTCTCGCGCTCGCGTTGCGCCACGATCCGGGCTTCGCGTAGGAGCGGCGGGATGTCAGCGTCATAGCGCTCCCAGACCCAGCGTGCCACGCTCTTGACGATGTGACCGACCTCGTTGGCCTTGAGTGGACCGCGCGGGCTCTCACTACCGACGTCGGCCGCGATCTGGCCGCCGCGATCGGCGACCGCGCCGCACCACGCGTCGTAGCTGCCGATCCGCCAGTCGGCCACGGCAACGTACGCCCAGCGCCGCAGACGATCGAAGGTCTCGACGTTGCGGCCGATACCGGTCGGCGGTCTCTTCTTCTGCGGCGGTTCGTTGAGGTCGACGTAGCGCGCGAGCTCGTCGAGCGAATACGGTGCGTCGCGCCCGATCTTCGTGACGTACGCGTCGGAGAGCGGATTGTGCTGGAAACGGCCCGTGTAAGCCGGGTCGGCGCCAAGCGCCGCGGTGTACGCACGCTCGATCGCAGCCGCGTAACGCACGACTTTGAAGCGACGAGCGTCGCTGAAGTCCGTCTGCACCCAGGCGCCGAGCAGGTAGACCAGGTGCGCGTGACCGTTGCGCGGGTTGACGACGACGAGGTTCGGCGCCGGCAGATCCGCCTCGATCCAAGCCGCCCCGCCCCCTTCCGTATCGATATCGAAGCGCAGCGCGGTCAGCCAGCCCGGCGGATCCGGCGCGATCTCGGCCATCGAGCGCGCGACCTCACGCCGCTCGCGATAGGCGCCGCGGCGGAAATCATCGGTAGCGTGGACCCGAAATGGAAGGGTTCGGGCGAACCGCTCGAGGGCAGGTTGAACCTGACCGGCGGCTGGCGAAAACGCGGCCGTCGGAACCTTTCCAACCGTGCTTGCCGACCAGGGCCGACGGCAATGCAGCGGCTATGGTGGACAGGTCCGGGCCCATCCGCTACGATGAACACGGCTCGCCACCTATGGTGCGAAACCCGCCCCGGATCTCCCGATCGCGCCTACTTTCCTAGGGCGGACGCGGACGAGAGGTGAGAGGGACGAGCCCCTAGTGTGGACGCCGTCGGTTCCTAAGCCGGCGGCGTTTCGATTTCTAATCGATCATTGCGACGATTATGCGGCTCTCGCTGAAGCCGCGCAACGATCCCACACGATAGCGTCCCGAAAAGTGGGACGCTATCGTGTGGGAAGGGCCGTTTTGCGCGATCCCACACGATAGCGTCTCACGTTGGGGGATCGGATCACGACGCGCGCACGCAAGGCGAGCCACTGCTCGAGATATCCCTTGGCGGGCAAGGTACGAGGATCGTCGGCATACGTCCAGCGTACGATCGCGCCGTCCTTGGTGAGCCGGTCGAGCGCGCGCGTAAGGCGTTCGCGTGTTCGCTTCGGATTGTTCCGGTCAATCGTTATGCCGCCGCGACTGCAAAGCTCGCGGACCGTACGCATCAGGGTACCGGTGTCGTCGGTCTCATCGGCACGCTGTAAAAAGTACCGCGCCAAATGCTTCTCGACCGCTTCTCGGTACGGGTCGTATTCAAGCACCGAGCGGGGGCTCCGCGCTGTCGCATCATCGGGATCGTACCAAGTTCCCGGGCGATAGCGAATGCGCGCCAACCGATCCGACCGGCGGCGGACCTCGGCGATGAGCACCACACGCGCGAAGTCCTCGTCGCCTTCCACGAGGGTGGGGTCGTCGGGGCGTAGGACGCGAACCCACGCGGAATCGAGGCGCGCGATCGATCCGAGCGTGTCCGAGCGATCGTCGGCGCGATAGCCCGCCTTCGCAAGTCCCGAGCGCGTCTTCTGGCGCAGCGCGCGGGCATCGAGCATCTGGTCGATGTAGAGCGTCCATAAGCCGTCTTCGTCGGGGTCGTTCGTCGCGACGTGAGACAGCATGATCTCAAGCGTATCTTCATCGAGCGGGTTCCACGCCGGGACGCTCCGTCGAATCTCGTCGATTTGCTCCGCACGTAGCCGTCGCGCCGGCGTTGCGGCTCGCGGCTCGCCCAACGGGCGCAGCATTACTTGACCGACGGCCAGCGCGTCCTCATGCGCAAGGACGAGACCGCGATCGGTTGCGGTGAACGCATGAGGATCGGATGCCGAGAGCACGAGGGTTGAGATGGCGCGCCGGCTTACGCTCGAGACGATCGGATAATCGCCATCCGGAACGGGCGACGGGAGGTCAAGGCGTGAAGGCTCGGCGGGGCTTATTTCAAGCCGGATCGCGACCTTTGCGGGCGGCGCGATGGGCGATGGGGCATTGGACTCCGCCGCAAACGCGGAGAGTTCGCGCTGTGAGCGCGCAAAGGGCTCGAGCGTCTCAAAGAGCGTGAGCTCTTCCGGCCGTCCGTCAAACCAGGCGCGGACGTGTTGAAAATAGGTGTCGACGCCCTCAACATCGGGAAGCTCGAGGACGATCGAGGCACCGTCAGGCCGCGGGATGCGCAACATGCGACTGGTCGCGGGTTCGGCCGGAACAACCACTTCGGCCACGACAGATGAGGACGTCGCAACCGGGACGACTACGGACGCCGACGACTTCTTCACATGTCGCGGTACGCGGGGTTCTTTTCGCGTCTCCGCCACGGAACCGACCTTTCGTCAGACGTCGACGGGCGCCTTATGACGCAAGGCGTCGAACGCTAAAGCGTCTTAGCACCTTAAGTGATTACGCTTATCTGCTGAGCGAGATTGCATTAAACTGCGGCCGTCGTCGGCTCGGCAAACGAGACGACAAGGTCCTTGCCGAGGGCGTCGGCGACGCGACAGAGTGTCTGGACGTTCGGAACGTGATCTCCGCGCTCAAGACGTGAAACCATCGACTCGGTCATCCCGAGCTGATTTGCAAGGTCACGCTGCGTCTGATTTGTCTTCATCCGATGCTCGATGAGCACTCGCGCGCACTGCTCCGCAACCGCAAATTTCGCTTGTGCGCGGCGATAGGCCGGCTCACGGAGTTGGCGGAGGTGAAACTCGGCGACGGTTTCGCCGAGCGGCGAAACCTCGCCGAGCCGCTTGGATGACACGCTCACAGTGGTTCCCAACGTAGCAAAATTGCGAAGTATGGTCAATGACACGGCCCTTACTGCCGTGGCGCATCGTGCCCGATCGGCCGAGGCGGTGTCCGTGGTTCGGCATCCATACGGCGCTGGAAGTCCTCCCAACGGTCGCGGGCGATCTTCTTCTCCGCGTCCGGAATCTTCGTGGTGCGTTTCGTGAAGATGTGCAGCAACACAACGAACGGACCTGAGCGACGGTAAAGCACCCGGTAAAGCGTTGAGCCGTAGTGGCAACGCAGCTCGCGGAGCTCTCCCTCGACCTGCGAGCTGTGGGGGTGGGGTAAGTGCGGGCTTTCGTCCGTCAGTAAGTTGAGGCGCTGAATCTGGTTATTGAGAACGAACCGCGCTTCGGCTGGTAGACCGTCAAGGACCGCTGCGACCGGCTCCGAGCCGTCCGGGGCGCGGTAAAATTTGGCGATCATGAACGCGGCGTCAATGCGCGCACCGTCACAGGCACTTCTTCGTCAAAGCGTTACAACCCTAAAACGTTACAGCGCTATACGCGGCTTCGGCGTGCCTTCACGCGGTGTTTTTTGAGGAGCGCGATGTCGCTGTCGTCGGCGCTCATAAACTCATAGAGCGCGGCCTCGATGTAGCCGGATACCGAGACTTTATGCCGACGACGAATCTCGGCAATTCGGCGCTCGATGCGATCAACCAGATCCGTTGGCAAGTAGATCGTTATGCGCTCGGTGTCGAGGCCGATCGCAGGCGATTGGAGAACTTGCGCAGGCCGTTCTTCAGGAACGGCGGTCGGACGGACACCGGCGTCGGAGGGCGTCGCGTCCGTTGGAGGGGCTTCTTCTGTGACCATTGCGGCGACCGCGGCTCGCGCCGAGCGGGCGCGTTCGAACTTGCTCATACGGCCTCCAAAGCGGTAAGTCGCTCTAACGCTATAACGTCTGCCAATGCACGATATGCGGTCGCTGCCGGTGAACGGGGGGCATACGCAAGGATGCTGCGGCCAGCAAGTGCCGATTCAGCGACGGCAACGAGCCGCGGGATCGGTTCGAAGACCCGAGCCCCGTACTCTTGAACCTGGTGTAGTTGATCGGCGACAAGCGCACGTCGCTTCTCGACGGCCGTCGGGAGAATGCCCAGGAGCTTCGTGCTGGCGCCGAGCCCCTCAAGCAGCCCAAGAATGTGTTCCGTGGTTCGGATAGCGAGCGGTTCCAGCACGAGCGGAACGAGGATCGCGTCGGCCACGACGACCGCAGACTGTGGAAGAAGGCCGAATCCCGGTGGCGCGTCGATAATGACGACGTCTGCCTGCAGCGCCCGAAGGCGCTCGACCTCTTGGCGCACGACGGCCGCACGCCGCTCGAGGTCCGGCGTCCCGGCGAGCAGTCCGTATCCCTCCGGAGTGCGCGCCGGCATCGCGACCTCCGTCATCGCTCCGACTGAGGTCGCGCGATCGGCAAGCACGCTCGGATCGTGTCCGCTTGCGTAGGATGCACCGCCTGTCGGATCCAGATCGACAAGGACCGTCCGTCGCATCGGAGCGAGCGCCGCTGCTAGCGCGACGGCGGTCGTGGTCTTCCCGACACCGCCCTTGCCGCTGACGATCGCCAACACAAACATAGCGTTGTAATGCTAAAACGTTACAGCGTTATCCTCTTCGTGCTGGACGGTAATGACGACTTAGCGTTTTAACGCTTTGCCGTCCTACAGCACAGGAAGCAACAGCCGCGCGTCAACCCGAGACCTCGCGTGCTAAATCCGAAGATCAGCCCCGGTGCCGCCACAACGTCGCCGGGTTTCTTGTTTTGTGGCCACCGCGAGCCCGTAACTTCTGAGGCGTGCTAAGGCGCTCCGCGCGAGAATCTCGCCCTGTAGACCCGGACAAGATTCATCACATACAGCGGAGCTTCGGGCGACAGCGTCCAGCCCGCAGGGCCTTGGGCAGCGAGCGCGTGGAGCTGCGCCCGCTCATTCGGCGGAAGAAGCTCGATCGCGGCGAGCACCTGCGTCCGTTCATCGGCCCAAGCTGCTCGTTCACGGGCGCGAGCGACCTCGGCTTGCCCGTCACGCTGCCGCTCTCGAGCCTCATCTCGGTCGCGCCGGCAGACCCAAGTAACGTCGCGCCACTGCTGCGGATCTTCGATGATCCCTATAACGTCAGCAGTGCCACATATCTGGCACAGCCCTCGCTTCATCGTCCCTCGTCGAAGCGCCACCGCGAGCTTCGCCCGCGCCGAGTCAGCCGCGCGGGTCGCCTCGTCACGAAGGGCGGACTCGTCGCGCCGGCGCGTTGCGAGCTGCTGAGCGTGCCGATTGCGGTAGCGCTGCACCGCTCGAGCGTGGCAGGCGAGGCAATGCCGGCCGCCGGGCCGCGCCGTCCCGCGGCAGGCCATCGTGCTGCAGATCCGGCGCAGCGGAAGAAGCCGGGAAAGCCCGATTTCCTCGAGGTCGTCGAGTTCATCGAGGGGCCGGAGCGGCATGCTTCGTGCGTACCGGGCGCAAGTGCGACCGTCCTGTCTCACACGTTAACATCGATTGCGTGCCTGAGAAGAACCCCTTCTCAGGCACGGGAACCGCGACGATTCCCGACGGAAGAAGTGGGCGTGGAAACGGCCATCGACGGCTCTCAGGTTAGCCCGATCGCCGGAAACGGCGCTGGCGGCCACGCGCTGGCCGAGATCGAGCCGCTCGAAGGCGGCGGGGCGGTCCTCGCCGAGCTCGCGCGGGCCGTCGAGCACGACCTCGCGACGCCGGACCACGCGCCGGCGACCGAGCGCGCCTACGCCCACGACTGGGCCGATTTTGCCGCGTTCTGCGGCCGCCACGGTCTCCCGCCGCTCCCGGCGGCCCCGCAGACCCTCGCGCTCTATCTCAAGGCCCT
>JAABUV010002501.1_pt1 | contig 24736 bp, 20 predicted proteins | sample 5559971 | NCBI WGS metagenome assembly JAABUV01 (sample SAMN10711881, study PRJNA513362) | rock metagenome | isolation source: Antarctica rocks | place: Antarctica: Victoria Land, Knobhead nord | collected 2015-12-19
GTCAGCGAGCCATTGCCCATTTCCAGATCTTTTTACAGTAACGCCATCGAGTCTTACAGTGGCGTCGATTATGTGACCCTGCCCTTGAGCCAACCGATTCCCCCCGCTTCGACTACAGGACTACGCGGTGATGAGACATTCTATGATGACGAGGACATGTGAGCTTTCAATATGTTCAGACTGTCAGAGACATCTCTGCCGAGTGCACCAAACAGCAGTATGGTAGCTTTTGTACACAATGAGAATCATTACCGCCAGCCACAGACAGTCAGTGGCTCTTGCTGTTTCAAATCCATTGAAGTGCGTTATAGCCAAGATCTCGGGAAATCCTTGACACGGTCTGTCCCTATCACTAACAAGGGGGTGCAAAAGGAACCGCAACAGTGTACAGCCGAGGGAGGCACGGGTGATATGACCGCCAAGTGCAATCCGCACAAGAAACAATTGGTAGTGTTGGCGCAAGAGGCTGAAGGATCACTGACCATGTCCGTTTCAAGCGACCTTCTTGCTGCTCCTGAGTCTTGGAGTCGTATCGATCTTGTTTCCGATAAGACTGCCCCAAGCTTCAAAGGCGACGTAATGCCTCACGGTGATCTCTCGAATATTGCGGGCAGTAACCCGATTATCATTCGCGACCAGAAGAATGACGTCTGGAATATGGTGTGCGCGAGATGGGGTGAAGGGACTGCGTATAGCAAGAGCTCCGACCTTACAAGGTGAGATAAGCCGTTCATGCTCTACGAGGGCGATATGCATACGGTGAACCCAAAGTACCCTACGCTGATTGGCGACGAGGGGGATACGCTGGCAAATGATGATACTACAACGCTATACTTTGCCAGTGACGCGAAGGTGAACTTTGGTAGAGGGCTGTAGTACATCAAGTTGACCTTCTAGACCTGAGTGTAGAGCCTATTAATACCCTCACCTAAGGCTGCTACCTTGACATCAGCCTATTGATATATGAGGGTCAGAGCGAATATATGCATGTAGATATATTGACTATCTAGTAGGTAGAGCATATGGTAGAGCATACAGATGAAGGAAGAAGTGGGAGGAAGGATAAATACCCCTAGCGCCAAGCCGCTTCGGCCGGAGCGAAAATAACTAACCGTCGAGGTATACGTATGAACATACGTATGATCATACATATGTGCATACGTACCCCGTTTCCAACACTCCCTCTTAGAAATTGAAGCTTCATGTGAAGCTATTCAGACCTTCTATGTATACCGTGCTCTTTTACTCGCCGACGCCATGCTTGACGAGATAGCCTCATTTCTTGAAGCTAGTCTCATAACTGATCTGAACCTTAGAAATTTGCCTGAGTTCAGAGATTTGATTAGATCATCAGTCATCATTTGATCGATGAATATGTATTTCAATCTGATTGCTTTCTCTTCTACCTTATTTCAAACATAGTGATACGACGTATCAATGTGCTTAGCTTGAAGATGATTGACGAAATTGTTATTCATTTTTATAGTCGCTTAATTGTCAGCTAAAATGATAGTTGAATTCATATCTGAATCATCATATCTCACTTCTTTCAATGCTTGAATCAGAAAGATCAATTCTTTGACTGCATTACATTCGTTGATGTATTCAGCTTCAGCAGATGACGTGCTAATGCATTGCTGATGTTTAAAGCTTCAGCTAATTGATTCATTTCATAGAAAAAACATATAGTTGAAAATGAATCTTCAAGAATTCAAGCAATTTGCATAAGCTGAATTGATATATTCAAAGAATTCAGCTTTCTCAACTCTCTTCACTTTGAAAGATTCATATTGAAGTTTCAGCTCAGCAGTATCAACTAAATATCAAATGATTTGTTTGACAGCTAAATCATGATTGAAAGTAGAATTCATCGAATATTTGCTGCATTTGCTCACTGCATAGATTATGTTTGATCATGTTTGACAGACTATTCACATCAGTGTTTCAATGATTGATTGATAACTTTCTATTTCTTCAGAAATAACTTGATATTCAACTCACTTCTTTGACTTTCAATAAACATTCTTTTTGAGCTGACATCTGTGATGCATTGATGTTTTAGTTGAGCTGCAATTGCTTATGCTCAGAAGCTTAATGACTTGCTTGATATAAATGCTTTGATTGATTCAAAAAGTTCATTCAACTTTATTATGAGTTATGTACATTTTTAAATATCATTCAATTGAGTCAAGATCTTTCATTTGAAAGTGTTTTGCAAATTGCAGCTTCAGTGTGAGTAGCTTGAGAAACGCGCAGTCACACTAGAGAATATGCGCGTAGATAATATGATCAAATTTGATAGTTGCTTAGTAATATTTATTCATATAGAAAGTTAACACTAGACTATGAAATACAAAAGCGAACTCTTCTTTATATATTCAGAAGACTAAACTTAAGCATCATCAATGAGACAAGCGAGATTACATGCAACTCATGTGAGATTTCTCGAAGATTGTATGTGACTTGAATTCTTATCATCAATGAAACATCAAGAATTGTATGTGACTTGAATTCTTGATAGACTCAGAGACTCTGAGAATTGATGATAGAGATTCTCATAGACTCAGATTCTCATCTGAGAAATTGATGATAACGTTAAAGAATAATTCTTGTGTCTGTTCTTTATTCTTTGAAGTGTTTTGACTTTCATAAATCTGAATTCTGACAATTATCTCTTCTCTTAATAACAACGTTCTCGTTGTTGAATTGTGAATGATCGCAAGCAGAAGAACGATGACGTCATGCGATGCATGACATCAGAACTCACTGTGCATAATTGTGTTCTTGAGATTCTCTTTCAATAGTGCGTAAGCATTGTTTTATTCTTTGAGTCGCAAGCATCAAGTCTTTACAGAGTTAACAGTAGCATTCATGTTTATTCTCTTGATTCTTGTAGATCTAAATTCTGATGATAGCATATTTTTTAACTTCTGATTCTCATAAATGTAAACTGAACATTCTCTGCAACTCATGTAAGATCTTTAAATGATCAGCAGTAGCATTTATGTTTATTCTTTGATTTTCGTAGATTTGAATTCTGACAATTATTTTGTTGTTTCATTATATTTCAACTGTCGCTTTGCAGACGTTTTATGTAGTTATACAGTGTGTTGTCATGATCTTGATGCTTTCTTTTGTTAATGCATGCATGTTGACTAGACTTGAATTCTCATGATGACAATTGTAGCAAGAATCGAGATTTGCTCAATTTGAAGTTTTTTCTTCTCTTTTATCTTCTGCGTGATCTTCAGCTTTCTTTCTTCTTCAACTTTCATTCTTGCATTCAGTCTTCATCTTGTTATTTTACTTGATCTTTTATTCATTTTGTTGAGTAGTTCTGTACAATTTCTTCGAGTATCATGATCATAATGAGTATGAATCAGCTTCTTGATTTAATGATGATGAGCTGATGATATCTTGAATGAAGATGAAGAAAATTAAAAGAAGTGAGCGACGCAGTTCTTCATCGTATCTCTTTCTTAGAACAAGAAACATGCTTGCATCACATCTGCTTGCTTTCTTCATTATTAATTTTTCGTCTTGCATCAACGCGCTCGCTGTGTTTGCTGTTCACATTCAATTCTCTCATTCTTATGTCATCTCTGATCAAAGATCTGTCTCTCTTTCTCTTTATATGAGAAATCTTACGTCATTAACTCAGCATCACAAAACAGCTTTAAATGTGTACAGCAAAGAAGTTGTGATACAACTTTTGAATAAATGTAAAAAGTGCGTGAAAAGAAATATAAACTGCATAAAAATAAAGTTTTCTATTGAAAAGAATTTCAAGAAATGCGCACTATGCGTCGTTATTGAGACAAATTGCAAGTATGAGTTGTAAGTATAATTTTCAGTAGCTTCAAGATGTGAAAATTTAATGATTAATTGATGCTTTTTAAAGCACTCAAGAGTGATTCAACGCTCATTTTTGTCAGTTCTGCTCTCTCTTTATCTGACTTAAGCACTTTTTTGTCTTGCTTAAACTCTTTTCATGTCAAGATTACATCTAATCTTGAGTTCAATCTCGTCAATTCTGCTTCTTCATCACTTCACTCAAGCTCTCTTTCTTCTCAATCTTATGCAAGTCTCTTCTCGTTCTTTGTTGCATCTGATTCTGAGTCTGTGATCAAGAAGATAATGATTGCTTTTCGTGATCTTTCTTTCAACTCAGCTCAGAGTCAGATATTTCTTGAATTTGAAGAGTATATTGAAAAGAAGCTGCGTTCTCTCGTTCTTGATATTGAGATAAACAAAAATGACATCAGCGAAATGAAGAAGAATGTTGAAGACGCGACTATCAATTGCAGAGAGATGCGAAAGCAAATGATGATACAAGAAACTCAAATCAATGATCTGCTGTGTTGAATTGCAAGACAGAACAAGATCATTGAAGATCTGTGAAAGCAGATTGAAAAGTATGATAATCTTTGACTCATCTTGATCACTCAGACTCAGAGTGCTCTGACTCTTCTTGCGATGCATTTAAAAGATCAGAATGTCTCTGTTGCAATTGAAACATGCTCTTTTGTGATGTCATCTTTGTTCTTGTTCTCTTTGCTTTCTCATGTCTTTCTGTTTTTGCTCTTGTCTGATTCATTTCTGTTGATGACTTCTTCTCTTCTTTCATCTTTAACATTAATCATGCAGTCTATCATCAAAGAGATGAAAAATGCTTCGCTCTTGTCTGATTCATTTCTGTCGATGACTTCTTCTCTTCTCTCATCTTTGATGTCAATCACGCAATCTATCATTGAAGAGATGAAGAATACAGTGAGCTTTGATATGAGCTTCTTATTTCATTCATTCTGTTAATACAATAGCTTGTGCATGTTTTGTGCTATCTGATTAATAGTTGCAAGAGTTTACTTTCATTAACTTTTAAATTTTCGAGAAAGTGAAAGCTGAATGATACACATATTGTATGAAACTCATGAGTTATTCATGTATCAATTTCTGCATTTGCTAACGACTTTTTTAGACTGTTGAGTCGAGTATTGACGAGAATGATTGAGCGAGAAAGTCTTGTTTTTCTTTTCTTTTTAATGATAGTTAAATAACTATCAATCTTTTTACTTCGTTTTATGCATACTTGTGATCTTTCGTGATGATGTTAACAACTTACTTTCGAGCTTGATGAAATGTCTGCAATGAAAGAATCTCAATAAAGTCTTGCAGTTGTTAAGACAGTCTGATGATTCTCAGATATTTTCTGAAGTCTCAAAGTTCTTTCAGCTAAGCAGATATTGCAACTGATTGTTCTGTATGCAACTATTCAGTATGTTATTAATCTTTCAGCTATCATGTATCTCTTTCTCTAGCTCAAGATCTTTCACGAGTGACTCATTCAATTTTCTCTCTTTTGAGCAGAAAGATTTCAGCAAGCTGACATTAAATATCGAGTGTATACGCGTCTTTGAAGACAGTTTCAGATGATAGACTTGTCTGCTCAGATGTTTCAAAATTTTATACAATTCATATTTTCTGACTTCAAGTTTCTTGAAAGACTTCTTGATTTGAATGTTCTTGACATTCAATCACATCAACTGATTGACAAGATACATCTTAACAGAGTGTTTTTTATCATGCTGAGTTGCATAGTCAACGTTTGTCTCTGCAAGTCTGTAGCGAAGATTCTCGTGCAGTCTTTTCATTCTCATTATGTAGTTCGTGATTGACTCTGATTTCTTTGAGTGATTCTTGACGCTGAACTTCATTCTCGAATGTCTTTCTGTGATTGCAAAGAATGATGTTATCAATGTTGCAATGTGAATGCTGTTATTGTAGAAAAACTCGATCATGACAAGAAGATGAACTCAATCATTTTGAACATCATTGCAGTATGTTTGAAGATAAGTCTTGAGAGTTTGATTCTGTCTTTTGATTTGATTATTAATGCAAGAATGAAACGCAGTGCTAAGTTTTTGCTTGATCAGAAGATGATAGCACAGTAACATTCAAAAGTATGATGTAAATATGAAATCTCTGTCAGAGACTATATCATCAGAAGTCTTGTGATATTAAACTACTTTGTCAAGAAAAAGATTAATCAGATTGAAAGCAATCATTATCTTTCAAGTAGAAATGTAGTGCGTCATCTTGAAAAAATGATTGACTACAATCATAATGCTGTCGTAGAAGATGTCTGAAACGCTTGTGCTGTCAGAAAGATTGATGATGAAGTTCATGATAATGCTCTCTCATACTTTTCAAGAAATGAGCAAACTATGTTACGATTCTAGCTACGCATCTATGTTGATGACTATGTTGATGACTATCGTCGATCGCTCGTCGCTAGACTATAGAGTTGTTCCGAGGCCAACTCTATTCAGGGTTAGCTTATGTTCTTCTGAGTCATATAGATAGTCGGCTCTTCTCTTCTAGATACTTTCCTTCCTTAGCATTTATATACTCGTTACATTACACTCATATGACTCGCTCTATGCTGATTCCTAACATTATATAAATGCTTCTTCGTTACAGGCGAAGTGAAATAATCTGCATCGATTCTCGAGTGCTTCTGTCGATCCTTCAACCCACTATCGACATTTGGTCTAGCCGACTTGCAATCGTCAGCAGCACTCATCTCTCTTCTCTCGTGAGCTGATTCAGCGAGAATAAACAAAAGATTTGAACTCGTGCGCTGATCAGCGAGTATAAACAAACGATCGAAACCATTCAACTAGATCAAAGATCAGCGAATTAATCGTTCATTCAGATTCACAAGAAATTCTTCGAATTTGTTGAACAATCAAACGAGATCAGTCTATGACTGCGTGAAGCCTCTACTTCAAAGAGCAATCAAAGAGATCAGTCAAGAACTGCGTGAAGTCTCTATCTCGATGAGCAAATCTCAACAGTGAGTCTGCTTCAATGACACTCATCGTCAATGCGATGATTCATCTATTCTCATCGCTCTACCCATCAGTGAATCGATTCATCTACTCGTTCATGTGCAACTAGTGAGCCTGCTACAATGGCACAATAATGTTTTCGACAACAAGCAAATCTTTGAGCTTGTTTCTATATCGAAACCTCAGTGAGTCTGCTTCAACGACATTCTCAATGCGATGATCTATTCATTCTCATCGCTCTATCTATCAGTGAATCTGACTCGTCATCGAGTTCACGTGCAACTAGTGAGTCTGCTTCAATGACATCTTTCGTCAATGCGATGATTCAGCTACTCACATCACTCTATCAACCAGTGAATCGATCTGTCGACTCGTTCGCGTGCAAATAGTGAGTCTGCTACAAAGATGTCTTTCGTCAACGCGATGATCTATCTACTCACATCGCTCTATCTATCAGTGAATCTGGTCAAATGTTCACGTGCAACTAGTGAGTCTGCTTCAATGGCACGGTCAATGCGATGATCTACTCACTCTCATCGTTCTACCCATCAGTGAATCTGATCATACGTTCATGTGCAACTAGTGAGTCTGCTACAATGACATCATTCTACCTCGCATAGTGAGTCTGCTACAATAGACATTTCGATTCTACACAAGACTAAGAAAATACATTCATGCGAACATGAATCGTTGAAGAGAAAGAGTAATGTTACGATTCTAGCTACGCATTTATGTTGATAGCTATGTTGATGACTATGTTGATGACTATCGTCGATCGCTCGTCGCTAGACTATAGAGTTGTTTCGAGATCAACTCTATTCAGAATTAGCTTATGTTCTTCTGAGTCATATAGATAGTCGGCTCTTCTCTTCTAGATACTTTTCTTTCTTAGCATTTATATACTCGTTACATTACACTCATATGACTCGCTCTATGCTGATTTCTAACACAGCACATCTGTCGTACGTTAAGCTTTTTCATCATCATAAAGTAATGAAGATTATTATGATCTGTTATCACACATATGAATTGCTTGCTACTTTGAAGATAGTGTTATCAGTTCTTAAAATCAAGAACTATAGCATACAGTTCTTTATCATGCATATTTTATCATACTTCAGCTTCTTTGAACTTATAATTATAGTATGCAATAAGATGTCATTGATCAATCTTATTCTTCTGACTAAACATATCTTCAACTTTGTGATTGAATGCATTGATCTTCATGCAAAGATCTGCATTTCAATCATAGTGTTTCAAAATGAGAGCATTAATAAAAATTATTTTCAATCTTTCAAAGATTTTTCTTGCTTTCAACGTCATTACAAAGAGCGAATGCATCACTTTCTTCTTCACATTCTTGATTAAATCTGTTAAGAGCGCGATGATTTGAAAGAATTTTCTTATAAATCATCAATAAAATTTTATAAATTTCAAGAATATGAAAATATTTTTTGCAAACTCGAACTCAGATCAGTTAATGATTACGTCAATATAAGATTATTTCATCTGAATATTTCTTTGCTTTATCATGAATCTCAGAAAGATAACTTTGTTATGATTGAAAGTGTATTTTGACAGCTTGATATACAGCCAATATTTCAGTAGCGTGCGAAGAATTTTGCACACATGCTCTCAATGCTGCTCTTTCGTCTCAGAGTATACTAAGACATCATTCAAATATATTACATAACAAATATTCATAAATAACTTAAGTGCATGATTTACATAGAATTGAAAGATCGCAGAAGCATTTATCAGTTCAAAGAGCATCATCTGATATTCAAACTGATCATAGCGTGTATAAAAAGTCATTTTTCATTCATCATTCTTGCAAATTCAAATGCAATGATAAACGTTGCAAATATCAATTTTGATAAAGTGTTTTGCATGAGTAAAGTGATTCAGCGTCTCAGACAGTAGAAACAGAAAGTAATTGTTCTTTACTGTTATTTCATTGAGATCATGATAATTCATGCATAAATGAAGACTTTCGTTCAACTTCTTTACAAACAACACAGATGCTTCTGCAAAACTACTTGATGAATAAATTTATTTCTTCTTTAACGCGCTGTTTAAATAGTCTTGTATCACAGTGAACTCATTTCATGTCATTTTATAAATAGATTTAATGCAAGACATTTTGTTCTTCATCAAATCAATGAAATTGTGAGAATGCATCTCATTGACTATGAACGATGCATGTCTGTGAGACTAGCTTGCGAGATTAGATCGAAGAGATTAACGAGTGAATAAAGATAATGACTTGACAGAAGATGAAAACTTTGCGAGTTTTCACTTTCATTTCTTAGCAATTAGTTCTATCATCAATAGAGTGCTATCTTATTATCTTCTACTATGCAGTTTCACGTAAAGAGATCTCGTCATCTCACAGTTCTAATTGCTTCATTCGCACGAAGCTGCTCAGTAAGAAATGTCAAACACGCAACGACTCATCAGAAGTTGCATGATCGAAAGAAGTAATAACTTTTCTCACACTGAGAATTTGTCGTTTCATCAGAACAGATCTGAGAATCACGCATTTGAACATGCAGATGAGAAGTTTGAATCGCAAGAATTGAATGAACAGACAAATCATATTTCTTGATGATCGACAAGCGAAGTACGCAAGCAGTTAAAGAATCTGAAGACTCAGAATGTACTGCTTGTCTTGCAACTTCACGTATCGAAACTTGAGCAAGAGACTCGATCAATCTCTGATCATTGATGTCAACATAGTGATGATCACTATTGAAGTGATGCACGCAAGCGTGCTAATCAATCTTGCGAGTCTAGAGAGCAAAGCATCATGAACTATGACTTCTTGATGTTCTGACTGCGAGACTGCAAAGACTTCATAGTCGCGATGTCATCTGATTTCATCATGAAACAAGAGAAACTGCGATGATCTGCATCATACTTGTCAGAGAAGTCTCGCAATCAGTGATGAGATCATGTGATGAGCATGTGCAATCATGATGAGAAACTCGACTGAAAGTATTACACTGAATACTTACGTGCTAGACTTAACAATTCTGAAATTCATAACTTTCAAACAGAACATTGACTCAAAGCTGCGAAGCAATGAGTCAATCAAAGCATCGCGAATTTCGAACAATATCTCATCAGACTGTATGCAGATCTGAACTATCATATATTCAATGAGACTTGCATGATGTACTTGCGAATGAAGATTAACGAGATCATCATGAACGAGTCTCTTCACATCTCATACATCTCTATCAATTATGTCAGTCTGCTAAAGCATTTTATAGACATTGACTTGCATTTGCAAGACACTGATGCATTGTCGAAGTTACATTCACAGCAAAGTGAGAATGCAACGTCTCAGAAGAGTTTTTAATTCTTGCACGAGAAGACAAAGTCTGTCGCTGCAATGAAGAATTCAAAGTTCTTTGCTTCGAGCACGCAGTTTAAAGATGATGCAACACTCAAGTTCAGTGAGTTCAAGCAAGATGCTGCTTCATTCAATCTTACGTGCTGATCATGCAAGAAGCTGAGACACAAGATTGATAATTCAATGTGTTTCAACTATGCATTCAGATAAGAGACTCGCAATCATGATGAAGAAGTGAGAAAAAAGAAAGTCTGATGTTCATCATTGAATCATTAAATATAACTACGAAAAGATGATTATCACATGCATTGATGATATCAGTATTGACAAATGTCTCTGAGAAAATGCGCGAAGCTCACTGTCTTATTAACTCTGAGATCGAGCAAAACTTTATATCACAATCATGAGTAAAAGAGCACAAGTTATCGAAGAATCATGCAACTCTGAAACAGATTCAGACAATCAATGATCGTTGAATTTTCTGCTATGATACACATCAGATCGATATCGAGTTGATTGATCACAAGAAAGTTCGCAAGAGCTGAAACACTGAGTTTCATGCTATGAACATGCAAGAATATGATATAATTCTTGAATATTTATGATTAGATGAGATCAATTCAAATATTCGCTGATGCAAGCGTCGCTGATCATATCGAGAAAACAGCATTCAGCGTGCAAAGCAAATACAAGTTAGTCTGTGCAAGACATTGAAATTTGCTGAGCTGACAATGCTTGCAGCTAAAAGAAGAGAAGAGACTTATGTAGCTCTGTTTTATCAGCTGCTATCTACAGATGACTTATCGCAGAACGCAGATCATCAGACTGCAAGATGCGATGCGCTTCAAGCGAAAGAATCAGAGATACTCTTTGCTATTCAAGATCTCAAGAAAGTATTTTCTGAGATTCTTTCTGATAGTCTGAACATGCATGATCAGATGAAACATCTCATTGATCTGATGAAGAGCAAAATGTCTCACATCGAATCTATTTATAAGATGACACAAGATGAGCTCGCTGTGATACAAAACTATCTAGACAGCGCGCTAAAGAAGAAATGAATTCGTTCATCAAGTAATTCTGCAGAAACATCTGTGTTGTTTGTAAAGAAGTTGAACGAAAGTCTTCATTTATACGTGAACTATCATGATCTCAATGAAATAACAGTAAAGAACAATTACTCATTGTCTTTACTGTCTGAGACGCTGAATCACTTTGCTCATGCGAGACACTTTATCAAGATTGATATTCGCAACGTCTATCATTGCATTCGAATTCGCAAGAGCGATGAATGAAAAACGACTTTTCATACACGCTATGATCAGTTTGAATATCAGATGATGCTCTTTGAATTGACAAATGCTTCTGCGATCTTTCAGATCTATGTAAATCATGTGCTTAAGTCATTCATGAATATTTGCTGCGTGATATATCTGAATGACATCTTAGTATACTCTGAGACGAAAGAGCAGCATTGAGAGCATGTGCGCAAGATTCTTCGCGCGCTACTGAAATATTGACTGTATGTCAAGCTGTCAAAATGCACTTTCAATCGTAGCGAAGTTATCTTTCTGAGATTCATGATAGAGTGAAGAAATATTCAGATGAAACAGTCTCATATTGATGCAATCACTAGCTGATCTGAGTTTGAGTCTGCAAAGAACATTCTTGTATTCTTGAGATTTACGAAATTTTATCAACAACTTATAAGAAAGTTCTTTCAAATCATTGCGCTCTTAACAGATTTAATCAAGAGTGCGAAGAAGAAGATGATGCATTCACTCTTCACAATGACGTCGAAAGCAAGAAAAGCTTTTGAAAGATTGAAAGCAGTCTTTGTCAATGCTTTCATTTTGAAACACTACGATTGAAATGCAGATCTTCGCATGAAGATCGATGCATCAAATCGCGAAGTCGAAGACGTGCTTAGTCAGAAGAGCAAGACTGATCAATGACATCTCATTATGTACTATAGTTATAAGTTCAAAGAAGCTGCAGTACAATGAGACATGCATGACAAAGAGCTGTATGCTATAGTTCTCGATTTTAAAAACTGACGACATTATCTTCAGAATAGCAAGCGACTCATATGTGTGATAACAGATCACAATAATCTTCGTTACTTTATGATGATGAAGAAGCTCAACGCATGACAGATGCATTGAGCTGAGAAATTAGCTGCATTTGACTTTCATATAGAATATTGCAGAGGCAAATTAAACTCTGCGAATGCGTCGTCAAGAAGACTCGACATCATGAAATTGAATGATAGCGAGAAGAATAATGATTATTTTCTATCTACTCTGCGAAACAAACTTCACAATCAGAAATGTCAATCTGAGCTGCTAAAAAATGAAGAAGTTTTGACAGCGATCAAACTCGCAGCATTGACGACGCAACTGAATGATACAGTCATTGCAGATACTCGAGTCATGTGTTCAAATGAGAAAGTACTCGCTAGATCTTGCAGAATTTTAAACACTGCATCATTTCGACTTCTGATTCATCAGATTATGAAGTCGAAGAGATTTTATTTAAAGATGAGTGAATCAATGACTGCGTGACTGCTGAAGTTACAACAAAGAGACATCTTTGTTGCAAATGAGAAGTGACATCAACGATTTGCATCTAGAAAGAATGAGCTTTTGAAATGAAGTATGAGAAATGATGAACTGCTACGTCGTGATCTTGCAGTTTATGTACTCAATGACTTTGCTATAAGAGATGAGATTCTGCATATGAATCATGATGATTTCGAAGCAGATTATTTCACACACGCTCATATTGAGACTGCGATAAGAAGAAAATATTACTGATCGAAAATGCTCAAAGAGATGACGAAATATGTTTGCATCTGTTCAGATTGTCAGCGAGTGCAAGTGCATCATCATAAGTTCTATGAGAAGCTGACGTTTATATTTTCAGAGAGCGTGAATTCATTTCACACGATGATCATGAATTTCATAACAGACATGTCTTCTGCGAAGAATTTGTACATTGAAAAAACAAGCGATGCTATATTGATAATGATAGATAAGTTGATCAAGCACGCAATTTATATTTCGACGATCAAAGATCTGAACGTCAAGAGACTTATGAATCTGCTATGACGAAAATTCGTATCTCAGCATGAAATGATGCGAAGCATTATATTGAATCGAGACTCACTGTTTATTAGTCATTTCTGAATCACGCTATGTTGACATCTCAAAGCGAAGCGAAAGCTAAGCACTGCGTTTCATTCGCAAATCAATGATCAAACAGAAAGACAGAATCAAGTGCTTGAGCATTATCTGTGAGTGTATTTTAATTACAAGATGAATAACTGATCAGAGCTTTTGTCAATGATGACGTTTGCATATAACAACAACGTATTCGCTAGTATCAAAAAAACTTCACATGAGCTTTTAAAGAAATACACTGCGAGCTTCGCAGAAACATCTGAGAACACAACTTTAAAAAGAAAGACATTCTTGACTACGAAGTGAGCAGAATGACTACGAAGTATCAGAGAATATCTAATGAAACTATGAAAGCGAATAGCAAAGCAGCAAGCAAAGTATTATAACGCTCATCATAAAGCTGCAAGCTTTCAAATGAAAGACAAAGTGCTTCTGCAAAGTATAAACATTCATACACTTCGATCAAAGAAGAAGATTGATCACAGACAATTGAGATCATTCAGAATATTGAAGAAGATCGACATGCAAGCGTATAAGCTTGAACTATCTAAGAGATATGATGCAATTCACTCGATCTTTCATGTCTCTTTATTGAAACTCTGACACTCGCGTGATGAGAATTCGAAGTCACAGATCATTCTTGTAGAAGAGAAAGAAGAATGAAAGATAAAGAAGATACTTGATCAGCGAATCAAGAAAGAAAAGATTGAGTATCTAGTTCAATGAGCTGATTCGTCTTTCTACGAAAACTTCTGAGAATCAATGAAAAATCTTAGCAATGCGAAGAAAATCATTGAGAACTACGAGACAGAAAGGCAAGTACATCAGTCGACTGCAAAGAAGTCAAAGAAGAAAAAAAGAGATAAATCATGTAAGAGTCACGATTGAGAGAATATCAAAAGCGCAAAGACGCAAGTCTAAGAAGTTGATACTAAACTACAATTATAAAATCTTACGTAACATATGTTTTCTAAAAAAGAAGACGATGAAAGACGAAGCAACGTGATGATGACAAGAAGTGACGAGAACGAGAAGAGCAAGAATCTCTACTCAACTGTTAGATACAATCTCACATGATTGAGAGAAAAGTTACTCACTCTTTTATTGTCGAAGACAAAGAGCGAGACGAGTCTTGATGCAAGCGTTGAAGCAATGAGTCATCATCAGCGCAGCACAACGCATCGACAGCTGAAGATGACGCGAAGCTGAGTTCATCACGTAATCGTGCTTTCTCACGAAGCAGTACTCGCATTTGCGAGCACGCTCGATGAAAGCACGACATGTGTGAATCGTCGCTGCGCTCAGACGACAAACGCAGCGACAGCATCAGATCATCTGATCATTACGATTTATCATGCGTCAGCACTTATTGAAACACGCAGAGATAAATATGTCTATCAAGAATCATGAATTCAGTCTTCAACGTCAAAGACGCGAGAGAAGCAGAAGAAGCAGACGCGACAGACGTGACAGCGACAACGACGCAAGAGAAGCGACGAAAAATATACATTTCAAGAAAAAGAGCAGGCTTCGCGAGCATGTTAGCATGATCTCAGTGAGCGCAGAGCTGCTACTTATCATGTTGATGATGATGATGTTGATACTGCTATGTCATTCATGTTAGCTCATGAGCTGACTTGCATCATAACATCGCTGCAACGAAAGAAGCTCATATCATGAGCTGCAAACTATGCAGAATACGCATAGCAGATTTCATGCTTTGTCAGTTCGAAAGAGCAGTACTCACGAAGAAGTATGTTGAGACGAGACAAGAAGAAAAGAAAGAAAGAAAGAAAGCAAAGCTGAAGAGTTGATATCAACAATCTCGCACTAACTTTGTTTATGCTTGTTAGCATGATCAGCTCACGACACTTCTACACAGATGCTAGAACGCTGAAAAAGTCATGACTATGCTATCAGCTACAGAAAGACAATACGATGCTATGAAGACTCAGAGATTGAGTCTTTAAGAGAGAATGCAGTTGTGAGAATGCATCTCATCGACTATGAATGATGCGTGTCTGCGAGACTAACTCGCAAGATTAGATTGAAGAGATTAATGAGTGAATAAAGATAGCGACTTGACAGAAGATGAAAACTCTGCAAGTTCTTACTTTCGTTTCTTAGTAATTAGTTTTATCATCAATAAAATGCTATTTTATTATCTTTTACTATGCAGTTTCACGTAAAAAGATCTCATCATCTCACAGAAATGTTTCATCTGATCATGCATGTTCAAACTATTAGAAAGAATTTCAGAAAACACTTTCTTGAGATCTTGAATAGCAAAGAGTATCTCTGATTCTTTCGCTTGAAGCGTATCGCATCTTGCAGTCTGATGATCTGCGTTCTGCGATAAGTCATCTGTAGATAGCAGCTGATAAAACAGAGCTACATAAGTCTCTTCTCTTCTTTTCTTAGCTGCAAGCATTGTCAGCTCAGCAAATTTCAATGTTTTACACAGATTAACTTGTATTTACTTTGCATGCTGAGTGCTGTTTTCTCAATATGATCAGCGATGCTCACGTCAGCAAATATTCAAGTTAATCTCATTTAATCATAAATAATCAAGAATCATATCATATTCTTGCATATTCACAGCATGAAACTCAATGTTTCAGCTCTTGCAAACTTTTTTGTGATTGATCAACTCAATATTGATCTGATGTATATCATAGCAAAGAATTCAACAATCATCAATCATCTGAATCTGTTTCAGAGTTGCATGATTCTTCAATAACTTATGCTCTTTTACTCATGATTGTAATATAAAGTTTCGCTCGATCTCAAAGTCAATAAAACAGTGAGCTTTGTGCATTCTTCCAGAGACATTTATCAATACTGATATCATCAATGCATGTGATAATCGTCTTTTCATAGTTATATTTAATGATTTGATGATGAACATCAGACTTTCTTTTTTCTCACTTCTTCATCATGATTGCGAGTCTCTTATCTGAATGCATAGTTGAGACACATTGAATTATCAATTTTGTGTTTCAACTTTTTGCATGATCAGCACATAAGATTGAATGAAGCAACATTTTGCTTAAATTCACTGAACTTAAATGTTGCATCATTCTTAGACTGCGTGCTTAAAGCAGAAAACTTCAAATTCTCTGTTGCAATGATAAACTTCGTCGTTTCATGCAAGAATTGAAAACTTTTCTGAAATGCTGCACTCTCACTTTGCTGCAAATGTAGCTTCAACAATGCATTAATGTTTTGCAAATGCAAGTCAATGTTTATAAGATGCTTTAGTAAATTGACATAATTGATAAAGATGTATGAAATGTGCAGAGATTTATTCATGATGATTTCATTAATCTTCATTCACAAGTACATCATGCAAGTCTTATTGAATATATGATAGTTCAGATCTGCATACAGTCTGATGAGATACTGTTTGAAATTCGCGACGCTTTGATTGACTCATTGCTTTGCAGCTTTAAGTCAATGTTCTGTTTGAAAGTTATGAATTTCAGAATTGCTAAGTTTAGCATGCAAGTATTCAATGTAGTACTTTCAGTTGAGTTTCTCATCATGATTGCATATGCTCATCATATGATCTTGTCATTGATTGCAAGACTTCTTTGACAAGTATGATGCAGATCATCGCAGCTTCTTTTGTTTCATGATGAAATCAGATGATGTCACGACTATGAAGTTTTTGCAATCTTGCAGTCAAAACATCAAGAAATTGTAGTTCATGATGCTTTGCTCTCTAGATTCGCAAGATCAATTAGCATGCTTGTGTGCATCACTTCAATAGTAATCATTGCTATGTTGATGTCAATGATCAAAAATTAATCAAGTCTTTCGCTCAAGTTTTGATATGTAAAGTTGTAAGATAAGCAATACATTCTGCGTCTTCAAATTCTTTAACTGCTGATGTACTTCGCTTGTCAATCATTGAAAGATATGATCTGTCTGTTCATTAAATTCTTGCAGCTTGAACTTCTCATTTGCATGTTTGAATGCATAATTCTCAAATCTGTTCTGATGAAATGATGAATTCTCAGTGTGAAAGAAGTTATCACTTCTTTTAATCATGCAACTTCTGATGAGTTACTGCATGTTTGACATTTCTTACTGAGCAGCTTCGTGCAAATGAAGCAATTAAAACTGTAAAATGACGAGATTTCTTTACATGAAACTGCATAGTAAAAGATAATAAAATAGCATTCTATTGATGATAAAACTAATTGCTAAAAAACAAAAGCAAAAGCTTGCAGAGTTTTCATCTTCTGTCAAATCATTATCTTTATTTACTCGTTAATCTCTTTGATCTAATCTCGCGAGCTAGTTTCACAGACATGCATCATTCATAGTCAATGAGATGCATTTTCACATCTATTGATATACTAATGTTTTGCAACAGAAAAGATGCTACAAATCAGACACTGTTACGCTGCATGAAATTTGAAAATATCAGAAGATTGCAGAAAATCTCATTCTCAAAATGATCTTTGAAAGACTAATTAGAAAGATTATGCATGATTATGCTTATGTGAACATGCTACAATATGATTTTTACATTCAACACTCTGTCTTGAATGCTCTTCAAAAAGTCATTGAAGACTTTATGTGCTTCTTTATGAAAAGTAAGTGCATTACTCTTTCACATTATCACTTTTGTTATAGAATTTTCATTGACATTTTGCTTTATGCAGACATCAACTTGATGACAATTCATGTCAAATGCATCATCATTTAAAATAAATATATGAAATTTATGAAGAATCTCATAATGAATCTTGATGTTATGTTTTTCAAGACAAACTAGAAAATGTCTGTCTTCATCAGTTAAATAAACAGTGTAATTCTTGAAATCACATTCACATTACTTTTGTGCATTATTCTTGTGCATTGACTCGATTGTACTTCTAATAAGTACTTGCTCTAAATGCAAGACTTTTAATAAATGAAATGATATTGCAGATCTATGAATAAATTTGCATCAGAACAGTCTTCAAAGATACTCAAAATGAATCAGCAGACTCGTTGATCTCTTGATCATCATTCTTCTCTTTGCAATAAATATCTCAGAACTCAGTAATAATCTCGTCTGAATTCAAATTCATAGTTCAATTATAATACTTCATCAACATTATTTATTTCATCGTTTTTGAACTCATCTGTGATCAATCTCATCAACATACTCTTCTAGCAAGATTGAAAGTTCACTCAATATCTATTGAGAATATTGAGCATGAAAGAACATCTTTAGTCATTTGCGTCAATCTAGAAAAATTCAAAGCATTGTTTTTTTAAAATTATCATGTCAAACATTTCTCATTTATAACATCAGTGTGAAGATATCAATCATCTTTATCTTGAAAAGAATGAATACGCTGAGATTGTTGAAGCAATGATCTTCTAACAGTTGCAACAGACTACAAGATCATTAGTAAATGATCAAATGCATTATTTTATCAGCATCATTTCTTGCTCTTTGTGCTTCTGCTCTCAAATCAACAGCTGAATCTTCATAGTAATGATGAAAATACTCTTTGAACTCTGTCTTGTACTTGATCTTGTAGTGAACAGACTCTTCATCATGATCTGTATCTTCATTGTCTTTATCGTCTTAAGTCTTGTAAAGATTTAGCTTCATTGTAGAATTCAGAATATTTGCAAGATTATATATTGTTTCATCGCTATTTTCAATCTTGACATAATACTTCGCAAGTTTGATTAAGACTTTTTCATAAGTCTTTACTATAACAGCACTTGATGAGCAAGTACTTCTTCTTATATTCTTTTCAATCTGCTTAAGATGATTGAAAAGTGCATCAAATATTCGAAATTTTAAGTGAATATCTGTATTAATTGTTCATGACACTACTAAAGTGCATTCGTAAAAGAGATTTAATAAATTGTCAACAAGCAAAATCATGAATTACTTATTTTCATCAAGTTTAATTCTTGTGATCTTGAAATCTTTGCAGTATTTCTCTGTTCAAAGATTAACAAATTTACGTAGTTGATATGCTTAATGAAGCATCAAGTACATAAAGTTTCAACGAATGCAAATATCTTGTATTCGTTTTCTAAATCTTTTGTCATTCTGCTCTTGAAAAGCTCTGAAGTGAATCAATCACTGAGAAGAGTCATTGACAACTATCATCAGAGCACAAATCTAATTTCATGATTAATAAATGCATTACTTTTTTGCATTATCATTCAAAGCAATATCTTTTTGATCACAACAGATAATTCTCTGCTTGTTTCAATATCTTGCACTTGCTCATTCTTTAATTGAGCAATAATGTTATCAGCTATTGTCTTCAATTCAAGAGCTTGAATAAAATCTTGAATCATAAGATTGATGATGTAAGTTAAGCAATTAATGAAATTCTGTGTTCTGTCTCATTGAAACTCACGATAACTCATGATCTTTTCAAGTTTCTCTTTCAAGATACTATTATTGCTTACATTATTAGTAACAATCTTGAAAAGCTTATTCTTAATAGCGTAGTTCTTCAGAATTTTTATTAGCTTCATCATCAATTGACGTTTGATATGCTCAATATCAAGAGACGTAAATTCAATAAGATGTTCATGAAACTGAAATTCAACATCAATTCAATATATCAATACTCTCAAGTATGCTACTCTTTGAGAACTAGATCATGCATTCAAAGCAATAAAAACACATCATGACTTTGTAAGATTCAATCTGATCTTATCACAAATCTTCTTATAATGTGAAAGAATCATGATTATCATTTTTATGCAATGTGCAATCTGCAGATCTGAACGAAGCATTTGTAGCAACTTTTGAAATTGCTCATTATCAATGATTTGAAAAAATAAATTCAAGTTAACAAAGATGTTACATAATTGATCTTCTTAATTCTCTTGATTGAAGACAAAGATTAACTTAATATGACTTTTCTTCTAATAATTTGTCAATTTTGCATTATTAATTTGCATTATCAGATATGACTTACTCATTCAAAAGTCAGTTCAATCTATGATTGCAAGTGTTTGCGTTTTCATTTTGTTGCTGTGCAAAAGTCTGATTCAAGATGCTTTTTCATAGCAGACGTGTTAAAGCTATCAAAAGCTGTTGAATAATTCATAATTTTATGACAGATTGTGCATGAGATTTTAAACAATTCTTCAACAATTGAAGTTAACTGTATAAAGTGATTTCATATATTGAATTGCTTATCATCTTTAACTTTTTTGAATCAGAGTGAATTGACTATCTTTTTTTGAGTCTTGTTTTGAATACTCTCAACAACAGAGATTTGAAATCATCATTGTAGAAAAAAGTCATCTGTATTCAAAGTTCATTGAACATACTCACTATTCTTTCTTATCTTGAGCTGTGAGAAATTCTGATGAATTTTGTTCATTACTTCTTGTTTAATCTTCTTCTTTTTGAAATGATGTAAAAAATTTATAAATCATTGAACTTAACTTGCAAAGTCTTCAGAATGAAGACTATCTGAAAATGAACTATGTGAAACACTTTCATCAAACAGATTGAAAGTTATCAATGAACTAAACATTTTATAAAATAGTTTGTATTAACAACAATAGTTGTTAATAGCTTGAAGATAGTATATAAATGATGTAATGAGTAATGCAAAAAGATAATGCAATATATAGATGATGCAATGAGTAATGCGAAAAGATAATGCAAAGAACAAGTGAACATGTTGTTTTATGTTTCTATTCTTAGTGCTCTTGACATCAAGTTCAAGTTCTTGACGAGTCAAATTGAATTAACTCGATTTCTAGTTGAGTCGAATCGCGTCAAGTTGAAAATATGAGCAACTCAACTTGAATCAAGTTGAAAATGTAAGCAACTTAACTCAATATTGATTTGAATTCAAAATGTCAACTCAAAAGTCAACTTAATGATCAGTTTAAGCAATTCAATAATTTGATGATCAGCATACTCATCTTCATTATTTAAATGCAGTCAATGAATCAAAATGTTTTAAGTCTTCATCAATTTCAGATAATTCTGAAGTTCATCTTTTAGATTGAATTTTTATTTCAGTAAATATGTGATTGTATATTGACTGTAGTCATCAATCATAGTAGCTACATATTTGAATTCTTCATTGATCTAAGATATTTTATCATCATTGATAAGATTCATATATACTAGCTCATCTACTTTGATGACTTTGATGTGAGATTTTTGACTTGAGACTCAATTTTGCTTGTTTATGACATAAGTTTCACATATTGATTCTGAGAATTCTTCATCTTTTAAACTATTTGCAGAATTCACATTGATATCGATGCTCATGTTGACTAGACGCTTGATGTCTGTCATATTCAGATAAGCTAATCATTTATATCATTGACATCATGATGTTTTGACTGATTTTGAACTGCTTGTCAGATTGACTTGAGAATTTGAGAGATTAATTAATGTATTCACGAAATATGCTTTTTCATCATTTCTTAAGTCAATGAGAATGATGACACTTTTAGAATTCATAAAACGAAATTTGTTATTCTTTATACTACATGTATACTTTTTGACTTTCATCTGATCAATTGACATCAAATTATAATGTAGTTCTGAACAGTGATAAACATTGATTAGTTGAATTTTGATTGATTGATTGTTCAGCAAAATGTCAATCATAATCAAACTCTTTTCAATAATGAATACTGTTTCATTATTTGCAGTAACAATGCTGTTATCAATGATCTTTCAATATGACTGTTCATTGAACAAGCTTATGTTATAGCAGACATGATTCTCAGCTTCAATGTTTATTCATCAGACATCTGTGTAACTGTCAGCTCAACAAACGATGAAGATCTTTATTGTTCTGATTATTCTGACTTTGAAGCTTTTTTTGAAATCATTTTCTTTGATCAAATTCTTTCTTTTTTGAAGAGACTTTTATTCATCTGAACGAAGCTTCGAATGTAAAAGTCAGCAGCTTTGTTCGCTGTGATTCTCTTGCTTGCAATGAGCGCATTTTTTCAATTTTCTTTGAAATTCACTGTTGTTTTTGAATTTTCACTTCTTGTCATCAAACTGAATTATCATACTTTTGAAGCTGAAGTTTTTCTCTGAATTTGATCACTTGTTATGATTGACTAAAATGATAATCATATCATTGATTAATAAATCAAATTTGTTGATCTTGATGCTCTGTATCAGATTGAAGATGTATGATTCTAGACTTTCATTAAAATCTAAAAGAAAGAAATTGCTCAACATTCATGATTGAATTGTTTTCTTGATGTTTGAGCACTTAATGATGATTTGCTTGAGCGAGTTCATATAGTTCTGAATGAATTTGAAATTTAATTACTTTGTTTGAATCAGTTTCTTGATTGTCAGAAATAAAGTGATCAAATTCAACTGTTCATATTAAGTCTTCAGAATAGATCACATTTTGATGATGCTTTCTGCTTTGATTATATGTATTCTGAGTCTTTTTTCGCAGCTAAAGTCAATTATATCGCTGACTCTATCATTTCTATCTTTTCAATGTTGAACATCAGTGATATACTTCTTTTTATCTGCTGTCGAGATATCAAATGACAGTGATGTTGATTTCTTCAGCTTCTTTGAGATAATCATTCAGAGATCTTTAGCTTTCAAGACATTGATTATATTCTTCTTTCATGACTCATAGTTCTCACTTCTCTTTAGCTTCGAGACACGATAGTTTTTTGAATCTTTCATTGTGATTGAGATATGAGAATTATTTTGTGAAATATGATCGATAGAGAAATTTTCGTCGATTTGATGACAGCGAGTTCGATGCTTCAAATTCTGTTCTTAGATTTGTTTGTGATAGCGGAATAGAGCTAACTCGCGCTCATAATCTATTGATATATGAGAGTCAGAGCGAATATGTGCATGTAGATATATTGACTATCTAGTAGGTAGAGCATATGGTAGAGCATACAGATGAAGGAAGAAGTGGGAGGAAGGATAAATACCCCTAGCGCCAAGCCGCTTCGGCCGGAGCGGAAATAACTAACCGCCGGGGTATACGTATGAACATACGTATGTTCATACGTATGTGCATACGTACCCCGTTTCCAACACAGCCAAGCCTGATGTGGATTTGAAGGTTATACGCTGGCCGTCCCCAACTTTCTATTCTGAAAACTGTATTAACCTTCATTGTTAAGTAGCTAAATAGTCATCACCTAGGTTTCCTACTACAACATCAGCATAATCAGTGTCTTGCTCTTCCCTTACTCCAACGAAAGGCTCAGTATGTCCCTTTAGGCCATGTTGAAGCAATAGAAGCTGTAGTAGGAGCAGTAGTAGAAGCAGGAGAAGTAGTCATTCAATTAGAAACATAATTCCTACCTACCGTAGTTAGGGACACTGCCCGCTAGCCTAGTTGAGGCTAGCGCCAATTGCGGCACAAAACGGTTTACACTTCTTCAGGCCACCGTTCCTTAGGTAGGTAAGCTTCGAATCAAATGCGATGAAGAGTGAGAAGTAGTTCATACGTACGTTCTATACATTTCTCTCCAGCATGCTTCTATCGTCTCCAACTACCAATCTTGTGCGAAGCAATACCAACCATAATACACGGACTATGTTACCTGCAGCTTTCCTTGCAGAAGTACATCTACTTTTACTCGTACTGCGTCGATTTCAGTCCAGCATCGGCTGCACTTGCTACTACCCGATTGATATCCGTCGCCATACCGAATGTGGTATAACGCGCATCGCGGCTACATGTCTTCTTATAACTCATCTTGAGCGTAGTTGATGTTCATAGATCAAGAAGATGGCAGACCAGCAAGAACATGCGGGAATCAGTGATTTTGTCAACCATATTCCAATTGCTGAAGAACCAAAGACAAGCCCCAGCACCGTTGTTCCAACAGTGAACATGCTCTCAGAGGATGAGATGGCAGTAGGACAAGTGACGGATCCATGCCACGATCCTGTAGCCACCAACCTTACACCTCCAGTCAGTCACACACCCTCAGTCCCAGTCTCGGAAAGCTTTGATATGCCCCAAAAGTCGGAACGTCAGGGAATATTTGACCCTGTCGAAGCGGCTACTGCTGAAAGTGTCCAGTACCCAGCACTTGAAACAGGCTCTGAAGAAGCTCCGATAAAAGACAAAATCCCGGCGCAAGCGATCAATCATCCAACAAGTGACGCGTCGTTCAAAGCTCCGACTCCCACAAACCACACCCCCACAGAGCCAACCATGGAGACCAGTTCAAGTGCGGCACAGGAAGAGCCCCCAGTAACAGTCCATTCAAGTGATCATGATCTGCATTCCAGGGATTTTGAATCAGCAACGCAAGCTCCTTCTAATGAATCCCTACCGGCAGACGAGCAATCGAGCCAGGAAGGACCGGAATCGTCTTCT
>JAABUV010002503.1_pt1 | contig 24734 bp, 19 predicted proteins | sample 5559971 | NCBI WGS metagenome assembly JAABUV01 (sample SAMN10711881, study PRJNA513362) | rock metagenome | isolation source: Antarctica rocks | place: Antarctica: Victoria Land, Knobhead nord | collected 2015-12-19
CAGGAGGGTCATCATGCGATAGACTGCGGGTGGCATCGGGAGGCTCCTTCCGGACGATATGGTGTCAGCACCCCTATCCTACCAAAGCCCTCCCGATTGCCCCCTTGTTAGCGAAAACTAGAGATGTATATGTTTATATTAGGTGCATCAATTATAACATACCTGTGGGCCAATTCAGCGCACATGCGAAACAGACGAAAACCTTTCTCTCCCCTCAGCTTTCGTGTGAAGATATTTAGACTCAGAATGGAAGGCCAATCACGCGCGCACAAGCCGCGCAGGTGATGGTGTGTCAGGGGCATCGCGCGTCGCCGCTGGCGCGTGTCGCCGTGGCCGCCACGGTTACACGCACGCCTTCTATGCAAGCCGTCGCCCGGTTTCCCTGGCTGTCGCCATGCTCGCCGTCTACTCGTAGCGTAGCACCTCGATCGGACGCACACGGACGGCGCGCCACGACACCAGCGCCGCCGTGACCAGCGCGATAGCCGTCACCAGCGCGATCAGCGCCAGGATGGTCGGTCCCGGCACGGCCAGCGTCGTCTTGAAGAGGATTTGCGCCAGTACGCCCGTGGCGACGGCGACGAGGGTCATGCCCAAAATGCCGCCGAGGCCGCCGATCACGCCGTTCTCCACCAGCACCCCGGCCATCACGCGCCGGCTGGTGTAGCCGACGGACTTGAGGATACCCTGCTCACGGCGGCGCTCCAGCATGGACAACGCGACCGAGTTGGCGATGATGATCACGCCCGCGAACAGCGCCAGGCTGGCCAGCGCCACGAGCAGGATGATCAGGTTGCCCAGCACCTGGTCGACGATGGCGCCCAGGCTGGTCAGGTTGATAGTGATGGCGCGTGGCGCCCCGTTGTTGAGCGCGGCCATGGCGGCGTCGATGCGGTGTGGGTCGACCTTGATGTTGTAGATGATCTGCTCGCCGGCCCCGCCAAAGCGGTGCACGAGGGCGTGCGGCGCCAGGATCGGCTCGAAGTGGCGCGTGTTGACCAAGCTCGCGGTGTAGAAACCGACCACGATCACCGTCGTCGTCCGTGGCACGGCGGCTGTATCCGACCGCGCGAAGCCCGCCGTCAGCGGCGTCAGCGTGATGTGGTCGCCTACCTTGAGGTGGAGTGGTCCCTCGGTGTGCAGGAGGCTGTTGAGCAGGACGTTGCTCGTGCCCGCGTCGCGGGCGTTGAGGTCGCGCCCGTTACCCTTGTCGATGGTGGACCCCGTCGATTGGCCGTGCGCCACGTCGTAGCCTCCGAGGCCGGACAGGAAAGCAATGGTCCCGTTGAAACCCAGATCGCCCTTTTTGACGACACCGCGCCGCTCGTGCATTTGGTACAGGCGCAGGATGATCGAATGCCCGTCGACGCTCTGGGGGAAGCTGCGCGCCGCGTTGACCTCTTCGTGTTTTTGTAAGCCGGGCAGGTGGACGAGTTGATGTGTGACCTGAGAGGAGAGGCGCGCGGGGACCACGCTGACGATGTTGTAGTCGGAGAGGCTGGCTAGGGCGTCGGCCACCTTGGCGCGCACGTCCTGCCCCAGCACTACGATCAATCCCACGCCGAACACGCCTACGAACAGGGCCAGCAGCGTCATCGTGGCGCGCGCGCGCTGCCGCCCAATATTACGCAGCGACATCTTGACCGTGTCCTTCCACGCGCGCGGCAGCAGCGGGACGCCGTAGCCCAGCACGACCGCCATGAGCGCCAGCAATCCGCCGATGGCCGGGACCAGCGGTATGACGGCGAGGGCCAGCAGCAGGGCCAGCGTCGAAAAGACGACGCGCCGCGCGCCCAGCCCCTCGGGCACGGGCAGCCGCCCGATCAGCGTCACCACCAACCCGAACAGCAGGCTGAGCAAGCCCAGCAGCACGAACGTGCCGTAGACCACGCCGACGCCCCACACGGGGTCGCCGATGATAAAACTCGTCAGCACGCAGAATAGGAGCGAGAGCGCGAAGAACAGTCCCACACGTCCCAGCCGCGTACCCCAACGCAGCGGCTCGGGCACGTCGCGCAGCACCGCCTGGGGACGTACCGTGGCCGCCTGCACGATGGGCAGCACGCCGAAGATCAAGGCGGTGAAGAAGCCGACCAGCACGCCCGCCGCCACCGAGGCCGGGTCGATCACGAAGGGTAAATGCAACAGGAAGGCGCGTTCGATCAGCGTTTTGACCACGTACGACAGCGCCACACCAACGATCGCGCCCAGCACGCCGCCGGCGACGCCGAGCAGCGCCGCCTCGACACCGAACAGGGCGTAGAGGTCGCGGCGCTGGTAGCCGGATGTCTTGAGCATGGCGATCTCGGTACGGCGACGCGCCAGCAGCACGTTCATCGTGTTAACGACGCCGAAGCCGCCGATGAGCAGGGCCAGGATGCCGATGACCTGCAGCAGTTGGTGCACCTGGTTCGTCTCCTGCTGCCGCTGCTTGAGCGCGTCGGCGACCGTCTCGACCGTGGCCAGGGGATAGCGCGCCTTGGCTAGCGCGCTAACGCGGCTCGTCGCCGCGTCGTTGGGCGTGGTCAGGTACAGTTCGTTGTAGGAGAGGCTACCAGCGACGCCGCGCTGGTAGACCGACTGTTGCACGAAGGCGTCGACTCCGCCGGAGAGGCCGCCGCTGTCGACGATGCCACTGACACGCAGGGTGAAGGCGCGCCCGTCGCTGGCGTGTACGACCACACGGTCACCAAGTCGCGCGCCGATACTCGTCGCGGCGGCCGAGGAGAGTACGGTGGCGCCGGGATCGGCCAGCAGGGCGTGCAGGTCGCCATTCGCGGGGGCCGTGAAGTCGGGCTGGCCGACCAGCGGGTAGCTGCGCGGGTCGACCACGCCGATGACACTGGGGTAGGAGTGGCCGGCGCCCGCCGCAGCGCGCGTGCCCGTAACAGTCCCACGGTCGCGCGTGAACGCGGACAGGGCGATTACGAGGCCCTGCCGTTTCAAGCCGTCGAAATAGCGCAGGTCCGACGCGTCGAGGGGGATCACGTCCTGGTGTATCGACACGTCGCCGCCGTTGGCGGCGCGCACGTTGCCAATCAGATTATTGCTGACCATTAGGCTGGCCAGTTGTAGCGCCACGATGGCCATGACGCCGACGGCGATGCAGGAGACGGCCAGCACGGTGCGCTGGCCACCGCGCCGCAGTGAGCGCACGCCGTAGGTCCAGTAGAACGATGTTTTCATTCAGATTCGCTACCCTACCAGGCGACCAGCGCCATCCGCTGTATCCGCGGCGACGAGCCCGTCGACGATAGAGATGGAGCGCTCGGCGGCGGCGGCGACCGTCGGGTCATGCGTGGCGATGATGAAGGTCGCGCCCGTTTCGTCGCGCAGACGGCGGATCAAGTCGAGCACCGTCTGACCGTTGCGCTGATCGAGGTTGCCGGTCGGCTCGTCCGCGATGACGATGGCCGGCCGCGTAGCCAGGGCGCGCGCGATGGCCACACGCTGCTGCTCGCCGCCAGAGAGCTGGTTGGGCCGGTGGTCGAGGCGGTGACCTAGCCCGACAAGCGCCAGCAGCTCACGGGCGCGCGCCGACGGACTGCCGGGATGTGTCCCCACGTAGAGCGGCGTTTCCACGTTCTCCCGCGCCGTCAGCGTCGGGATCAGGTTAAAGGCCTGGAACACCATGCCGACCTTCTCGTTGCGGATGCGCGCCATGCGCGACTCCGGCAGGTTTGTTATGTCAACACCATCAATGAGGACGCGTCCGGAGGTCGGCTGGTCGAGGCCGGCGATGATGCCGAGCACGGTGCTCTTACCGCTCCCGGACGGGCCCACGATGGCCGCGAACTCACCCTTCTCGACGCGGAAGCTGATGCCCTTGAGGATGTCGATTGTCTCGGCGCCGAGCGGCAGACTCTTGCGCACATCGCGCGCCTCCAGCGCCGCGTGCGCGCTGTGACCGTCGTGCCCGGCGTGCCCGTCATGTATGGTTTGTGTCACTGGTTGAATTGTCATCCGCGTCTCCGTGGATCGCGCTACGATCCTGCTCCCTCTATTATCCTGTAATCCAGGGTACCCGGCTGTCATTGATTAATGTGCGGTGAATGATGAAAGGTGAGGGGGTGAGAGGGACGCGTCCGTGCCAAAAATACGCGATGTCATTAAACTGGTAGAAGACAATGGCTGGGTACAAATCAAAGTGGAAGGCGACCACAGGCAATACAAGCACCGCGACAAGAAAGGGCGCGTAACCATCGCGGGGCATCCAAGCAAGGATATGCCGATTGGCACGTACCAAAGTATCCTACGGCAGGCCGGTCTGAAGGGATAGTAACGATGCATGCGCGCATACAAGGATACGATGTCGTATTAGAAAAGGGTCCGACCAGCTGGGGCGCGTACGTCCCGGAGTTGCCGGTTTGTGTGGCGGTAGCGGATACGCGCGAGGACGTCAAACGTGGCATCGACAAGGCGATCACGATGCACCTTGAAGGGCTACGTGAAGACGAGCAAGAACGCGACGTTGTCCAAGGTAAGACAGCGGTAAACTAGACGTAAGCCAACAGCGTCCCCAAGCGGGCTATGGCTCCTGGGATCGACGCGGCGTTATCATGCGCAAAACCACACTGGTTGCCGTGGCTGTAGCATGGGAAAGGATCATCGTGGCGCGCGCCGGTGAAGACGATACGCGGTACCTGACGATGGGCGAGGCGGCGCGGCGCCTGGGCGTTTCCCGCCACACACTCGCGCGAGCCACACGACGCGGTGAGATCGTGCTAGCCGCGCGTACACCCGGCGGCCACTATCGCTTCCGCGCCGCGGATGTGACCGCCTACGCGGCGCGGTTGGCCGCCGGGAGCGACGCGCCGTGGGCCGATAGCAGTGCGACGAGCGAGAACGAGGGCGGCGCGGACGCCGCCCGGCTGGCGGCGATCGTCGCGACCCAGCGCGACATCGCGCTGGCCGCGCTCGATAGAACGGCCGTGATGAGCCTCATCGTGGAGCGCGCGCGGGCACTGACGCGGGCCGAGGGGGCAGTCATCGAACTGGCCGAAGGTGACGCGATGGTCTACCGCGCCGTCAATGGGACCATGAGCGGGCGCCTCGGACTGCGGTTGCCGTTGGATGGCACGCTCTCGGGTTGGTGCGTGCGCACAGACGAAACGACGCGCTGCAACGACACGCAAGCCGACCCACGCACCGACGCAGCCCTGTGCCGGCGCCTGGACATCGGCTCGATGATTCTGGCGCCCCTCCACCACGAGCGGCGGCTCGTCGGCGTGCTCAAAGTCCTCTCGCCACGGACACACGCGTTCACCGACAGGGATGTTCAAACGCTGGAACTCATTGGTGGTCTATGCGGGGCCGCGCTCAGTCACGCGTCCGCGTTTGAGGCCATGCGGACGCTGGTCGCCGAGGGAACGGAGGCGCTGAACGCCCTGCGCGAGAGCGAGGAGCGCTTGCGCACGGTCATCACCAGCGCGCCGATCATCCTTTTTGCCCTCGATCCGGACGGCGTCTACACACTCTCTGAAGGCGCGGGGTTAGCCGCGCTGGGCCGTGAACCGGGGGCGGTGGTCGGTCTCTCCGTCTTCGACGTTTTTCACGATCACCCCAACTTGCTGGACGACACGCGCCGTGCGCTGAGGGGAGAGACTGTTACCTGCGTGAGTCACATTGATGAGGCCGTCTTCGAGAATCGTTTAGTCCCCCTTCGCGACGACCACGGCCGAGTCGTACGTGTGATCGGCATATCTACGGACATCACGGAGCGCGAGCGCGCCGAGGAGGCCGAGCGCGCGGTGCGGGCGCGCGACGCGTTCCTCTCGGTCGCGGCGCACGAACTCAAGACCCCGCTGACTAGCCTGCGCGGCTTCACGCAACTCCTGCTGCGCACGTTGGACAACGAGGCGCCCCCACACCCAGCGGATGGCGCCGTCACAAACGCGGAAGTGTGGATCGCGGCGGACCCGAGGCGCATCCGCCACGCACTGCGCAACATCGAGACTCAGACGGAGAAGTTGAACCGCTTGATTGGCCAACTCCTCGACGTGTCGCGCCTCGAAGGGGACAGACTGGAGTTGGATCGTGAGGACGCCGATATCGCGCGCATCGTCACCGATGTGGTGATGGCGGCGCGAGCGCAGACAAGCGCGCATACGCTCGTCGTCACGGCCCCGCCTACCCTGCCGGCGCGCGTTGACCCCTTGCGGCTGGAGCAGGTGCTGATCAACCTCCTTGGTAACGCCATCAAGTACAGTCCTGACGGCGGACGCATCGACGTTATGGTCGAGCCGGCGCCGGACGGCGATGTGGTACGCGTGATGGTGCGCGATCACGGCATCGGCATCCCCGAGGACCATCGCGCGCGCATCTTCGACCGCTTCTACCAGGCGCATGCCAGCAGCCACCGCTCGGGACTGGGGCTGGGGCTCTATATCAGTCGCCGGATCGTGGAACACCACGGCGGTCGGCTGGAGGCGGCGTTCCCTTCCGACGGCGGTACGCTTTTCGTCATTCATTTGCCCCTCAACACAGTAGGGCAAGGGCGGGCGACATGAGCGTAGATGTAACGGCGCGTATCCTGGTCGTCGACGACGACGAGAGCATCCGCGACTTCATAGAGATGGCGCTGGCCGACAATGGCTACGACGTCGTCACCGCGGCGGACGGCGCGGCGGCGCTCGCGCTAGTTGGCCCAACGCGGCCCCATGTGATTCTGCTCGACATGCGCATGCCGGTCATGGACGGCTGGACCTTTGCCGCGGCCTATCGGGACCTGCCGGAGCCGCGTGCGGCGGTCGTCGTCATGACGGCGGCGCGGGACGCAGGCGAACGCGCGCGGCAGATCGCCGCCGACGCCTATCTCGCCAAGCCTTTCGACCTGGACGACCTGCTCACTTGCGTCGCACGCCTCTCGATAAACAAACGCGGACAAGACGAGGTTTGAGACGGAGTTCGTGCGTATCATCGCGCGCAAGACCATCAAGACCATCAAGACCATGGTGAAGGAGGCCAATGACACATGTTGAAAATCGGAACGGTTGTGCTGGGCGTCGCCGACGTGCGGCGCGCCGCGGACTTCTGGATGCAAGCTCTCCACTATGTCCCGCGCGAGGGCACGGTTGGGGACGACCCGACCTGGACGGTGCTCGCGCCCGCCGACGGCAGTGGCGCCTCCCTGGCGCTCGGCCTCAGCGAGACGCCCGTGCAGGAGCATCCGCGTGTCCACCTCGACCTGTACGCGGGCGATGCGGCCGATCAAGCCGCCGAAGTCGAGCGACTCGTGTCCCTCGGCGCCAAGCGCGTCGACTGGGACCTCTACCCCGACGACCCCGACTTTGTGGTCCTCGCCGATCCCGAGGGGAACCGCTTCTGCGTCATCGACACCGGCCACTGAGTACATATACATCAGGCTGTAGGCTCCGCGCGCTCCTCGTATAATGCCGGCCGTCAACAAACATCGCATCGTTCGCGCAGCGCGCTGTCGCGCAGTTCGACCACGCGCGTGGCCAGCCGCGCGATGGAGTAGCGGTCGTGTAGCACGGCCAGCACCGTGCCCTCGAATTGGGCCAGCGCCGCCTCGAAGCGCTCGCGCGAGGGGATGTCGAGGTGGTTGGTCGGCTCGTCGAGCAACAGGAGGTTGGCCCCTGAGAGCGCCAGGCGCGCCAGCACCAGCCGCGCTCGCTCGCCGTAGCTGAGTCTGCCTACCGGCGTGAATACGTCGTCCCCGGTGAAGAGGTAGGCGTGCAGCAGCGCGCGCGCCTCCGTTTCAGTTAGCGGCGCGGCGGCGCGGACGATCTCCAGCGGCGTACGGCGCGGGTCAAGTTCAGCCTGCTCCTGTCCGTAGTAGCCAACGGTGACGCCCGCGCCCAGGCGCACGGTCCCCACGTCGGGTTCGATCTCTCCCGACACAATCTTGAGCAGCGTGCTCTTGCCGCCGCCGTTGGGGCCGGTCAAAACCACGCGCTCGCCGTGACGCAGCGCGAGGTCGACCCCGGCGAGGACGCGCCGCTCGCCAAAACTTTTATATAGCCCCTCCACGCGCAGCACGTCACGCGCGCCGCCCGCGACCGGCGTGAAGTCGAGCTTGAGGGTCCAGCCAGCGGGGGGCTTCTCGACGGTGTGCTCTTCCAGGCCGCGCATGAGCTTGCGTTCGCGCACGATCGCCGTGCGCATCACCTTGTTGGACAGGCGCCGCGCCGAAGAGTCCTTTGTCGCCCGTTCGGTGTGCATGGCGTGCTCACGCGTAGCGCTGATATCGGCCTCGACGCGGACGCGCTCACGCTCCTGCCGTCGATAGGCGTCCCACCGCGCCGCGAGCCTGGCCTCTTTGGTTGCCACATAGTCGCTGTAGGCGCCGGGAAACTCCTCCAGCGTGTGCGTCGTGTCGTCTATCTCCAGAATAGTCCCGACCGTCGCATCGAGGAAGGCGCGGTCGTGCGAGACGACGAGCGCGGCGCCGGGGAAGCCGGCGACGAACCCTTCAAGCCAGCGCAGCGCGTCGACGTCGAGGTGGTTGGTCGGCTCGTCGAGCAGCAACAAGTCCGGCGCGCCGAGCAGCAGCGCAGCCAGAGCTAACCGCGTCTTCTGTCCACCGCTGAGGGCGCCTAGCGGGCGGGTGGGGTCGAGTTCGGCGAGGTCGAGTCCGCGCAGCACGTCCTCGACCTCGGCCAGGCGCGCATAGCCCCCCGCCTCCTCGAACACGGTAGCAGATGTCTCGTAGCGCGCCAGACTATCAGGCGCGTTCGGGCGCGCCGCCAGATCGTCCGTCGCCCCTTCGAGCAACTGGTAGGCCGGCCAGACCGCGCCGTCCCGCTCCAAGACAGACATAACGGGCGCGGCCTCATCGCCCAGGAACCCCTGCCGCAGATAACCCAACCGCGCGCCAGGGGCCAGGGTGACCGAACCCGCGTCGGGACGCTCCAGCCCGACGATGACGCGCATCAAGGTACTCTTGCCGCTGCCGTTCGGCCCCACGACACCTGCTTTTTTGCCGTGTCCCAGGGTGAACGACACGCCGCGCAAGATCGGCGTGTCGCCGTAGTATTTATCGATGTTATTGACCTGCAGCATAGCGCTACGACCTCCGTTTCCATCGCACACTCTTGTCCCGCCACGCAACAGGACCACGAGCTTGTCGCGCTCGTGGTCCTTGGTGTGGGTAGAGTATGGCGAAGGTGTAGCGGGATTGGGGTGTCGTGCGATAGAGGATAACACGCCAGGGGATGACGACTGACGCGCCGCGCGGCACTGCTGTGCCCCGGCGCTCACGCCGCTTACTCTACCCTGTTTAGCGCGTCACCCATCATTCTCCTACTATCGCCAACACCGATAGTATAGAAAAATCCTACCCATGTGCAAAGGGTAGCGACGGCGCCACGGACGGCGCGGCTTGTGATGGCGCTTTGCACTGCGCTTGCGTGGGGATGGCAGCGGGACTGCCCTCTTTGATGTGCGACCAGTCCATCACGATGCGCCAGCCCCCGTTCGACCCGATCGTGTTGCGCGCCATGTACCAGCCCCCAAAGCGCGTGACCGCACCGTCCGTCTGATGGGCGGTGAGGGCGAACCCAACACAAGTGGCGGCGGCGCCGTTCACCGTGTTTTGATAGCCTGCGGGGTACAGGCTCACTGTGTCCTCCACGGTGTTGTCGTAGCCGGCCTTAAAGCGGTCGAAGTTAGGCTTGTCATCGGGCAGGACGGCGAGGTAGCCGAAGGCGCGCCGGTACTCGTGGCGGTTGATGGCGTTGTAGAAGCTGTGCAGCACATCGACGGGCGTATCCGTGTTGTCTACCAGGGGCCGCATCGTCGGTGTACGCGTTGGGACTGCGGTGGGCGCGGTCGTGGGCGTGGTCACTGGCGCGCCAACCGCGGTCCCAGGTGTGACGGTAGCGGTAGCGGTGACAGTGGCGGGAACAGCAGCCGGCGCGTGCGCCCAGGCAATCGACCCGATGTACGTATCCTGGAAGGCCGGCCAGGTGTAGCCGGGCGCGTCGATATCGCCCAGCCGGACGGCGCTCGTAGCGGCCGTGCGCAGCACGTAGGCGAAGTAGCGGCCGTTTGGCCCCCATACGAAATTGTCGAGGGCGGGCTGGTCGATGCTGTCGAGCGCGACGACTCGTTTGGTACTGTCGTCGCGCGCCGACCACACGTACAGGCCGGCCGGCTTATCGCTCTTGTAGAGCAGCTTCGTGCCGTCGGGCGACCACACGGGGTGGCCGCCCAGTCCGACCGTCACAGTGGTCGGCGACGTACCCATGGTCGACACCTTGAGGATACCGATATCGGATGATGGGTTCGTCCGCTCCGTCCACGCGATGGCGCGGCGGTCCGGAGCCACGACGTAGTCGTACCAGAATCCCCACTCGCCGCCGTGCAAGGGCGTCGTCACCACATCGGTCAACGCCAGGCTCTGCGACTGCGTGACATTGATCGTGACGGTATCGGTAGGGCTACTCTGATTGACGACGGTGATGAGTAAAGGGCCGCTCGCTGTCGCGTACACTTGCTTCACGAAAAGATGCCCATCGGACGCATTAGGTGAGGCGGTATCGGGCAGTGGAAGTAGCAGCGAACTCCGTGACGTGCGCGGGTCGATCGCAAAGACGCCGCCGAGATCACCCTGACCCTTCGCGGAGTAGGCGATGTCGCGCCCCTCATGAGTCGTGGTCAAGCCTGTGAAAAGTTGATGGTACTTGTCCGCGACCGGAGTCGCCAGGATAACGCTCCGCGCGGTGGCGGCGAAGGCGTGAAAAGCGACGTCGGCGCGCGAGTCGTCGGTACCCAGCAGCGCTTTGATATTGTCCAGGCGCAGGTAGGCAAGCCCCTCGTCCGGCGCGATGGTGGGGGCCGGGGCTGTGCTCGTGATATCCATGCCGCTCACGATGGGTGTGGAGTTGGGGAGCGTGACGACGACACGTCCGCGCACGATGGCGCGCGGCGCGCCCGACGACGCCCGCTGTATCCCTTGCACGGGAACAGATACCCTGCCGACGCCGTCCGATGTCCCTTTGCCGACGTGGAGGGCCACGAAGTCGAAGCGGCTAAGCGCGTCGTGGCTGTGCGCCACGGCCGTACCCATCTCGACCGGCAGGCTCCGCGCATGGGCGCCGCCCACAACGTTACCCATGGCGGCTACCTGCGTGTCCGCGGCGGCAATGCCCTGGGCCGATACCATCGCTGGTACCGGCGTGCCGGCGACGTGTATCGACGCGAACACGAGGCCACCGAGCACGGCCAGCAACGCCGCCGTGCCGCCCGCCGCGCGCAGCACGCCCCACATATTAGGGCCAAAAGGGACCAGGACGCGCCCCCGTCCATGCTCTAGCTGCGCGATGCCGGCGTAGACATCGCGGCGCAACCCCGCCGGGATCGGCGCCGGCGCGCCCCGGATGCTGGCGTAGAGATGGTCGTACCTTTCCAGCACGGCGCGGCAGGAGGCGCAGGCGACAACGTGCTCACGTACCCGTGCGCGTTGCGCCGGCGCCAGGGCGTCGTCGTGGTAATCCGAGAGCAGGGGACGGACGCGGTCGCAGGTCATGGGATCACTAACTCTTCTCATCATCGGCGCGCGTGTAGACAGCGCGGAAACGTTCCTTGGCGCGATACAAGGTTATCTTGACGTTGCCTTTCGACATGCTCATAGCGTGGGCGATTTCGTCGATAGAGAGGCCGTCGCGCGCCCGCAGCAGCAAGCACGCGCGCTGCGGCGGAGTCAGCTTGGCGAGGGCGTAGCGCACGGCCTCGTTTTCGGCCACCTGCGTGGGCAGGTCGAGGTCGGGCGCGGGGATGCGCTCGTCGTCGCCGGGCGCGAAGGGCAGCCAGAGCAGGCGGCGGCGGTGGCGCAGCGCGTCGAGCGCGGTGTTGGTAGCGATACGGTATAACCAGGCGGGGAGCACGAGGTCACGCGTCGTGGGGAGCGCCTTGTACGCTTTGACGAAGGTGTCCTGCGTGAGGTCCTGCGCCTGCTCAGGATTTCCAACCATGCCAAGGATGTAGCCATAGATGGGACCCTGGTAGCGCGCGAACATCTCGTCGAAGAGCGCGTCGGCCGCCAACTGACCGGCCCGCGCGCCAGTCGTCGCCGGCGCTGTCGCGGCCCCTGCCGCCGGTTGGGCCTGTAATGGTCCCGACGCGGACCCCGGTAGCCTCTTCAGCATCGGGCCTCCGAAGACCTGGTCGCTCCTCAGCGCACTTTCCACACTCATATCCTCCATCAGTATAACGAGTGAGGACGCGAAAGGACTACAGGCGTCTTTTTTACGCTATAATTGACGCGACGGATCAAAGAAGGGGAGAAGCATGGCCGAAGGACCGGCGGAAGCTCCACCAGTGTGGGCCGTACGCGATCTAGGTGCGCGGATCGCGGCCAACGTCGGCCACGCCATCGTGGGCAAAGGTGACGCCGTGCGCCTCGTGCTGGCGACTGTGTTCGCGGGCGGCCATGTGCTTATCGAGGACGTGCCCGGCGTGGGCAAGACGGTCCTCGCCAAGGCGCTGGCGCGCTCGATTGACGCCTCGTTCAAGCGCATCCAGTTCACGCCCGATCTGCTGCCCGGCGACGTCACTGGCCTGGAGATCTATAACCAGAATGCGGCCGCCTTCGAATACCGCCCCGGTCCCATCATGGCCCAACTCGTGCTCGCCGACGAGGTCAACCGCGCCACGCCCAAGACGCAATCGGCGTTGCTCGAGGCCATGGAGGAAGAACAGGTCACCGTCGGCGGTGTGAGCCACCCTATCCCACGGCCTTTCATGGTGCTGGCGACGCAGAATCCCATCGAGTACGAAGGCACATTCCCGCTCCCCGAGGCGCAGCTCGACCGCTTTATGATCCGGCTGAGCCTGGGCTACCCCGCGCCACAGGATGAGATGGACGTGCTGGCGGGCCGCGGCGCCGTCGCGCCGGTCGACCTTTTGCAGCCGGTCTGCCACGCCGCCGACGTGCTGGCGGCGCGGATCGCGGTGCGGGCGGTGCGCGTCGACGCGCTGGTGCGCCACTATATCGTCGCGCTGGTCGGTGAAACGCGCCAGCACCCCGACATCTACCTCGGCGCCAGCCCGCGCGGCTCGCTCGCCATCTATGCCCTGGCGCAGGCGCACGCCGCCTTACAGGGACGTGATTACGTCCTGCCCGACGACGTCAAAACCGTCGCGCCGTCCGCGCTCGCGCACCGGCTCATCCTACGGCGCGGTACCGGCGGCGGCCGCGCGCCCGCCGAAGAGTTGCTGCGGACGATCCTGGCGACCGTCCCCGTTCCCGGCGCCCTCGCCGTCGAAGACGATCAGGGCGCCGCGGCGCGCCGTGGCCGGTAGCTGACCCTATGGTAACTAAAAGAGGCGCGTGGCCGTCCGTCCTGGCGCTGGCGCTCGTGGCGCTCGTCGCGGGCGCGGTGGCGGGCTTTCCTGTGCTGATCCATGTGGCCTATCTGTTGTTCCTGCTGTTGCTGCTCTGCGCCGTGTATACAACGCTCTCGCTCCGACTGACGCGCCTGGAACATCGCGCGGGGGCGACGCGCCTCTACGTCGGTGAGCGCCTGCTCGAGGTGTACCGCCTATCCACACGGGCGCCGTGGCCGGTTTTGGGTTTGCATCTAGTAGGCCGCGCCGGCGTGGCCCCGCAAGGGCCATACTGGATCGTGGGGCTGGGTCCGCGCGGCCATGAGGAACTGACGGCGCTGGCGACGACGACCGCGCGTGGCCGCTATCGGGTCGGCGCGGCCGTCCTCGCCGTCGCCGACCCCTTCGGGATCGTCGTCAGGCGGCGACGCTGCCGGGTCGCGGGTGAGATCATCGTGTGGCCGCAGCTACGCATCGTGCCCGACTTCGCGCGCGCGGCCGCCCGCGCTGGCGATCTGCTGCCATCGCGGCGTTCCTGGGCTAACATGCCGGTCGCGGGCGCGGTGCGCCCCTTCGCGCCGGGCGACCCGTCGACGCGTATCCACTGGCTGTCCAGCGTACGCCACGGCTTCCTGATGGTCAAGGATAGCGATCGATCGGCCGGGCAACGCCTATGGGTCGCGCTCGATCTGGTCAGTTCCGCGCACGCGGGTCTTGGTGAAGAGAGTACGGTTGAATATGGAGTCGAGGCAGCGGCCTACGCCGTCGAGTTGTCGTACAAGGAGGGACTCGATGTCGGGCTGGTCGTGGCCGGGGTCGAAACGCTCGTAGCCGAGCCGCGGCGGGGACAGGTCCAGCGCGAGTACGTGCGCGATATGCTGGCCGTGGCGCGCGCCGGCGTGGGACCCGCGCTGGTGATGGCGCTCGACGAGCAGCGCATCGTGCGCCCCTCCGACGCGGTCGTGATCGTGACGCCCGACCCCGCGCCGGAGCTGCAAGAATACGCGGCGCGGCTACGACGCCTGGGCTGCGGCGTCATTGTCGTGCTCCTCGACCCCGTCGCTTTCGGCGGTTCCCCCGTCGACGACGCGGACGTGGCGCGCCTTGAGGACGAACGCGTCATCATCTGCCCTCTTACGCGGGGAGGCGGCTGATGTTGACGCCTCACTCTTCGACACCCGCTCCCTCAAAGGGCGTCCCTCAGTCTCTCTCCTACAAACAGGGGGAGGAATGGGGGGCGCGGGTCCTTCCCATTCTGGCCGCGCTGCTGACGTGGCTGGCGGTGTTGTGCGCGATCCTCATCGTGGTGTGGCCGCACTGGACGCTTTCGGGCAGCCAACTCGACGCGCGCACGTTCGCGCTGGTGGCCGGGCTCGCGGTCGCGCTCACGCTCGGATTGTCGACGCCCCGTTTGCCCGCCTTCGTGGGCTATGTGGCCGCGCACCTGGCCGGCGCCATTCTGGTGCTCGGTATCCTACAGGGCCTTGGCCTCATCGTGGTCACGTTTCCGCACGCCACGTTCCCCTGGGGCCTGCCGCGCATCGGCCTGGCCCCCGGCGCGGCGCCTTTCTCGGCTCGCCAGGGCGCGGTGACGTCGACGACCCAGACCGTGCTCTCACTGGGGGTGACCTGGGAACTCTCTTATGCCGCGACATGGCTGGTCGTGCGCGAACGCCGGCCCTGGCTGGCGCTCACGCTGCTCGTCGCCACGCCGCTGCTAACGGCCCATCCGCGGGGCCGCGAACCCCTCTTCTTCGCGCTTTGCCTGGTCGGCCTGTGCATCGTCGCCGTCACGGCGGCGCGCGAACGGCGGCGGCCGGCGCTTTTCCAGCAGGGCTGGAGGGCGCGTCCGGTCTCGCTCACGCCCCGACTGGTCCGGCTGAACGTTCCGCTCCGCGTCGCCCTGGCTCTACTCGCGCCGCTCTGCGCCGCCCTGATCGCGGCGGCGTGGGCCATCCCGATCCCCGACACAACGGCGCGCTTGCTACGGTCCGCGCACGCGCCATCGCTCGCCTCGTTGAGTGAGTTGGCGCGCGGCGTCGTAGCACGCATTGGGAGCGGCGGCCACGCGGGGGATTCGGCTGGCCTCACCCTCTTTGGCGGCGACCTAGCGGTCGGGGGGTCTTTTCATCCGGACGGCACGCCGGTATTGCTGGCCCGCGTCGCTGATCCCTCGCGCTCACCCTACTGGCGCGGCGCGGTCTACGATCGCTACACACAGGGCGCATGGCGCGCCGATCCCGTGCGGCATGTCCGTATCGCCGCCAACGCGCCGCTGGGCGTCCCCGCGGGTGTCGCCGCCGGGACGCCGATCACGCAGGACATCGTGCTGCTGCGCCCCTCGGATGTCCTCTTCACGGCCGGGCCGCCGCTGCGCGTCGGCGTGACGACGACGGTGAGCCTGGCCGGCGCGGGCCGGACTGACATTCTGTCTATTGGTCCGGCGGAGACGGCCACGACGGAAGCCTACACGGCCGTCTCCGCGGCGGCGCCGTCAACGCCGGTCTCACCCTCGCCGGTGTTGCCCCCGGCGCTGCGCGCCCGCGACCTGGCGCTGCCGCCGTTGCCCGCGCGCGTCGCGGCCCTGGCGCGCCAGCTCGTGTCGTATAGCGCCGACCCCTACACGCGGGCCTGGGACATCCAGTTCTACTTGCACAACAGGTACACCTACGATACGTCGCCCCCGGCGACGCCGGCGGGGCGGGACCCCGTCGACTACTTCCTGTTCACCTCGCGGCGCGGGTTCTGCACGCACTTCGCCACCGCCATGGTCGTGCTGGCGCGGGCGGCCGGCATCCCAGCGCGGCTAGTGACCGGCTACGCGGCGGGACGGCTCGACGGCGGACGCTTCGTGGTGACGACATCCGACGCCCACGCCTGGCCGGAATTGTGGATTGGGGGGCGTGGGTGGCTCACCTTCGAGCCGACGCCCGCCTTCCCGACCCCATTCCAGACCGGCCCCGCGCCCGCGGCTCCGTCGCCTGTCTTCACCCCTATTCCGCCGACGCCGACAACGGGGAAGCGCACGGCCACCGCGCTCCCCTCGCCGGTGCGGTCCAGCACTGGAGCTACCGCCTCCGTGACGCCCGTGCGGACATCGACGCCGGCGCCAACCTCTATCGGCGCCTCTCACGGTAGAGCGCATGGTGGCGGGGGTAGCGGCGGCACAGGCACAAGTCTGCCGCGCCTCGTCTGGCCGCGCCAGATCCCCCCGGCCGCGCCCCTGGCCGCGCTCGCCCTCGCGCTGGTGGGCTGTGCGCTCGCTCTGCTGCGGCGACGGCCACCCGACGCGGCGACCCTGTACGCGGGGATGTGCCGCCTGGCCGGACGCCTCGACGCGGCGCCGACGGGGGGGCAAACACCGCTAGAGTGGGCCGCTGGGTTAGCCCGGCGCTCTCCGGCGGATGGCGCGACCGTGATGGCCGTCGCCGACCTCTACGCGCGCCAGCGCTACGGCGGTGTGGTCCCGCCGCCTGAGGACCTGATGGTGGCGCGCGCCCGGTGGCGCGCCCTACGCCGCCGCTGGCGCTGGCGCCGGCTGACGGGACGCAAGCTGGCGTAGCCGCGAAAACCGCATAGTCATCACCTCAGTTTGAGCTTTGCCTCTTTACGATCTCGCAGCACAAAGCCCGTCTTGTGGTGAAGTTTCATGGAGGAGGGATTGTCCAGATTGATGAGGGCCGTTATCTCCGCGATCCCATTTCTCCTAGCTTTGTCGATCAACTGCCTGTACAGGAGCAACCCAATGCTCTTGCCTTGATACTCCGGGGAGACAGCGATGTAGGTGATGTGGATCGCTCCTCCGAACGGCAGCGCTTCATATGCGAAGAGAAATGCGGCAATCTCGTTGTCGATACTCGCGACAAAACAGTAGCTGGTCTTGAGATAGATGGCGAAGTCTGACCTGCGCGAGACGAGATGTTGCTCCTTGTCCGCATCAGACAACTGATCCCACAGCACACCGCAGTATTGGCGCTGAGTCAATTCGTCCACCCGGCGCACTCCGTTGTAATCTTCCGCTGCGAGTTCCCTGACTACAATGTCGTCCATGCCGGGATCATAGCATAGCTGCCCATAGGGCGATCATCTCAAAGCGCGGACGCCCCCCTTGCAGTCGGACTCACAAGCCGGCTTGCCGCAACTTCTCCTGTAGGTAGCGGGCGTAGGCGTCACGGTCGATCTCGAGCAGCGCGCCGATAGGGTCGGGGAGCGGCTGCTGCCAGAGCCAGGAGACGCGCAGCCGGAAGCCCGGCACGGCGCGCGAGTGGTAGACACCCTCATGATCGGCGGGGATGAGTCGATAGCGCCCGTCGTCATCCAGTTGGTAGAAGTCGGCGCGTTCTTGGCCCGACCGCGGGTCGATGAGCCAATATTCGCGGACGCCGCCCGCCTGGTACTCCTCGAACTTTATGCGACGATCCCGGTCGACACTCTCGTCGGAGATAAGTTCAATGACCAGATCGGCCGGTCCATTGACATAGGTCGGACGTAGCCGGGCGGCGTGCGCTTTGGCGATATAGAAGATGTCCGGCTCACGCCCGGAGGTCGGGAGCTTCATCTGAAAGGGCGCGTCGAGGATAATGCCCAGATCGTGGATGGCGACGAACGGCGCTAACACGCTCAAGATGAAACTCTTCAGCAATTGATGCCGCGCGCTGGCGGGGCTTGTCATGACGATTTCTCCATCAACCCACTCGGCTAGGGTATCCTCGTCGGCCCAATCGAGGAACTGTTCGTAGGTCGTGCGCATACCAGGGTGTGGCTGCGGGGGCGGAACCACTCCGTTTGACTGTGGCGACTCCTCATTGTGTGGGCGTTGGGGCTCCTGGGTCTTCGCCTGCTGTGCCATCGTCTTTGCCTCTTCATCATCGGAATGCGTTTCTCTATGGCCCTATTACCACAAGAATACTCGCTCGTGTTGAACGTTGTCGAGCGGTATCGCACGGCTGGAGCGGACGACCCGCTAAGGGACGCGGGTTATCGATGCAGCCGCACGAGCGCGATACCCGGCCCAAGCAGCGCGAGATCGCGGTCGGGCGTGGCGTTACGCACCTGGTAGACAAGGGTGTCGTCGACGACGCTACGCGCGGGTACCACGCCGCCCACCGGCCCCTGGTGATACAGTTCGCTCACCGAGGCGCTCAGGTTGCCCATGAACTGGTAGCGCAGCCCAGCGGCGTCGGTCAGGTCGAACCATTCCGGACGGTCGTGCTGCGGCCGGCTCAACATATTGTAGATGCGCAGCCGCACCACCACGTAGTGGTGGACCGCGTCGACGGGCGGCGTGATTCCACCGGGTAAAGCCGGCGCGCTCGTGACGCTCAGGACACGGTAGGCCCAGTCGCCGTCGCGCACGGTCGTGTCCATCGCCACCTTACGCACGAGCGGCGGCGGCGTGCGCGGCGCGCGTAAGGCGGCCACGTCCGCGATACCTCCGTAGACAAGCGCCCCGGCCAGCGCCGCGAGGCCCACCGGCAGCAGCCCCGAAACAGCCGGTAAGGATCGAGCGCGCGGCAACGAAGCCACACGCGCCGCCGGCCGCGGCGCCACGGCAAGCGGTTCCATCTCTCCCCCCTCTACCCCTTGCCCGACCGCAGGTTCTATGAGAGGGACAGGGATAGCTATCGCGCCCGTAACGCGCAACTCGGCAAGGCCCGAGGCAGGCGCGAACGTGTGACCGTTGCCATTGCTATGTGGGCCTGGGTCGGCAAGGCCGTCGCTCGCCATCGGCGGGCCACGCAGGGTACGGTCCGCGCGGCTCACGATAACCACCAAGAGGGCGCCGGCGACAAGGAAGATGGCGAGGAGGGCCAGGGCCAGCCGCACGACCGTGGGTAGGTTCCACCAGGGGTAGACGTGCGTCCACCACAGTGTGAAGGTGTTCCAATTCGCCTCGTCGTGTAGACTGTCCAGGTCAGTGAGGGAGATCGCGGCTTGTCCGTAGACCTGGTAGACGCTCGACTCACGCGGGTCGGAGAGCCGTTGGCTGGCGGTATGCTCCAACAGTGGGGCGTGGTCGACGTATTTTTGTGTGATATCGGCGATGCCCTGTAGCGATATCAGGATGGGCGACTGTTCGGGTTTCCACCAATAATGCAGGTTCGAGCCCCACCCGTGGTCCTCCACCTGGTCGTAGTGGTAGCCGTAGGTGTAGTGCCATTGCCGCCAATAGCTGACCGTCACGGCCGAGAATTGTATCAGGAACGAGAGGGCCAGCACGCCGACCAGTACGCCTCGCACTGGAAGCCGGTAGCCGCGCCAGCGTGCGAATACCTCGCCCAGCGGCAGCAGCAGGTACGGTAGGATCGCGTAAAGGTAGCGCGGTCCCCATGCCGGGTCGCCATGCCAGTAGTTCACGTTGGCGTAGAAAAACAGATAGACGCCACAGATGAGGGCAAACAGGATGGACGGCCCCGGAAAGCGACGCCAAAAAGGACGCGCGGCCAGGACCAGCAGCAGCACGGCGGGCGTGTACCACAGCAGCCCCTTGCCCGGACTGATGAGCAGGTCCGGCAGCCCAATCCAGGGCGGAAAGCCGAGCGTGTGGTCGGGTTTGGGCCCGGTTTGCAGCGGCCGTCCCCAGCGGACTACATCGTAGAAAATGTTGATGAGCACGGAGGGCAGGACGCCCACGCCATAGGAGGCCAGGTCCCGCGCTAAAGGTCGAAAGTGGAAAGTCGAAAGTCGAAAGTAGGACCGCGGCAATAGTCGAAAGTCGAAAGTCGAAAGTCGAAAGTTGGGACGTGAGGCAGACGTGCGCCCCCGCGATAATACCTCACTATCGACAACCGTTCCACTTTCGACTTTCGACTTTCGACTTTCGACTCTCCAGTGGAGCGTCACGAGGTAGAAGGCGAAGATAGGTATGGCGATCAGGCCCCCGACGCGCGTGACAAAGACGAACCCGGCGGCCAGCCCCATCACTACCAACCACAGCCGTCCCGTATCTACTTTCGACTTCCGACTTCCGACTTTCGACTCGAAGGTGTAGCGCAGCGCGGCGTAGGCCGCCGCCAGCAGGAACAGACTCTCCATGGTGTGCTCCTCGCTGGAGAGCACGTCGGGCCACAGCGAACTGCCGAAGGCAAATAGGAGGGTCAGCGCCAGCGCGGCGCGGCGCGCGTAGCGCAGCAGCCGCGCGGTCGCGTAGAACAGCACGGCTAAGAGCGCGCCTACGATCAGGTCGAGCGACTTACAGGTCAAAAAGACGATCGTATTAGCAGTGCGTTGGTCGCAGTTGGTGTGCGCGACCCCTGCTAGCGCGCGCCCGAGCAGGTAGAGCGGGATCATCGCCGTGGTCTGCCCCAACGTGTACTGCGCGTACACATGGCCGCCGACGCCAGGGCCAGAGCGCTCACTAGTGTCGTAGGGGTTGATGAAGAAGGCGTTGCGCTCCACGATCGAGCACGTCACCTGGTAGCGGATGTACCAGTCGGCGTTGTGGGTTGGCTTATCGACATTGAACGAGAGCAGGTAGCCCGCGAGGACGGTGAGGAAGATCAGGGTCCCGACGACCGCGGGATGCGTCACGCGCGCGATGGCGCCCTGCGGCGCGCGCTCTGCCCCTGGCGCTTCCCCCATGCGCTCCCCTCCTCTCATCCTGTCTATACTCACTCTACGGATAAGCGTAGCATGCTTGTACAATCAGTCGATAGTCGGAAGTCGGGAGTTGCAATCGACTTCCGACTATCGACTCCCGACTTCCGACTTCCGACTTCCGACTTCCGACTTCCGACCGGCCGTGTTTTAGCCCCTGCGGTACACTAGCCCTTGTGAGACAACGGCGTGACGAGCCTGGCCAGGGGGTGTTTTTGAATCGTGAAGTCCCGACAGGGCTACGGCAGGGGCGCCATAGCTCGTTTTTGGAGCGGCTCGTGCCCCTCCACGAGGAGGCGGCGCTGCGCCTGGCCTGCTATCTGGCCGGCGCGGCCCTCTTTAGCGTCATCACTATTCTGCATTATCTAAACATCGCGCTCACCGGCCGCGCGTACTGGGCGACAATAGTCGTGTTGCTCTGCTGCTCGCTGGCGCTGCTGTTCTTGGCCTGCCGATCAACCGTTCCGCGACGGTTGCGCGTCTTATTGCCCTACAGCCGCGCTCTGGCGGCCGTGGGACTAATTGGCGCCGCGGGCGCGTCGTGCTACAGTGTTGTCAATATCGCTGGATATCCTACCATATTGGCGCACACCGAGCACTACTGGAACGACGCTATCGCTATGACCGATTGCTCCACGGACCTGTTCGTACACGGCCATAACCCTTACGTCGATTTCTCGCTGGGCGACTGCTTCGCGCGCCTACACATGGATGGGCGCTTCACCACGCCGCTGCAGGCGGGTCAGTTCGCCAACTACTACCCCCCGCACGACATCGAGCGGCGGCTCTTCGCTCAGCAGCAGCAGAGCCATGTGCAACACCCGGCGGAGTTCGAGAGCTACGTCAGCTACCCGGCGGGCTCTTTTCTCCTGCCGGCAATCTTCTATGCGTTGGGCTGGCGTGAGATGAGCACATTCTACATCGCCTGGCTCGTCGCGGCGTACGCCCTACTGTCCTGGCGGGCGCCGCCGCGCTTACGCCTCTGGCTGGTCCCCATCGCCCTCGCCAACGTCGTGGTGTGGGACTACGCGATCCGCGGCTACTCCGAGGGACTGGTTATCTTCCTGACCCTGGCCGCGTGGGCCACGCGGCGGCGCCCCTGGCTATCGGCTGTGCTGATGGGTCTGGCCGCGACCACGCGCGAGGACTCCTGGTTCTTCGCACTATTCTACATGGTTCTGGTCCTACGGACAGGCGGGTGGCGCGACGCGGCGCGGCGCCTCGGCGTCATAACGGCCATAGTCGTCGCGACGAACGCGCCCTTCTTCGTACAATCGCCGTCCGACTGGCTCAAGGGCTTATTGGGACCCGTGCGCGACCCCATGTACCACGGCGGTCAGGGTTTGATCGCACTCGTGCAGGGCGGCTGGCTGCCCTTGTGGCCGCGCGACGTCTACACCGCGCTGGAACTCACCGCGCTGGTCGTCTGCGTGGCCGTCTATGCGCGCATCTGCCGCCGGCATCCGGGCACGGGGCTGGCGCTAGCGCTCGTGCCGCTCGTGTTCGCCTGGCGCAGCCTGTTCGTCTACTTCTACCTGCCGCTCCCCATCCTGTGCCTGTGGCCGCTCCTCGACGACCTGAAAGCGCACGCCGCGCGCTATCTCATGTCGGCTAAGGAGGGGTATGCGCGCGATACCGATAAGGCGGCGGCCGGGGGCTATACCCCCAGAGAAGCGGCCACCCGATTAGCGGCGCGAGGCGGCGGCGATTGAGCGGATCCATGACGCCTACGTCTCATCTCGGCGCGGACACCAAGGAGCCCTCCGCGCGCCATAAAATATCCGGAAGGAGCGCGCTATCGGCGCGCTGGGCCTATGCCGCCGCGCTAGCCGGCTGCGTCGCGCTGGCGATCCTGTGCCGCGTGCCATTCCTCGCCGTGCCCCTGACCAACGACGAGGGCGGGTACGCCTACGTCGCGCGGCAGTGGGCGGCGGGGGCACGGCTCTACAGCGACGCCTGGGTCGACCGCCCACAGGGGTTGGTCCTCCTATTCCGGCTGTTCATCGCCATCGCGCCCAGCACGGTCGGCTTGCGCCTCTGTGGCGCCATATACGTGGGGCTCAGCCTGCTGCTGCTGGCCTATGTGGGAACACGCCTATACGGCAAGGCGGCGGGATTATGCGCCGCCGCGCTCTACGCGGTCGTGTCGTCCGGCCCGCAAATCGAGGGCTTCATCGTCAATGGCGAACTGTTGGCGACGCTGCCGGCGGTCGCTGCCGTCGCCCTCCTCCTGCGCTCCCGCGGCGCCGCGCGACCGGCCGTCCTGCTCTTCCTGGCCGGTGTCGCCGCGGGTGGCGCCCTACTGGTCAAGCAGTCGGCCATCGATGGCCCCATCGTCGTCCTATTGTTCGCCCCCATCGGCGCGGGATTGAGCGCCCGCGCGCGCCTGCGACGTGTCGCGCTCGCGTTCGCGGGTCTAGCTGTCGCGCCGGCCCTCTCGGCGGCGTACGGCGCCGCGACAGGCTGGTCCGCGTACATCAACGCCGTCGTGCTCGACAACCTGCGCTACCGCTCGTTCGACGCCTCAGCCAACACCCTCAACGCCGCTGTCGCTGGGTTCGGATGGTTTTGGAGCGAGGATGCCGCACTGATTATCCTGGCGCTCGTCGCGGTCGCGCTGCTCCTTCGAGTCGGAAGTCGGACGTCGAAAGTCGAAAGTCGGCACGGTGGGTCAACGCAATGGGTACACGCAAACAAAATCCAGTCGACAAGACCGACTGATCGCCTCTCGCACTCGACTTTCAACTTCCGACTTTCGACTTCCGACTTTCGACTTCCGACTTCCGACTTCCGACTCTGGCCCTGGCTGCCGCTGCCGTGGCTCGCCGCCGCCACGGTCGCCGTAACCCTCGGCGGTCTCTACAGCCGCCACTACTTCGTGCAGCTGTTGCCTCCGCTGTGCCTGCTGGCCGCGGCGGGACTCGTATCTGGCGTCCGCGCCGTGCGCCGCTGGCCCTGGACGGCGTTGCTGGCCATCGCCCCGCTGGCCGCACTAGCGATGACAGCGCGGACGGACGCCTCGTACTACGTTGGCAGTTCGCCGGTCGCCATCTCACAGCGGCTGTACGGCTGGCCGGTCTACACGTATCAGGCCGCGCTGGTAGACTTCCTACGCTGGCGCGTGCCGGAGGGACAGCCATTTTTCGTCGCGTACGCGGCGGCGCCGCTGCATTACCTGACCGGCCGCCCCAGCGTCACGCGCTACCTGTGGCGCCGTCCGCTCGGCACGATACCCGGCGCCTACGCGGCGGCGCTGCGGGCGGTAGAGCGCGGTGAGCCCGTTTGCGTCATTCCGGTCCAACCCGTCACGCAGCCGCCCGGCGACGCCCGCATGAGGGCCACGTTGTCGCGCCGCTACGTCGTGGCCTGGCGTCGCCCCGGCATCACCGTACTATGCCGCAAACCATAGAGGCGCTAGGCTACCACTCCCATTCCTCCTCGTCCCATCTTGTGAGAGAGGGCGCGCCGGCATCCAAGATGAAGTCATCGCCATTCGTGGCGATATCCGCGAACGCCGCCGCCCATCCAGCTCGGGGATGGACGGCGGCGCGCATGACCACCGCTCCGTCGCGCACTTCAATATCCACGTCGCGCTCCAACCCTGCCTGCTCCAGAATCGCCTTAGGTAAGCGCACGCCTCGCGAGTTACCGATCCTGATTAACTTGGTTCGTATCGCCTGAGCCATCGTAGCGCCTCCTTGTTACACTAAAAGTAATTACATTGTACTCTAGTTTCCGCTGAATCAGGCGGCTAGGTCAAGCGGAGCAGGGGTTTCTGGGGCCGCGCGCGGTCGCCGTTGGCCCCAGAAACCGGTGGGTAGATGGTCCGTCCGGGCCTTTTTTGTGCG
>JAABUV010002504.1_pt1 | contig 24733 bp, 26 predicted proteins | sample 5559971 | NCBI WGS metagenome assembly JAABUV01 (sample SAMN10711881, study PRJNA513362) | rock metagenome | isolation source: Antarctica rocks | place: Antarctica: Victoria Land, Knobhead nord | collected 2015-12-19
TGCGCAAAAGTCGAAAAAAGAGCTCGGCGAATCAAGCGAACAGACCAAAAACGGCCGAAGACGGGGCTAAGGCCTTCGCAAACCTTGATTTGACGACGGTTTCGTCGCGAAATTCCGCAACCTGTTATGAGGTGTCCTCAGGAGTTTGCGACTACTCCGATCAAGTACCGTTTCTCGTTGCCTACCATGCGCGGGCTGACTGTATGCTGGGCCATATGTCAAAATCGCGCCTCCTTCACAACCGACTTAAAAGACGAGCCGGTCCCGCTGCACGTGAATGTTGAGCAGCATGCCCACCGCGGCAAAGTCGGTGAGGATCGCGGTGCCGCCGTACGAGACGAATGGAAGCGGGATCCCCGTGATCGGCATGATCCCGATCGTCATGCCGACGTTGATCGTGATGTGGAAGGCGAGCATTGCGATGAGTCCACCCGAGAGATAGAGCCCGAAGCGGTCGCGCGCCGAGTACATCGCACGGATCCCGCCGTAGAGCATCACGCCATAGAGCGCGAGGAGCGCGAGCGCGCCGACGAAGCCGAACTCCTCGCCGACGACCGTGAAGATGAAGTCGCGTGAATGTTCGGGCACGAAGTCGAGCTGCGTCTGCGTGCCGTGATACAGTCCTTTACCGAACAGCTCCCCGCTACCGACGGCGATCTTGGACTGCGCGAGATTCCAACCGGCGCCCTGCGGATCGGCGTGCGGGTGGAGGAAGACGAGCAGCCGGTTGCGCTGGAATGGCTTGAGCACGAAGTTCGTTCCGACGACGACCGCGCCGATGGCGCCGATGGCCGCCGCGTAGACCGCGAAATACCACGCCCGCGCCACGCCGAAGAATAACTCGGCGCTCAGGATCGCGAAGAGCACGAGCGTCGTGCCGAGGTCCGGTTGCTTGAGAATCAGGAGCGCGGGCGCCCCGATCATCGCGATCGCCGTGATCGCCTCGCGCGGCCCGACCCGCGGGACGGACGCGAGATACGCCGCCGTGGCGATCGCGACGATGAGCTTCGCGGGCTCCGAGGGCTGGAACTGGATCGGGCCGATGTTGATCCAGCGCTGCGCACCGAGGGCGCTGCGCCCCCCGATCATCACGAGCCCGAGCAACGCGAAGTTCGCGAGGTAGAGCCCGCGCGCCCAACGCTGCAGGCGGTGATAATCCAGCGCCGCGAGCGCGGCCATCGCGACGATCCCGAGCCCGATGTAGATCACCTGCTTGTGCCACTCGCCCGCGCCGACCGTCGCGTGCAGGTCGGCCGAGCCGATCAGCACCGTGCCGAACGCGGCGAGCGCGATCGTCGCGGCGGCCATCAGCCAATTGAACGAATAGTACCAGGCGCGCTCCACGCGGCGCTATTCTACGGCTTGCGTCGCCGTTTCCGCCGCCGCGGGCTCGCCGCACCCGTGGAACCGGCCGCCGGAAGCGCCCCCGGCACGCCGCCCGCCGCTTCAGGGGGGATGCCCGCGTCCGGAGCGCCGTCGTCACCGTCGTCGGCGTCGTCGAGCGCTGCGCTCTCGTCTTCACCGTCGGAGTGCAACCCGAGCGATCCGGCGTCGAGCCCGAACCGGTCTGCGGCGACCACCCGCGCCTCGCCATTGGCGACGTTCGCGAGCGTTGCGGCGACGGCAACGTCGCTCTCGGCACGCGGCCGCCCCGACCCGTCACGCTCGTCGACGGCCGGTCGTGCCGCGGCGACGGTCGGCACGCCGTACTGCGGCGCAATCGGCGCGGCGGCCACGGGGCCGGGGCCGTCGATCATACGCAACGGCTCGGCCGGCGCGAGATCGGCCTCGTCCTCGAAGCCGCCGTCCTCATACCCGGCTCCGAACGGCTCCGGCGTTTGCGCGGGCCGCGGAGATCCCCCCAGGGCCGCAGGCACGCGTTCAGCCTGTGGCCCCGGGGGGACCTCCGCGGCCGTCAGGGACATCGAAGGGGCGGACGCGGGCGCAGAGCCCGGCGCGTTCCCCGCAGCCACTGCGGAACGCGAACCGGAACCAGACGCCGCGACGGCGAGGCCACGGTCGCGAACGGCGATGATCGGGATCGAGGCGAGCATCGCAACTTCGTTCTCGCGATGTTCGAACGTGAGGTCGGCGTGCGCGGAATCGATCTCGACGTACTTCGAGATGACGGCGAGGATGTCGGCGCGGAGCGCATCGACGACCTCGGGCGCGAGCGCGAGATGATCGGAGAGCAGCACGAGCCGCAGGCGGTCGCGCGCGGTATCGCTCGAGGATTTCTCGGGCGCGAACATCTTCTTGAGGAAATCGAGCATTAGGGGCGGCTTCCGAAGAGTGCTCCGATGAGCGCGAAGAACGAGTTGCTCACGGGCTTGGGCGGCGCGACGGGAGCGGCGGGCCCGACGCCCGCGAGCTTCGCCGCGATCGCGCGATAGGCGGCACCGGTCTCGGAGGCGGCGTCTAGGGCGATCGGTTCGCCCCGATTCGTCGCGATGATGACGCCCGGCTCGTCGACCACGACGCCCAGGAGCGGCAGGCGCAGGATCGCATCGACGTCGTCGACCGAGAGCATCTTGCCGCGCTTGACGAGGGCGGGCCGGATGCGATTGATGACGAGCTCGGGGCGCCACGACGTGGGGAGCAGGCCAACGACGCGGTCGGCGTCGCGCACGGCCGAGACCTCGGGCGTGCAGACGACGATCGCGTGGTCGGCGGCGGCGACCGCGCTCTTGAAGCCCGTCTCGATGCCGGCGGGGCAGTCGATGAGGATGAAGTCGAAGCGGTCGCGGAGCTGATCGACGATCGCGGCGAGCGCGCCCGCCGGGACGTCTTCCTTCTCGCGTGTCTGCGCGGCGGCGAGGAGCGACATGCCGTCCTGGCGCTTGTCGCGGACGAGCGCGTCGTCGAGCGTCGCGCGCTCCTCGATGACGTCGAGAAGGTGGTGACGGACGCGACTCTCAAGGCCGAGGACCAAATCGAGGTTCCGCAGCCCGATGTCGGCGTCGACGAGCGCCACCCGCTTGCCGAGCGCGGCGAGCGCCGTACCGACGTTCGCGGTCGTGGTGGTCTTGCCGACGCCGCCCTTGCCGCTCGTGATCACGATCGCGCGGCCGCGCGGTCTCGCGGCGGTCGAAGCTTCGGGCTCTGCATCCGCGGCTGGCATCATCGCTGCTACTTCCACATCGTCATGAAGCGGCCGAGCAAGCTCGGCGCATCGAGGTTGGTGAACGGAACCTGCTCGCCGTCGAGGCGGCGCGCGATCTTGTCGTAGATCGCGGCGAGGCGTTTGGTCGGATCGAGCGCGATCGGCTCGCCGCGATTGGTGGTATCGATGACGTCCTCGTCGTCGAGGACGACCCCGAGGAGCTCGACCGCGAGCACGTCGCAGACGTCCTCGACCGAGAGCATGTCCCCGGATTTCACCATCTCGGGCCGCACGCGGTTGACGATCAGGCGAATCGGCATCTTCTCGGCGGCGAGCTTTCCGATGACGCGATCGGCATCGCGGATCGCGCTGACCTCGGGGGTCGTCACGACGATCGCCTCCTGCGCGGAGGCCAGGGCCGTGCGGAAGCCGTGCTCGATACCCGCCGGGCAGTCGATGAGGACGACGTCGGCCGTCTCGGCGAGCTCGCTCGTCACGGCCAGGAGCTGGTCGCCCCCGATCGCTTCCTTCTCGCGCGTCTGCGCGGCGGGCAAGATGCTGAGGTTCTCGAGCCGCTTGTCGCGGATGAGCGCGGACTTGAGCGAGCAGCGACCCTCGATGACCTCCACGAGATCGAAGACGATCCGCTTCTCGACGCCGAGCACCAGATCGAGATTGCGCAGCCCGATGTCGGTATCGACGAGTACGACGCGCTTGCCCCGCTTAGCGAGCGCGACACCGAGGTTCGCGGTCGTGGTCGTCTTGCCGACGCCGCCCTTACCGCTCGTGATGACGATCCGGCGGCCGCTCATTCCGGGAGCTCCGCGCCACCGAGCGGCGCGATCGCGATCCGGCCGTCGCGAACGAAGGCGACCTCGGGGCCCGCGCCGGCCCCGTCGCCGCTGCCGATCGCGGTCGCGATGCGGAGCTGCGTCGGCACGAGCGAGAGCGCGATGACGCGCGCCGTGGCGTCGCCGCGTGCGCCCGCATGCGCCGTGCCCCGGAGCGCGCCGACCACGACGATGTCGCCGCTGGCCACGAGCTCGGCGCCGGGGTTGACGTCGCCGACGACAACGATGGCCCCATCGTGCTGCAGGGCGCGCCCGCCGCGCAGCGTGCCGCGGTGATAGAGCGTCGTCGGCAGGGCGTTTGGCAGCGTGCCGAGCGGCGGCGGTGCGGCGGCCGCAGGCGGCGCGAAGACCGGCCGCGGCACCGACGGCTCGCCGCGCGCACGGCGCGACGCGATGTCGGCGCGGGCCCCCGCGAAATCCGCGTCGAGCGACCGAGCCCGCTCGGTCAGCGACGCCTCGCGCGAGACCCGGGCGATCCGCTTGCGATCGAGCTGTGCGACGCTCGGCGGCGTGGCGGCGCCGAGGTACGCGAGGCCGGCGGCGAGGGCGAGGGACTCGGCGCCCGGCGGCCCCGAGATCGCGTGCAGCTCGATGCCGTGCTCCGCGAGTGCGGCGCGCACCGGGCCGAACGCCGCGAGCGCCGGCGGCTCGCCCGTGAAGACCGCGACGGCCCGGCTGCCGCGGTAGAAATCCGGCCGCTCCGCGAGCCGACCCGCGACATCAGCCCACGCCTCGGCGAACGGCCGGTCCGAAAAGACGAGCTCGAGCCCGGCCGTCGTGCCGCGCATCATGGCGTGCGTAACCGCGCGAGAGCGTCCATAAGCCACGTTCGTTGTGACGCGGGCCGGACCAGGCCCTCCGGCCTCCACACTCTGACCACAGGTTCGGCCACTTCTCCACAGGCGACCGATCTACGCTCGCTCGGATGGGTGCGGCCCCGCCGCCCGCGAATCATCCCGTATGTTCGCACGCCGCCTTGCCTCCGGCATCGCCTCGCTCGCCATGCTCTTTCTCATGCTGCCCACGCCCGCGGACGCAATGTCCACCGCGGCTGAGGTCGAGCAAGCGAAGGAACAAGAGAAGTCGATCATCGCCCAATACAACGTCGTCAAGGATCCGCTGCTCAATGCGTGGGTCCAGGGCGTCGCCGATAAGCTCTGGGGTCAGGTCGCGCGCCGCGACGTGCCATACAACATAAAGATCCTAGACTCGGCCGACATCAACTCGTTCACGATCGGCGGCGGGTACCTCTACATCAACGCGGGCCTGCTCGACTTCGTGCAGTCCGACGACGAGCTCGCGGGCGTCATCGGCCACGAGACGGGCCACGTCGAGCGCCGTCACACGGTCACGCTCCCGGCGAAAGCACAGGCACTGAACTTATTGTTCGGTGTCGCGTCGATCTTCTCGCCGATCATCTACCGCTTCGGCCAGATCGCCGAGCAGGGCATTATCGCCAAGGCGCAGCGCCAGGACGAGCTGCAGGCCGATCAATACGGACTGCTGCTGATGGCGCGCGCGGGCTACGATCCCGACGCCATGGTCTCGTTCATGAACCACCTCGGCAAGGAGGAGCACGACCACTCGAGCCTCGTCGATAAGTATCTCGCCAACCATCCGGGCTTCCCGAGCCGCGTCTCGCACCTCGTCGGCTACGAGGAGCTCGATCCGACGAAGCGCACGACGGATCAGCTGCTCGTGCAGGCCAACCGGGATCAGGAAACCGCGCAGTACGGCTTCGCGCAGCAGAAATACGACATCGTGCTCGCGCGCGATCCGCAGAACGCGACCGCGCTGCTACACGAGGGTGAGGTGCAGCTCGCGCTCGGCCAGGACACGCGGGGCACGACGACGCTCGGTCAGGCGGCGCAGCAGGGCACGCCCGAGACGCGCCAGGTCGCGCTCGCCCGCGTCTCGGCGCTGCGCTCGAGCGAAGCGCGCTCGACGATCATGCACGGCGATCTCGCGCCGTTGCGCGCGCGGCTCGCCGCCGCGCAAGCGAGCCAGCTCCAGCTCGACACCGCGGCCGCGATCCGGCGCGACGCCGCGCGGGACCAGCTCAAAAGCGTCAACTCGCGCATCCAGAGCATCTCGTACGGCATCCCCGACTTCAGCCGCGTCGCAGTGCGCTCCGGCACCCGGCTCGACGCCGTCCTGCGCAACTACTACCAGATGGGCAAGAACATCGACGTCGCCTTCGGCAAGGCGAGCGCCGTCGTCGCGTCGGTCGGCACGTCCGAGGCCGCCAAGCGCAGCGGGCTCATCCGCGAGAACGAGGACATCTTGACCGAGATGGCAGCGCCGCTGCAGGCGGCGCCGATCCCCAACGCCTCGCTCGCGATCCTGCCCTCGTATCCGACGATGCTCGATCACCTGGCGCTCGCCGACGGCGACATGATCCGCGCGCTCGACGCGTCGCGCTCGGCGCTCGCACTGCTCGACGTCTCGCTCGGCGACGTCGCCTCGTTCGGCGACCGGCTCATGCGCTCGCAGACCGACTTCCAGGGCGACATCTCGAAGTCGGATTTCGACGCGCTCGTGCCGCTGATACAGAAGGCCGGCACGGGGCTCTCGAACGCGGCGATCGCGAGCTCGCAGGCGGAGCAGCTCTACAATATCGCCCGCGCCCGCCAGCTCGAGACGCGCATCTCGCTGCTCGGCACGAACTACCCGCAGAACCGCTACGCGTCGCTGCGCTACGCGCTCGAGCAGCGCGTCAAGAACAGCGGCGTCGACTTCGAGACGATGCGGCGCGATGGTCTGACGACGGGCGAGGTCGCAACCGCCTCGATCGTCGCGGCCGATACCGCCACGACGCCCGACAAGATCATCGACGAGGCCCGTTCGAGCGGGAAGTCGATCGTCGACGTCGGCAACGAGCGCAACATGAGCTCCGCCGCCCTCGAGATCTTTCTCGGGCTCGTGTATCTCGACTACACAAACGCACCGCAGATCGCGCTGCACGCGCAGCCGACCACGGCACCCGCCGCCGCCGTCACCCCGGGTCCTGGCGTGACGCCCGTGCCGACGACGTCCGCGATGCCGGGTCCCTACGTCACGGGCGCGCCGCTTCCGACGCCCGTGCCGAGCCCGACGGGGGTCATGCAATCAACGCGATGAGCGGCGCGGCCGGGCTCCTCGGCGTCATTCGGAAGACGGCGAACGTCGGCCGGGTGCGGGAGGACGCGATCCGGCCGTTCCGATTTTTTCTCTGCGGCGATCCGGCGCTCGTCGCTGATTTCCGGATGCTGCTGCTCTCGGGCCGCCCCGAAAGCAACGTCCCGGCGGGGGCGCCCGCGACGCTCGAGACGATCGATCCCGAGCGCCGTCAGACGGTCAGCGGTCCCGATGCGAGGCTCATCGTCTTCCTCGGGCGTCCGGGCGATCTCGCGGGGGCGGGCATCGACCTGCTGCGCCGCCTGCGGCTGCCGATCTTCGCGCTCACGGTCGGGCCCGGAGGCACCGTCCCTTCAGCTGCGCCGAGCTCCGCGCCGCAGCCGGGACACGTCGCGGAATACGCGGTGCCGCGGATCGATCGCGAGTCGCTGCGCGGGCGCGTCTTTCCGCAGATGCTCGATCGCTGCAAGGGCGTCGAGATTGCCGTTGGACGCAATCTGCCGGCGCTGCGCGAGGCCGCGGCCTCGAAGCTCACGCGCGACGCCGCGAGCTCGGCGCTCAAGATCTCGGCCGCGAGCGCCGTCGTCGACAACATCCCGTTCCTCGGTTTCGTGATGGGCGCGGTCACGTCGGCGGGCGACATGGTCGCGATCACGGGCCTCCAAGTCGTGCTGATGATGCAGATCGGCGCGATCTACGGCAAGGATCCCGATCTCGGCCGCGTGTGGGAGCTGCTGCCCGTCGTCGGCGGCGGGCTCGGCTGGCGCGCCGTCGCCCGCGAGGCGTCGGGCTTCATCCCCGTCGCCGGCATCGCGATCAAGGGTGCGATCGCCTACGCGGGGACCGTCGTCATCGGCGAGGGCATCGGCTTCTTCTACGAGCAGGGCATGCACATGACGAAGCTCGACGCGGCGCGGCTCTACGACGAGCGCAAGGTGCTCGCGACCGACTTCGCGCGGACGCTCGTGAAGCGCTTGCGCGGCGGCGGCTAATCGGCGCGGAGCACCGTGCGGCCGAGGTGAACCAGGAGCGCGTCGTCGTCGAGATGCTCGAAGGACGCGCCGAGGCGCGGCCGGATTGGGCCCGCGACGTCGGCGGCGACCGCCGTTCGGCCCTCCGCGGTGAAGGTCTCACGGCGCGCGAGATATCGCCGGACGAGGGCGATCTGCTCGCCTGAGACCTCGCCTACGAGCGGATCGCCGAGCGCCGCCTCGGTTGTAAAGCCCGTAAAGCCGGCGGCTGGGCCGTAGCTCGCCTCGCGCACGACGAGCGTCGCGGCGGCGTAGTCCCCGAGGCGCCGATTGCGCAGCGAGAGCAGCGTCGAGATCGCGGAGATCGCGTAGAAACCGAAAGCGAGCTCGACGATGCGCACGAGATTGCGGACGACCGACGACCCAAAGTCGAGCGCGAAGCCGCCGTCGCGGACGACGCGGATGCCGCAGAGCCGCTTGCCGGGCGTGCGCCCGTCGAAGCGCCATTCCAAGACGATGAAGTAGCCGAAGAAGACCACGAACGTTACGGCGACCGCGGCCGCTTCGAGAACGACGCGAGCCTCGCGGGTGAGCGAGACCGAGGCGCCGCTCATGGCGCGTGCTTCAGGATGCGCGAGCGATATACCCCAAGCGAGCGCGAGCACTAGCAGCAAGAGCACCGCGATCTGGATCGTCATGTCGACGATGACGGCGAAGAATCGGCTGCCGAGGCCGGCGAGCTCGTAGCTGAAGGCGACGCTCTCGCCCGTGGTGATGTCGACCGACCGATCCACTAGGAGCGCAGCCTGCGGGGAGGCGCGGAGCGAGTCCTGCGCGTACGGCACGACGATGCGCGAGAGCTCGTTCGTCGCCCGCCGCAGCGATCGGTGGCGACGGTGCGAGACGCTCCTGGGGGCGATCGACCGGAGCGGCCCGCGCGCGCTGCGCGGCCCCGAACTGCGCGAGTTCGGGCTGACCTATCGCGCGGTCGGCGCCGATCTCTCGGCCGCCCGGGCGCGGGACTATTCGCCGGAATTACAGGCGTATCTCAACCGGCTCGTCGCGCGCGGCTATGTCGCCGTGCGAACGGCCGAGCGCGGTGGCGGCGCCCGCGTCGTCGCGTTCTTTACGACGGTCTTTCCGCGCGAGTTCCGCCGCTCGTTCGGGACGATCGCGGCGGTCTCGGCGCTCACGATCGTCGCGGCGATCATCGCGTACGCCATCGTCGCGCACCGGCCGAGCGATGTCTACGCGTTGCTGCCGGCGCAGATCGTGCCGACGATCGTGAAGTCGCTGCACGACTCGAACTTCGCCGTCGATCCCGCGAACGCACCCGCGATGCAGAGCGAGATCGTCACCAATAACGTGAAGGTCGCGATCATCGCCTTCGCCGGCGGCATCACGCTCGGGCTCCTGACGTGCTCGATCATCGTCTTCAACGGACTCATGGTCGGTGCGCTCGGCGCGATGTTCGCGGCGCACGGCTTCGGCGCCGATTACTGGGCGACGATCGCGCCGCACGGCTGCATCGAGCTGCTCGCGATTCAGGTCGCGGGCGCGGGCGGCTTCCTCCTCGCGCGCGGCGTGATCGCGCCCGGCCGCATGCGGCGCTCCGACGCCGTCGCGGCATACACGAAGCGCGCGAGCGTGCTCGTGCTCGGCGTCGCGGGGATGCTTGTCGTCGCTGGGACGATCGAGGCGTTCTTCACGCCGCTGCGCACGTCGATTCCCGAACGACTCGCGTTCGGCGCGTGCACGCTCGTCGCGCTGATCGCCTACTTCGGCTTCGCCGGCCGCGGTGCGCCCGACGGCGCAGAGGCGCGCTAATCAGGCGTTCGATTCGGCCGCGCATCTATTTCACGCGGCCCGTCGTTGCTAGAGCGTCCTTGTTTTCATCTAGGAGTCCCATGTTCAAGAAGACCCTCGCGCCGGTCGTGATGGCCGCGCTTCTCCCGATCGCCGCATCGGCAGCGATGCTCATGCACGGCATGCCGATGGGCACGATGGGTGCCGACGGTGTCGCCTACACCGGTGCCCCGAACCTCGCGGTCGCGAGCTCGCTCGTCGCTGCCGGCGGCACGCCGCAGCACTTCTCCATCGTCGCCGCACTCCGCACGATCGCCGGCAACAAGATCGCCAACGGTGAACTGCTCAAACTCACGAAGCAGTACGGTCCGGGCAAAGTCGCCAACTTCGTCAAGGTTCAGAACTTCACGGTCGATCAGGCCGTTCGCGACGCCACCGCCGCGGGCGTGAAGTTCCCCGCCCCGACGCTCAAGGGCAGGGCGCTCGGCGTCGCCCTCACCAAGGCCGGGCTCGAGCACGGCACCTACTACGAGGGCGTGATGCTCGATCACGCCGTGAGCCATCCGATCCACGAGGCCGTCATGGGCTCGATCGACACCCAGTACAGCCCGAAGCTCGATGCCAATTATCACCGCATCGCCGATCAGGCGCACTACGATCTGGCGCAGGCACTCGGCATGACGAGCGTCAAGCTCGCCGCCTACCACTAAGCTCGCACTCCGGTAAGCTCGCACTCCGGCTGAGCCGATGCGGCGGACCGTGCTCGAACTCGAGCGCGGTCCGTTTGCTTTTCGGACGCTGAGAAGCCGCGATGCGTGTGGATGTGGCCGGGGCGTCCGAGCGCCTGTCGAGAAGGAAACGCGATGACGGCACGACCTCAGCCGGCGACGCTCGACGGATTCGCGCGCTGGGAAGCCGAGCAGCCGGACCGGCATGACGGAGCGATGCGTCTTGCGTCGGTCGACCTCACGCTCGACATCGCCACGCTGTACGCCGATGCCGGACTCTGAGCGCATCGCGATCAGGGTTGGCCGCTTGCGCCGCGATCACGGCATCTCCGTCGCGAGACCGACGCCGCTCGGCAATCCGTTCCCGATCGCGAGTGAGTCGGATCGCGCCGGGGCGATCGAGCGCTATCGCGCGGAGCTCCCGCTGATCTTGGCGCGCTCCGCACCTGCGCGCATGCAATTCGCGCGCGTCGTCGCCGCAGCGCGGACCGGCGACGTGACGCTGCTCTGCTGGTGCGCGCCGAAACCCTGTCACGCGGAGGTCATCGCCACCGCCGTACTCGCCGCACTCGCAGCGCAATCGGCGCCGCGGTCGTCCTGCTGACGACCCGGCTCCCCCGCCGAGTATGTCGTCATCAGCCTCATGCCGTCATCGTCGCGAATCCGCTGCGCACGCGGTAGACCGCAGAGGTCCCGGAGGCGAACGTCCGATCTCGCCGTAGTCGTCTGACATGAGCGACGTAATGACGGGCGTGACGCTGCCGGGCAATTCGACGGTCGCGTACCGCGAGCAGCCGATCCCCCAGCCGGGACACGGCCAGGTGCTGCTTCGGATCGAGGCCTCGAGCATCTGCGGCAGCGACATCCGCGCAATCTACCGGGAGCATCTCGGCGTCGGCGACGAGGCGTATCGCGGTGTCATCGCGGGTCACGAGCCGTGCGGCGTCATCGTCGAGACGGGCCCCGGCTGCAAGCGTTTCGCCGTGGGGGACCGCGTCATCGTCTATCACATCAGCGGCTGCGGCGTCTGCGAGGACTGCCGCGCGGGCTACATGATTTCATGCACGAGCACGGCGCGCGCGGCACATGGCTGGCAGCGCGATGGTGGCCACGCGCCGTTCATGCTCACCGAGGAGACGACGTGCGTCGCGCTGCCGGACGAGCTCACGTTCGCGGATGGCGCCCTGATCTCGTGCGGCTTCGGTACCGCATGGGAAGCTGTGCGGCGCATGAGCGTCTGCGGTTACGACCGGCTCCTCGTGACGGGGCTTGGCCCGGTCGGCCTCGCGGCGGCGATGCTCGGCCGTGCGCTCGGCGCGCATCACGTCATCGGGACCGATACGAGCGCGGCTCGACGCGAACGAGCGGTCGAACTCGGCCTCGTCGACGACGCCTTCGCCGCGGACGGCGACGCGCTCGCGAAGATCAAGGACGCGACGCACGGCCACGGCTGCGAGGCGAGCATCGACTGCTCGGGCGCGCCCGCCGCGCGCGAGCTGGCGTTACGCGGGACGCGTCACTGGGGCCGGTGCGCGTTCGTCGGCGAGGGCAACGATGTGCGCTTCGACGTCTCGCCGCTGCTCATCCATCCGCAGATCACACTCTTCGGCTCGTGGGTGACGAGCGTGCCGCACATGGCCGAACTCGCCGAACGGCTCGCGCGCTGGGGGCTGCATCCCGAGGTGACGGTCACCGATCGCTTCGCGCTCGCCGAAGCGGACGAAGCGTACCGCCTCGCGGACCAGGGCGATTGTGGCAAGGTGGTCATCGCCCCGAACTGAGGCGGAAGTCGACCGGGCGGCAGCGGCGCGATAACGGCGGCGGAGCGAAGCCCATGCTCGCGGCCTTCGACTCGCACATCGTCGGCGGTCGTTCGAGACGACATCGCCATGTCGCTCGGAGGCAGCCGTGCGACGCACGGCTCAGTCGCGGCGTTCGAACGTGCGCTGTACGAACGCCTTCACGGCCGCACGGCCGCACGGCCGTACGGGCGGTCGTTCGGCCTTCCGTGCGAATTCACGTACAGCCGCGACACGTCGCCGTCGAGGTGGACGCCGACGATGACGTTCGGCCGCGCGATCATATCAAGCGCCGCATCCGCGAGATCATCGCGACCCTACGTGAGTTGGAGCGGCCAGCGTAAACGATCAGTCGCGGCTACGGCACGGTTGTTGCCGCCCACTTTGAAGTCGTCAATACACCCTCCGATTTGAAGTAACATATGGACTCGTACGGCCGAATCACGGTGAGTTTGAGCGCGCCGGTGTGCGCCGCGGCGTGTGCGACCGCGTCGTTGGCGGCGTCGAGCGGGAATTCCGTCACGTCGAACTCGGCCAAGTCGAGCAGTTCCGCGCGGATCATTGCAATGAGCCCAACGACGGCATGCGGCTCGTACCTCCATCGACCTCGCTATGTAATTTTATTACCTTCGGGTCATTTTAGCGGAGAACTTGCTGACGGGATCAGGGCCGTTGTTTCAACGCCTACGATGTCGGCGACATCAAAGTTTCTGATGTCGTCGGCGAACTCCGAGCTTTGCATGTAGCGCTGCGTGACCTCGCCAGGGTCGGCGTCCTCCGCATAGGAAACGAGCACGAAGAGCCTAGGCGACATCGGCCTTCGCAGTCCAGAAACCGTGGGCCTCGACTCCGAACAGCGGAAAGCTGTGGAGGTGTCGCGGGTAGATCGTGTCCCTGTAGAACTCGAACACCTCTTCCGTGCGTAGCGTATATACGCGAAGTTCAAAGGTTCGCATGGTGGCCTCCTATTTCATTGTGATCAGTCAGCGCCGCGTCGATTATCTACGTGGCGCAGTGCTTATATGTGTTCGTATAAATGTGGGATGCTTCGCGGTCCGCTTCGTCAGTCGAAGAGTCGTTGGGTCTCCGATCGCATATGAAGCCACCATGACCTCGGCTGTCCCCGGTTCGCAGGTTCATTCGCGCGCAGTCATCGCGACGATCGCAGCGATAAGTTGCTCGAGTCGCGTCTGTCGCAATGCTCGACCCGGCCGAAGACGTCTCGTGATGGAGAGCGTGACCAGGCCGTGCAGGCTTGCCCACACGACCTCCGTGACCGTTTCGGTTTGAGCTGGTGTTACCCCGGATTCTGCAACCGCAGCCGCGATGATGTTAAAAGCCGTGTGCGCCGGGACCGGAGTAGCAGCGTCTGCGGCGAACGTGATTGCCGGTGGCCCCACGAACATAACGTCGTAAAGTTCGGGCCGTTCTAGTCCAAATCGGACATAAGCATTGGCGATCGCAGGTAGCGACGTTTTTCCACCGCGAGTCGCGCGCTTTAGGCGCTCAGCGAGCGCGGTAAAACCATCGATAACGACAGCTTCCAGTATCGCGTCTTTACTGGAAAAGTGCTGGTATACCGCCGGTTGCGTGCGATGTATCGTCTCGGCGATCCGACGGATCGTGAGCTGCTCGACCCCTTCGTCTTCGATAATGGCCCGGCTTACATCGATGATGTCGTCGCGCGATGTTCCACGAAGCTTTTGTTTTGACGTTGCGGCCGTTGTCACAGATTCGGCCGCCACACCATGAGGGCGCCGATGCTGAGCGTGAGTGCCGACGTGGCGATGCCGGTCAAGCGGATGCGGCTACGCAACTCCGGCTTCTCTGAAAGAGCATTGACGGCCGGTTCGAGCACAAACGCAATCGATGCAATCACGGCTAAAAACAACGCCGAAGATAGGTAAAGCCAGAGGGGGTGAACTGGTTTGAGCACGACCCAGAGTAGTATCCCGGATAAAAGCGTCGCGCCGGCGCCGAAGCGAAGCAAGACGAGCACAGCACGCAATGCGGTGGGTGTGTCAGCGAGAACCGGTAGCGTGAAGATCGGACCGATGCCGATGGCGCCAAGCACGTGGCATAAGAGGACTGTTGCAAAAAACATGTCAGTGCCCCGAGGCGGCAAGGGCACCCGCTACGATAATATATGCCGCCGTTCCGAGGTGAACGGCAGTACCGGAAATCTTCCCGTGGCGTGAGACAATCCATGCGTCCGCGGCGGGAGCAATCGCTCCAACGAAAAGTGCTGAAGCGAGAACGGAATTGCTTGCGGATGCAGTCACGACGAGTAAGCCGGCGAGAACCAAATCGCGGTTCGCTTTCACCTCGAGGTATGCGGTTGGAGCGGTCCCCTCTGGGATCGGAACCCCGTATGCGAGAGCGGCACCGCGCGGCGCGAATGCTGCTCGGGCCGACAAGGCCACCAGCGCGGCTGCAACAGTGTAGGTCATTCCTCGACTGATTGTCATGATTAGTCTCCGTAACGTTGTTATGAAAAAGAATCATAACCTTGTTACGTTGCCCCGTCAAGTACGACATGGAAGAGAACCAAAAATGGGACACATCCAGATCCGACTCGCGGCCGTAATGCATCACGATGCTTCAGCGGCGGGGCCGTCACGAGAGCGTTGACAATGTAAACTAACAATGTTACGTTAATGTCATAACACTGTTACGAGATGCGATTAACTGGTCTCGAGTAGGGTGTTAACCGCTACATGAAAGTGGAGGATCCATTCTGTGAAGGTTCTGGTTATTGGAGCTGCGGGGAAAGAGCGGTAGGGCTGTTGTCGAGCATGCGCTTGCTGGCGGTCATGATGTCACCGCCTTTGTCCACGAGACTGAGGGCTATTCGCCAGCATCAAACGTGCGCGTTGTCGGGGGCGATGCTACGGATCGGTCCGCAATGGATTCGGCCATGCTCGGGCAGGATGCCGTCATCGACACGATAGGCGGTAAGAATCCGTTGAAGGCCACCACGCTTAAAGCCAGTGCCGCCGCGACCATCACTGCCTCCATGAAGTCAAGGGGAGTTCGCCGCCTCGTGGTCATCTCCATGATTGGCGAAGGAGAGAGCGAGGCGAATACCAACTGGTGGGAACGGCTGTTGCTGTCGACATTGCTGCGGGCCGAGATGAAAGACAAGGCAGCGATGGAAGCGATTGTGGATGCAAGTGGCCTCGACTGGATTATCGTTCGCCCACCGTTTCTCAACGATGATCCAGGTACGGGAGACATTCACGTCTTCTCTGCTGAAACCAAAGAAATTGCTCATAAGTTAACTCGTGTCGACCTAGCCGCTTTTATAGTCGCTCAACTTTCCAGCAATGAATATCTTCAGAAGGCCGTGGCCGTCGCAAACAGCTAGTAGGCCGACAGGAACACTCGTGAACGTGACCTGCGCGGTAATGCTTGGTGTCGGCCTTGCTGAGTACGCGGATCCCCGCGCGTAGCGCGGAATCCGAGGGCGATGTGGCATGCGATGGGAGGGGGCTCGGGGGAAACCGACGGCGGCGAAATCGCCGATCGCGTCTATCCAGCGTCGAATTCTCCGGCTAAGCACCTGCCACCCGAGTCTCGCCGTTCACCGTCCCGTGACGGTAGCACCCGGCGCAAGGCTTCCCTCGGTACGCTCGGCGCCGGCAATGCCGGCGGTCTTGCACCGCGCGCTAGGGGCTCGCGCCCGACGGTGAACGGCGAGATCCCCGTACGGAGCAAGAGCCCCAAACCGGACCCGTAGCCTCTACGCTCACGAAGGGACGGTCCCGGCTCAACGCCCCACCGGAGCAAGTCCCAGAGCCGTGGTATGATCGCGTCTATGCAGGAGCGCCAGTCCGACCCGTTCTTCGAACAGCTCAAAGCCGACGTTCAGGAAGGCATCGAAGCCGCCGATCGCGGGGAGCTCGTCGACGCTCCGGTCTTCTGGGAAGAATTGCGCTTACAGATCGACGAGGTCGAGCGCAGCACGTCGCGCTGGTTCGTTGGCAACGCTGCGCTTTTCCGAACCGGCGCGCGCGGACTTGCGGATGATCACCAACTACATTGCCCAAGAAAGTCCCGAACGCGCTCGCTCCCTTCTCGGTCGAATCGCCGAACGATGCACCATCCTCGAGCGCGCACCTTGGTCGGGGCGGCCGCGGCCCGATCTTTTTGCAACAACGTCGCGTGCAAATCGCGTTTTCCCACGTCAATTCCAAGGACGTCCACGGTGATTCTCCACTAACGTGCTATCCCGATCTGACCACCCTGATAAATGCAGGCTCACTGCGATGCGGCCTAAGATACGGTCCGGTCTCATTGAGATAGCGAAGCAGGGGTCGGTCATCGATCTTTCGGTCGAGCTTGAAGCCCATGGGGTCATCGGATGTGTCCGACCCGTTGGGACGCCTCTTTCGACACGTCCCGCTAAGAACATATCAAGGGTCGTTTGTGGGACATCACGGGCGTTCACGAGCCGTCGGTATTTGGGCAAGGCAGCTCCGGATTGCCGCTGAGGTGATTGCTGGTAGAAACGTTCGCCACACCGGGAATTGCTGATAATTGCCGGCGGTGACCATAATCGCGAGATCAAGCGCGGGAACGACGATCATGAGTTGCCCGCCGTTGCCGCCGGCGTTGACGACCTCGTAGGAATGGCCGCCCACGGCGAGAGTGGAAATGTGCCAGCCGTAGCCGTAACGATCGCCCTCGCCTTCCGGGGCAGTGCGCGGGACGATCGATTGCCGAATCCAATCGGCATCCACAATCCGGCGACCATTCCACATTCCGTCGTTCAATATCAGGGCGCCAAATTTGAGGAAATCGCGGGGCCGGAAGCGGTCGCCGCCTGCCATGTACGCTTCGTTTGCGGGAGGCGGCATTAGCCACATCGCGTAGGTGCCGAATTGCATTGGCGCGGCGAAGTTGTTCTGAAAATAGCGGTCCAGGGCGACGTGACGTTGCGCGCGGACGATCGCTCCGAGCAGATTAATACCAGCGCTGCAGTAGAGCGCCCGCGTTCCGGGCTCGCTCTTCATCGGCAGATCCAGAGTGTAACGGTACCAATCGGTGCCGGACGGACGGCTCTGCATCGTATCCTCGTTGCCAGGGGACGCATCGTCGTTGTCATCGCACGCAAGACCCGAGGCCATCGTCATGAGATTCGCGACGGTCATGCGGCCTTTACGCGCGTCGTCGTTGCGCACGTTGCGATACTGCGGAAGCAACGGCAGCACGCGAGAGGCTGCAGAAAACATGCCCGTTTCCGCAATCGCACGACCCACGATCAGCGTTGTCACGCTCTTGCCAGCGGAGCGGACGTCGTGTGGCAAGCTCGGACCGAAGCCGTAGAAGTAGTCGTCGAGCACTAAGCGGCCATGCCGTTCGATCGTAACGCTTTGAATGTAGGGCGAGCGTAGCGCAGGGGAGCGTTGGGATAGGACCGCGTTCATGATGGGAGCGATGGGGCCGGGGCGCATCCCGACGTCGCCAAACGTCGCGACGCGCCAACCGTCGCTCAGCGGCACCGGCTTGTGATACGTCCACGTCGACGACGCCGCGGGATAGAACCAGCGCAGATCACGCGCCGTCGCGCGGTGGAAACGCACGTTGGCTCCGTCGATCGCGACCTGGTTTAGGGTCAGCGTTCCGTCGGCATTGAGCGCCCCCGCGACGTCGGGACGGCCTCGCCGCTTCAGGCGAAGGTGCGTGCCCACCAACGAAACATCGCGCGTGCCGAGGAACGCACCCGCGTTCGCTTCGGGATTGCGCACGAAGGCGGTTGTGCCGTGTGGTCCATGGGAGACCACGAGAAAATAGTGCGCGGTGAGATCTGGGGCGGTCCGAACCCAGCGTCGCGAGGCAACCGTCGGTTGCGTCGCTGCCCAAGTGCCCGCGATCGTTATGGGAAGCATACGTGGAGTATGATGTCGCGACGTTGGCCGCGTCCTCAACGAACGCTCAATAACACATCTACGGCCGTACGGAAGCCGCGATCGGAACCTCGAACGCCCCCCACATGTCCGAATTCCGTCATCCACCCTATCGTTTCGGGCCCTTCGAACTGGACGCGCGCTCGCTAACGCTTCGCCCGCGGCCGCGCGGTCGACCTGCCGCGCAAATCCGTCGAGACGCTGACCGTCCTGGTCGCGCGCTCCGGTCAAGTCGTGTCGAAAGCGGAACTCATGGAGGCCCTCTGGCCCGACGGGTTCGTCGAGGAAGCGAACCTCACGCAACACGTGTATGTGTTGCGCCGCGTCTTGCGCGCCCACGGAATGCCAGACGCGATCGAGACGCATCCACGCCGCGGCTATTGCTTTCGTCCGCCGACGAGCGTGTTGCCCTCGCAGCGCGGGCTGGCGTGGCGGGGCTTGCGCTCGGCCGTCGCTGCTGCCGTCTTGATCGTTGCGGTGAGTGCTGATGCCGTCGTTGCGCCGCGCAACGCGAACGATCCGCAGGTCGCACAGACGTACGCGCTCGGCAAGTATTTTGGAACTTGCGCTCGATGGACGGCATGTCGCGTAGCGTCGGCTACTTCCGCAAGGTGATCGCCCAAGTACCCGAGCGCGCCGCCGGCTACGCGGCACTAGCCGATGCGTACACCGAACTCGCGGATTTTGAACAGCCCTGCGCCGCGTGTGCCGGCTGGCGACGCGAGGCCGAATGGAACGCGGCACGTGCTCTCGCCCTCGAGCCTGCGTCGGCGGACGCGCACGTCGCGGTCGGGATGGTGGCGCGCGTGTTCTGCAACGACGATTACCGGGCCGCGCGCGAATTTCGCACGGCGCTCGGCATCGACCCGCGCAACGCCCTCGCCCATCAATGGTACGGCAACCTGCTCGTCGCTCAAGGTGCGTTCGGTGCCGGTCACCGCGAACTTGAGCTCGCCGCCGGCATCGAACCCATTTCCACCGGAACGTACGCCTGGCTTGCGCGGGCGAGCTATTACGAAGGTCACAACGCCGAGGCCGAACGCTATGCGCTCGAGGCCCTCGCATTGCAACCGACGCGACTTGAGACGACAGCACTGCTGGGCAGCATCGAAGTCGCGCGCGGACACTTCGCGCAAGCTTTGCGCGCTTACGATACCGTCGAGCGTTTGGGCGCAGCGGCGGACGCGGAGGTGTTGCGCAGCAGCGTGTATGCCGCGATGGGGCGGCGCCGAGAAGCGCTCGCCATGCTCGAGAGAGTGCGTTACAGCGCGGACCGTAGTCCCTACGCATCGCGGGATCTGGTGCTTGCCTACGTCGTTGCCGGAAACACGTCGGCCGCTCTTACGCAACTCGCGCGAATCCGGTTCCAAACGCGGCTCGACCGTACGCTTTTCGCCCTCGATCCGCGCGTCCGCACCTTGAGCACCGCGATCCTGCGGCGGCCAGCGTAATGCCGGTGCAAACAATCCCACGCATATTGCCGGAGTGGGTTCCGCCGTATTTTGGAGCTTCGATTCGCCTCAGCGTTAACTTCCAGAAGGGGTCGTTTTAGAGACGCGCTCCTTGTGGCTGGGGACGCTTAAAATCGAACCTATCTAAAGAACGCTTCCAGGAATGCCGCCGCCTCGTCGGAGATGCCGACGAGCTTGTTGGTTGCCTGACGATAAAATTTGAAATTGAGTTCAGTTCCAGGTTGGCCGTCGTCCCAGTTGGTGAGATGTTTGAGATGAGCCCGACCGAGCGATCGTTTCGCGAGTGCGGTGCGTCTGATAATTACGCTCACACGCGGCGTTTGCCGGGGCGGTCCCACGCCTTCTCGGCACCGCCTCCGCTGACGTAACAACGCCGCGCGCGACGAGGCCTAGGCCGTCCTCGTCGCTCACGAACACGAAGATGAGTTCTCCTTCGCTGACATTCTTCCCGCCATACATCGTTTTTTGCGCCGTGAACGCGAACAGTGTCGCTTGGGGATCCTCAACCTGAGCCTTGATTGCGAACGCCATGACCCCATTTTCTCCCGATCCGTCGTACGCATCGAGTCTACGCTGTGAAGACTCGAGGCAACAACGGTGCTCGTTCAGTCCCGCAAGGGGTACGTTACGGGGATCACAGTTGACATTGTCAACCACACCCACTATCTTAGGTTGACAACGTCACCTTGGAAAGGCATGACAAGTGTCAACCGTTCTTATCACCGGCGGCCATACAGGCATTGGCCTCCAGGCCGCAACTACCATCGCCTCCGAGTTTCGCCTCAATTTAGTGCTAGCCGGGCGGGATCTTGCGCGTGTCGACGCAGCTGCGGCCGCTCTCCGTAAAAGGTACGGGGTAAGGGTCGCTACGCTCTCGCTCAACCTCTCGTCGCTCGATTCCGTCAGCGCGGCTGCGGCGGCGTCTCGCGCGATGATCAAGAGCGGCGAGATCGATTCGCTCCAGGCCATTCTCTGCAACGCCGGAGCACAGTTCCACGGCCCGGTCTCCTATAGCGCCGACGGCTACGAGGAGACGTTTGCGGTCAATTGTCTCGGGCACTTTCTGCTCCTGAATTTGCTGATGGACTGCGTTTCGGAAAAGGGGCGGATCGTCTTCACCGCCAGTGGAACGCACGATCCGGCGACGATGGACGGCAAGATGGTTGGCGCCGCTGTAGAGCCCGACGCGACGTCGCTCGCGAACGAAGGTAAGGACGGTGTCGCTGTTATCTCCGGCGGCAAGCGCTACACGACGTCCAAACTCTGCATGATACTCTACGCGTACGAGCTGGACCGCCGGTTGCGGCGCGCCGGTAGCTCCGTGCAATCAATCGCTTTCGATCCCGGTTTCATTCCGGAGACGGGACTCACGCGAACTGCTTCTGGCCCCGTGCAGTGGATTTCCCGGACGCCGCTGATGAAGCGGCTCGTCGCAAGCCTCGGTGTCACGATGGGAAGCCTCGAATTCTCGGGCTCGGCTCTCGCACGCATCGCCGCGGATCCTGCGTTCGCCGCAGCGTCGGGTAAATATTTGCAATCGAAGGACGGCTCGCTGCGCGAGGCTCGTTCGTCGTCGATGTCCTACGACGAGGCACGCGCGGCGAAGTTGTGGGTCGATTCACAACGACTCGTCCATTTCACCGCGTCCGAAGAATCCGTCCGTTTCGGATGAAAGAAGCGGTCGCACCGACTCGATGAGCACGGCTGAGAAACTGGTCGCGGCTGCCGCGGCGCTCTTGGATGCGGGCGGCGAGTCGGCGGTCACGCTCCGCGCCGTGGGGCACGCTATCGGCGTGTCCCACAACGCGCCCTATAAGCACTTCAAGGACCGCGGGGCGCTGCTCGCGGCCGTGGCGATCGTAGATTTTGAAACACTGACGGACGCCTTCGCCGCCATCCGCACGTCCGTTGGCGAACCGCTGCCGAAATTGAAGCACGCGCTCGATGTGTTCATCAGGTACGGCCGTGATTATCCGGCGCGCTACCGGCTGCTTTTCAGCGATCCCGACATTGCCGCGCAGGGGGGACATCTAGAACAGGCGGCTCTCAGAACATTTTTCGAGTTCTCGGGAATCATTGCTGAGTGTCAAACCACGCGTGATCTTCCTGCCACGTCGAACGTCAAGTTGACGAGCCTCGTATTCGCCACCCTTCACGGACTAATCGATCTCGAATCCGGCGGAAGAATGCGGCACGAGAAGGGTCTTTCGAGTCCATCGGAGAGCATGCAGCTGTTGACGACCCTGTTAGGGCAAAGCGCGAAGCCTCCGTTAATTAAAAAAACTACGTCTGGACGTTGATCCCAACCGACTTCGCACGGCATTCACGGTCCCAAAAGGAGTCGGTTGTGCGACGTTTGCGATCCTCAGGATGCTGCGGAACTCGCTTGCCGAACCAATGCGCGATGCTAAGTCACATCTCGCTTGGAGTCTCGGATCTCGAACGCTCGATTTTTTTCTACGACGCAATACTTGCTACGCTAGGATATGTGCGCGTTTGGAGGGACGCCGATGCCGCGGGCTACGGCCGTCCCGGTGGCGACGACGAATTTGCGATCAAGCATCACAAAGGTGTACTGCAAAGATCAAGCTATCGAAGTCACGTCGCATTTAACGCAAGTGAAAACGATGCTGCCAGGCACTTCCATGCTACCGCCCTCATTCACGGAGCAGACGATGAGGGAGCACCTGGATTTTGTCCGGAGTACGGAGAGGGGTATTTCGCGGCGTTTGTTCGAGATCTCGACGGCTATCGGCTAGAGGCCAAAGTTCTTCCTAACAACCTCTAACTTACGCAGCTCAAGGGTCCCTCAAGGGGGTGTTTTTGGGATCGGGACGTGCCGAATGCCTGGCGCTGCATAGGTTGTCCTCGTCCGCGTTCCCTGCGTTTACGGGCTGACGCCCGCCATTTTGTTCAGCGTCCCCGCATCAACCGCGGGGCATATCTCGTTGCACCCGGCCTGTTCGTACATTGGCGGCCGCACAGTTATCGAATGGGTAGAGCCGTTTTTGCTGGGCTCATCGCTCATCGTCGACGGTCCGGATCGCAGTCTCGCGTCAAATGTCGCCGTCGCTGAAACCCTCGCGCGCTATTGTCTCGAAGCACTCGAACATGAGCTGAGAAAAAGTGACTAGCTTGACGTCATTGGCAATCGCGAGCAGATGCGTACTGTGCTCGAGCCCGCCGAGAAGGCATCACTCTCACGGGCGAGTAGCGTTTGCGTCGGTCCGCATGTTCCTACGGATGAGGCGCAGCGTGTCGCGCAGAGAATCAATCTGGTTTTCGCTCAAGCCAGCCAACCCGATGCGGTGGACCGCGACGGCGTGCTCGATCAGCGCCTTTCGGATCCGCTTGCCTTTGGCTGACAGAAACACGTGTATCTTGCGACGATCCTCGTCGCTACGGCGGCGCTCGATGAAGCCTCGCTTCTCCATTTCCGCGAGCGCCGCCGTCGTAGAATTCTCGAAGAGACTCATGCGGTCGCTCAGTTCCCGCTGCGTTAGTCCGTCTGCGACCCAAAGCTCACGCATGATAAAGAACTGACCGACCGTGATGTCGTACGGGTCAATTCTCGTCTCCAGCTCGCGCACCATCGCTCGAAGCGCTTCTCGAAGTAGGTGGCCGACGCTTTTGTTCGGATCAAGGCTGAACCCGTGGACGTCTGACTCGGCCGCTGCATTGAGCTTCACGTTTGCTTCGTTCTGGCTCGCCGCCGGTACCCCCGGACGCTCGACTCTTGTCATTTCAAAGATATAGTTCTATATTAGAAGTATATCCCCTACGGTCAGCTGAAAGACGTCCCTGTGTTTACAGCGTCATCTTACCTCGAAGTACATGTCCCCGATCATGCCATCGACGCTTCCGCTGCGAAGCTTTGGCAAGCTCTCGTGCGAAAAGCCGAAGATCCCGTGGGCGTCGTCCCGGGCGCAACTGCTTGTCGCATTCTCTCTCGCGACGACGATAGCGGTTTTGTGCGAGAAGTTACCATTAACGGAGAGACGATTCGAGAACGCGTGACTTTGATAGCGCCAATTCAGGTGAAATTCACACGGCTCGACAGTCGCGGAAACGAGGGCTGGATCGAAAACGGAATAAGCCGATCTGACGGGCGGCTCTGTCTCGTGTTCACAGCTGCCGTAAATCTTCCCGCCGCCTCTGTCGGCTCATTCGAAGGAGCCGAAACGGGGCAAGCATTCGTCGATGCCTACACACGGGCGATGACGGCGGTGCGGGACGAGGTAGAGCGCTCGAGTCGCGCTGAAAATGAGACCGCTTTGTACCCGCAGCCGACGATCGCGACGGAACACGCCGACCCTGGGACGGTTCGTCTCCTGCGGCGTTACTACGAGGCGAAGAACCGGCAGGCTGTGGACGATACAATGGCCTGCTTTTCGCTTGAGCTTAGCGCCTACACCGACGCTACGCTGGGTTGGAAGATCGCGGGTTTCGAAGCAGAAAAGGCTCTGTACAGCGAGTACATGCCACGCTGGGGTGAGGGCCGCTCGTACCCGACGAGAATCATCGGAGGGCCTCGCGGGGCAATCGTCGCGATGACAGATACACCTGAGCTGTTCGGCGGAGAAATTCACGCTCTCGGCTGTGTGGACATCTGCGACGGCAAGATCACGCGTTGGGTCGATTACTGGGATAGTGCGGGTTTCGATAACGAGACGTTCGAGAAGTATGCCGTTCCTGACGAGAAATACCCGTCATCGTTTGGCGAGCGTCCAGACGAAAACGCTGCTGATCCTGTGATGGTGGAGGCGTGCCACTCACTTCATCGCGGCCTTCAAGGCGAAGCCGATCTCGCTAAGCTGTTTGCCTACGATGCGGTATACGAAGACATGGCTCTAACAGGTTGCGGAAAAAGCAATGCCGCTGGTGTCGATCTGGCGGGCTTTTTTCGCTATAATTGGAGCAGGTTTCCTCGATATCTTGAGGTAGCGGCTGATGCGGTCCGAAGATGTACAAAATACG